>PDWI01010920.1_pt1 | contig 10071 bp, 5 predicted proteins | sample 1430891 | NCBI WGS metagenome assembly PDWI01 (sample SAMN01162508, study PRJNA174530) | Oral metagenome, whole genome shotgun sequencing project. | biome: Marine environment; feature: Marine mammal; material: Swab sample of the gingival sulcus; isolation source: swab sample of gingival sulcus... | reverse complement strand
TCATTAATTCTCATAGAACCCGATCCCATCTCCCAGCCATTGAGTACTAAATCCCATAAATCTCCAATAACTTCGCCCGGTCTTGTTTCAAAATCAGCTATAAATTCTTGTTTTGGCATTGAGAACATGTGATGCTCTGTTTCCCATTTTTCTTCTTCCTCATTATAAGCAAAGAGTGGAAAATCTTTTACCCAGCAGAATTTAAATTCATTCTTATCAAATAATTCTAATTCTGTGGCAATTTTCTTTCTTAAATGACCTAAATATGTTTGGGTTACCCTAGCTTTATCGGCTCCAAAAAAGAAAGTTCCATTAGTTTCTTCAGCCGCTATTTTAAGCATTGCTTCTTTAAAATTATCGTTTAAAAATTTAGTAATTCCACCATCAAGTTTACCCTCTGTAAGTTTTACAAAAGCAAGTCCTTTGGCTTTATACTTTTTAACAAAATCAGTATATTTATCAATTTGCTTACGAGAATAAATTTCTTTTGGAATAAAAAGAGCGTAAATTTTTTCAGCTTCTGCAAAAACCTTAAAATCCGTTTCTTTAGCTTCCCTAGTTAAATCGTTCAGCTCTAAAGCAAATCTCAGATCAGGTTTATCAGAACCAAAGCGAGACATTGCTTCTTCATAAGTAAGAGTTATAAAAGGTGTTTTTAGTTCAATACCTTTCGTTTCTTTAAAAGTTCGCTTCATTAAACCCTCTGTAAACTCTCTGATTTCATCACTATCAGTAAAACTCATTTCAAAATCAAATTGAGTATGCTCCGGCTGGCGGTCTGCCCTTAAATCTTCATCTCTAAGACAGCGAGCCACTTGATAATATCTATCTGCACCCGAAATCATTAAAAGCTGCTTATAAAGCTGAGGACTTTGAGGAAGAGCGTAAAACTGACCTTCATTAATTCTTGATGGAACCAAAAAATCTCTCGCTCCTTCCGGAGTTGATTTTACCAAAAGTGGAGTTTCTATTTCTAAAAAATTGTTTTCTTGGAAAAAGTTGCGTCCACTATGAACAAATTTATTTCTAATAACTAAATTTTCCATCATTTTGGTTGATCTTAAATCAAGATAACGATATTTCAATCTGATTTCATCATTTGCATCAGATCTGCCATCTTTAAAATTGAAAGGAGGTGTTGCTGCTACACTTAAAATTTTAAAATCATTAACCAAAATTTCAATTTCTCCGGTAGCAAGTTTCTTATTGGGATCCGGTTTTACTTGAACTAGACCTTTAATAGAAATTACAAATTCATTTCTGATCTTACTAGCCTCTTTGAGAGCTTCTTCAGAAAGATTTTGAGGATCAAAAATAACTTGAGTTATCCCGTATCTATCTCTTAAATCAATAAATAACAATCCTCCAAGATTTCTATATTTATGAACCCAGCCATTAAGGGTTATGGTTTGCCCATTGTTTTCTTTTCTTAATTCTCCGCAGTTATGTGTTCTTTTTAGCATATAAAGCCTTTCTATATTTCAATTTTTTCAAGTTTTTATTTTTTATAGAAAATAATACGCACTCTTAAAAAAAGCTAGTTAAATTTGTTTTTAAAGTTAATTTATTTCGTTTGATTATTTTTGCTATTTTGGGGAAAAAGATTATATTACAGATAGTGCGAACCAAATAAGGGGGAAATGCAATGAAAATAAAACTATTTACGATTCCTGTTTTCAAATATGAAGAGGAAGAAAAAGAATTAAATGAATTTCTTGAAGCTCACCAAATAAAAAAAATTGAAAAAAAATTTTATCAATACAACACCGGAGCTTTTTGGTGCTTTATAATTGAGTATTCAGATGGAAAAGAAATAAAGCAGCCAATTAGTTTAGCTGAAAATAATAGAAAATCAGGAAAAATAGATTATAAAGCCACTTTATCTGACAAGCATTTTGAAATTTTCTCTAAACTGAGAGAGGTTAGAAGAGAAATTGCAATTAAAGAAGCCATCCCTGCTTACGCTGTTTTCACAGATGCTGAACTTGCCGGAATTGCAGCTTTAGACATCTTAACAGAAGAACAGATTAGAACAGTAAAAGGAGTCGGAGATAAAAAGGCTGAAAGATTTGCTAAAAGAATTATCGATGGCTTCAAATCAAAGAGCGAATAAATATATTAAGAATTTTTAAGAACAAGAGATTATTATAAAAAGGAGATGCTTTATGAAAGTATTAGTAATTGGTGGAGTTGCAGGTGGTGCCAGTTTTGCAGCCAGAGTAAGAAGAATTGATGAAAACGCAGAAGTAATTATCTTTGAAAAAGGTCCTAATATTTCCTTTTCAAATTGCTGCTTACCCTTCCATTTAAGTGGAATTATTCCAAACGCTGAGAGCCTCGTGCTAATGACTCCCCAGTCTTTTGGAGTTAGATTTAAGATTGAGGCTAGAGTTAATCAGGAAGTTATAGCTATTCACCCTGAAAAGAAATATGTTCTTGTTAAAAATTTAGCAACAGGCGAAGAATATGAAGAAAGCTACGATAAATTAGCTTTATCTCCCGGAGCAAATGCAATCAAACCCGCCTCTATCAAAGGAATCAATAATGAGAATGTTTTTATTGTTAAAAATGTAGAAGACATTAAAAAATTGCAAGGCTATATTCAAACAAAGAATGTTTCCGAAATAGCTGTGGTTGGAGCCGGATTTATTGGTCTGGAAGTTTGTGAAAATTTGGTTGAAGCCGGTAAAAAAGTTCATTTAGTAGAAGCCTTGGATCAAGTAATGAAACCTCTTGATTTTGACATGGCACAGCATTTACACAAATCTCTTCATGATCATGGCGTTAATCTTCTTTTAAATGAAAGATTAGTTGCAATCAAAGATGACCAAATAGAATTAGAATCAGGAAAATCTTTTAAGGCTCAAGTTGTGGTAATGGCTATTGGTGTTTATCCTGATACAAAGCTTGCCCAAGAGGCAGGAATTGAAATTGGCAAAACCGGTGGTATTTTAGTCAATCATAATTATCAAACCAATTATCCTGATATTTATGCTGTTGGAGATGCTATCGAAGTAACTCATAGAATAACTTCCCATAAAACTCGCCTTTCTCTTGCAGGACCGGCTCAAAGGCAAGCAAGAGCAGCAGCAGATCATCTTTTTGGAAAACATCACAATGCCAAAGGTGTTATTGGTTCAAGCTGTATCCACTTATTTGATTTAAACATTGCCAATACAGGTTTAAATGAAAAAGAATGTCAGGAATATGGTTTTAATTATGACACGGTTTACACTATTCCTTTTGATAAAGTTGGACTAATGCCGGGGGTTAATCCAATGTTTTTCAAAATGATTTATGAAATTCCAACAGGGAGAATTTTAGGTGCTCAGGCGGTTGGAAAGGGTAATGTTGATAAGCGAATTGATGTTATGGCTACTACGATTTATATGAATGGAACCTTGGAAGATTTAAAAGAACTTGAACTTTGCTACTCTCCATATTTTGGAACAGCCAAAGATGTAGTAAATCAAGCAGCCTTAGTAGCTTTAAATATCCTTTACGGAGATGTGAAACAGGTTCCGGTAACTAAGGTTAGAGAGCTTGTGGAAAATAATGCTTTCATTGTAGATGTTAGAGAAAAAGGAGAATGGGAACTGGGGCATCTTAGAAATGCGGTTAATATTCCTCTAACAGAAATTAGAAAAAGGATGAATGAAATCCCAAAAGATAGACCTGTATATTTACATTGCAGATCTTCTCAGAGAAGTTATTATGCAATCAGAACCTTACAATCTCTTGGTTGGAATAATCTATATAATATTGCCGGATCGTTTCTTGGAATTTGTATTCATGAATATTTTACGGATATCATTAGCGGTAGAGAGAAAATTGTAACTGAATACAATTTCAAATAAAAAAAATAATTTTATTTTGAAGGGTAAAGATTTAAAGTCTTTGCCCTTTTTTATCTTGAGGCTCACCCTTAATTTTCAAGACCTTAATTGTTATCTTTTTATAAATCATAAAAAAGAGGTTACTATTTAATTTTTGGGAAGGAAATTTTCATGAAAATAGTGAAAATAATCAGCTTTTTATTATCGATTAATTTATTTTTTTCAATAGTACTGAATATCTAAGAAATCTAGAAAGTTTGATTTAGAGGATATGGAAATTGCTAGAAGTAGATATTGTTATTAGTTTATTATATTATAAAAAAGATATGGCATATTTCAAATCTTTCCCTTATCTTATGGAAGGATTTTATACTGGGGGTTAGTGAGAACAACAAGACATTGTATTACAAAGCTAACTTTTTAACTAACAAAGTGGTAGATGAAAAATGAATAAATTTATTGAAATTCTAAAGAGGGAAGTTGTTCCTGCACTTGGTTGTACAGAGCCTTCTGCCGTAGCTTATGCGACTTCTGTAGCAGCCTCGCTTTTAAAAAACGAAATAACAAAAATTGATTTATTTTTAAGTGGTAATATTATCAAGAATGGAATGGGAGTAGGAGTTCCAAACACCGGAGAAATAGGACTTCACATTGCCGCAGCTTCAGGTGCTATTATCAAAGATCCTAGTCAAGGATTAGAGCTTTTGAAAAGTTTAGATGAAGAAAAAAGAGCTAAAGCAAGATCTTTGGTTGCTCAAAAACTTGTTAATATTCAGCAAAAATCTATTTTTAATAAGCTTTATATTGAAGCTATTTGCTATAGTAAAGACGAAGTTGCAACTGTAATCATTGCAGATCAGCATACCAATCTTGTTTATCAGGAATACTGCGGCAAAGTTGTACTTGATAAGAAAGATGAATATTTAATTTTTGATGCTAACAAGCTTAAAGAAGAAGAAATCAAAGATGAACCAAAGAAGAAAGAGCTTTCTATTTCAGAAATTATAGATTTTGTTAAAGAAGCAAGTTTTGAAGATTTAGAATTTCTTTTAGATGGCGTGAAACTAAATTCTGCAATCGCCGATGAAGGGCTTAAAGGAGGCTATGGAATTGAACTCGGTAAATCTATTAAAGACGATGTCAAGAATCAAATTTTAAGCGATGATTTGATTCACGCTGCTATGTCTTATTCTGCAGCTGCTACAGATGCCAGAATGGCAGGAAGTCATTTAAGTGTGATGAGTAATAGTGGTAGTGGCAACCAAGGTCTAACAGTTTTTTTACCTATTATTGCAGTTTACCGAAAATTGGGAATTGATGATCAAGAAAAATTTGTAAAAGCTTTAGCTCTTGGAAATTTGATTGCAATTCACATCAAAAATCACCTTGGAAGACTTTCCGCTCTCTGTGGAGTAGTTGTGGCTGCTACGGGAGCAAGTTGTGGGATTAGTTATCTTTTGAGTAATAGCTACGAATTTATTCCGGCTGTAATTAAAAATATGACCGGCTCTGTAACAGGAATGATTTGCGATGGAGCTAAACCGGGATGTAGCCTAAAAGTTGCTACTGCTGTAAATTCAGCCTGTTTATTTGCTTTACTTGCCAATAAAAACAGAGTAATTTCTAAAACCGATGGAATTATTGATGAATGCGTTGAGAAAACTATCCGTAATTTATGCGAAATAGGCTCTAAAGGAATGGGTGAAACGGATAAAATGATACTTAAAATAATGACCTGTAAATAAAATAGTTAAATTCAAGGAGAAGAAAATGAAAAAAGTAATTAATACTGATAATGCCCCAAAGGCAATTGGACCTTATAGTCAAGCAATTGAAGCCGGAAATATGATTTTTGTTTCCGGACAAATTCCGGTTGATCCTAAGATTGGTAAAGTTGTAGAAGGTGGAATTAAAGAACAAACTGAGATGGTGCTAAAAAACATGCAAGCTATTTTAGAAGAGGCCGGCTTAACAATGAAAAATGTAGTTAAGTGTACTTGTCTTTTAAGTGATATGGCTAATTTTAAGGATATGAATGAAGTTTATGGAAAATTCTTTAATGAAGAGCCTCCTGCAAGAGCAGCTTTTGCCGTAAAAACCCTACCTTTAAATGTAATGGTTGAAATAGAAGCAATTGCTGTTAAGTAGAACAATCTCAAAAGTCCTAAAATTTGCAAAATATTACAAATTTAGAAGCGGTAGTATCAAATATATTACCGCTTTTTTTATTAAAAAAGGATATTTTTTAAAATTTATTCTAAAAAATTATTTTTTATGCTTGCTTTTTTATCTAAAATAACCTTCCTTTGTTAGGTTAGATCATTGTAAGTGATACTTCCACAGCAAGAAGTATTATCTGAATTAAATTAGTTATCAAATGTAAATTGGAATAGTAAATAATTTATCAAGGGGAAAAAATGAAGAAAATAGTCTTACTAGCTATTTTGATTGCTACTTGGTATGCAAATGCCGGTAGAATCGTTCAAAAGTATAATTTTGAAGAGCCTAAAATTGTTAGGACGGAAGGGAATTATAGCTCAGTGCTATACAAGGAATGTCTAAATTTTGGAAAAGAGGGAAATCCTAGGCTTCCTCGCTATGGTTCTAAACTTCTTTTAGATCAAGGAGAAGATATTGTTAGTATTAGAGTACTTGAGAAAAAGTTTTATCCTGAAATTGAGGATATTAGAATTAAGCCCGCAGGAAAAATTTTACCTTTGAGCGAAATGGATAATAGCAAAGATTATGAGGTAAAAGAAAATAAGGCTGTTTATGCCAGCAATGCTAAATATCCCAAAGCTGACAATTCAACTTTTGGAACATCCTATAAAAATGGTCATAGCGTTGGTTATTTTAATTTTAGCCCGGTAGAATATTACCCTGCTGAAAATAGAATTAAGCCCGTTAAGGAAATTTCTTTCGAAATTATTACAGAGCCCTCTTCCAAGGCTGCAAAAGCTCTAAATTTCTTAAGAGGAACTAAAAATGTAACTAAACAAATTGCTTCTTTAGTTGATAACCCCGGCAAACTAAATTCTTACAGATACGCCAAAAAGGAAAATAAAGGCGAGACTTATGATCTTCTTTTAGTAACAACAGCAGATTTAGCAGAATATTACGAAGATTACATCAACTATAAAAAAGAAACAGGCTATAAGGTTAAAGTAATCACCAGAGAAGAAATTGAAGCTAATTTTGATGGTGCAGATGTTCAGGAAAAAATTAGAAATGCGATTATTGATGCTTACCAGAACAATGAAATTTCTTTTGTTCTTTTAGGAGGAGATAGCGAGCCTGATAATGAAGAAAACAATAGAATTCCTCACAGAGGCTTCTATGTTGATATAGGTGATACAAGTTATAATGATCCTGATATTCCTAGTGATGTTTATTATTCCGCTCTTGATGGAAATTGGAATGATAATGGTAATGAATGGTTTGGAGAAGTTGGCGAAGATGATCTTTTAAGTGAAGTAGCTATTGGTAGGATTTGCGGAGATAACGAAGAGGAAGTTAAGAATCAACTGCATAAACTTTTTATGTATCAATCTTCACCAGTTGTTGAAGATATCACTAATGGTCTTTTTGTAGGTGAGCTTCTTTGGGCTCCTGATACTTATGGTGGAACCTATATGGATGAGTTAATCAATGGTTGTGACCTTTGGGATTTTACAACTGAGGGTATTAGTGAAAATATAACTCCTTATAAACTCTATGAAAAAGAAGGTAATTGGAGCAACGAGGATGTTTATAATATGTTCAATAATACAGGAATCAATTTGCTTTCTCATCTTGGACACTCCAATGTTACTTATAATATGAAACTAAATAACCCTGATATAACCGAGCAAAATTTTACCAATGATGGCATTAGTCGCGGCTTTGTTATTGGTTATTCTCAAGGCTGCTACTGTGGTTCTTTTGATAGCAGAAAAACTGAGATTGGTTACTACAGTAATAGTGATTGTATTGCCGAAAAATTAGTTGATATTAAAACAGCAGAAGCTGCTTTTATTGCTAATTCTCGCTATGGTTGGGGTGAAAAGGGAAATACTAATGGACCTTCTCATTATTTGCATCGCCAATTTATTGATGCTCTTTACGGTGAAAATATTTCACTAATAGGTCTTGCAAATCAAGATTCAAAAGAGGATAATATTGCCTTTATTGAAGATGGTGGATTTGGAAGTAGCCCTTATCTTAGATGGTGTTATTATGAAGCCAATCTTTTTGGGGATCCAACCATGGATATTTGGACGGATGCTCCCTCAGATCTAGTTTGTACTTATCCTGAATCTGTAGTTCTTGGAGAAACGACTTCTCTTGAAATTACTACTGATGCAGCTAGAGCGAGAGTTGCTCTTGTTCAAAATGGAGAAATTTTAGGAAATGGACTTACAGATGAAGAGGGAAAGCTTAATTTAGAACTTGATAACCCAATCTCAGATGGAAGTTCCCTCCATTTGAATATTATAGCTCATAACAAGAATAAGTTTGAAGCTTTGATCTACCCTGTTACTGATAATGCTTTTGTTGTTTATAAATCTTATGAAATTGACGATACGGAAGCTAATAACAATGGACTTGCTGATTATAACGAAGAATTTAAGCTCAACTTTACTGTTAAAAATATTGGTGTTATTGAAGCTTCAGAGATTGTTGCCAAATTATCAACAGAGGATGAATTTGTAATCCTTAGTGATAGTGAAGAGTACTATGGAGAGATTAGTAGCGATACAGAGCTGACTAAAGAAGGAGCTTTTAAAATAAGACTCAAGGATAATATTCCAAATAAACATGAGATTAAATTTAAGGTTGAATTTTTTAGCGGTGAAGAAAAACTTTCAGAATCCAAATTTAAAATTAAAGCTTACGCTCCTGTTATTTCAACTTCTACAATTTCAATTATTGATGAAAACAACGGTTTTTTTGATGCTAGTGAATCCGGAAAATTAAGACTTAAAGTTCAAAATATTGGAAGTTCTTTTGCTGAAAACATTTCAGTTTTCCTAGATTCTCAAAACGAAAAAATTGAATTAGCAGAACCTACTCTTAATCTTGATTATTTAGCAGCAGATAGCTCTTCTTCATTGGATTTCGATTATACTACAGCTGCTGATTTAGAAATAGGAGAAGAACTTATTTTCTACATTCATGTTGAAAATGGAGGCTATGCTTTCAATAAAACTTATATTTTTACAGCCGGTGTTACTGAAGATTTTGAAGGAGATTTTTCTAGTAGCGGTAACGATTGGTCTTTTGCGGGTAATAGTGATTGGACTATTGATGAAACGACTAAAGTTACCGGAGAATATGGAGCTAAATCAGGAATAATTGCAGACAATCAAAAATCATCCATGATTTTACAGTACAATGTTACAGAAGCTAGTTATATTAGCTTTTACATGAAGGTTTCTTCTGAAAATAATTATGACGAATTGAAATTTTACATTGATGATATCCTAACTGAAAGTTGGAGCGGAGAGCTTCCTTGGGAAAAATGTAAATTTGAGATCCCTGCCGGTGATCATAAATTTGAATGGAAGTATGAAAAAGACGGTTATACAGTCGGAGGAAATGACTGTGCTTGGATAGACTATATTTTGATTTATAGAAAATCTTTGGGTATAGACGAGGACGAAACAGTTATTCCAAAAGAAACAACTCTTTATCAAAACTATCCAAATCCATTTAATCCTCAAACTACTATTAAATTTTATAATAGTGAGCTAGGAAAGGTAAATTTAACTATTTACAACTCAAATGGTCAACAAGTTGCGACTTTAGTTAATAATAAATTGGCTAAAGGATTCCATAGTGCTAATTTTGATGCTGTTCGTTTTGACAGTGGCGTTTATTTTTACAGATTAGAAACTAAGGAGAGTTCAATTGTTAAGAAGATGGTTTTAGTTAAATAAAACTAATATATTCTAAACATTTTAAAATAGCCGTTAGCAATTTTGTTAGCGGCTATTTTTGTTAATAGGAAACTTATCTACTGCTTTTTCAGGAATACCCCTGTCATCTTATAAGATACTTTTTTAGGTAAAATATTTTAAAAGCCTAAACTTTCCCAAAATATTAGAGTATAAGTGGTGTATTTTCTCCTAACTTCCGAAAGTTAACACCCTAGCTAAAGCTCCAACAATATAGCTCGATATTTTTTAGCAAAAACAATCTCTCTATCTCACTGCTTGTATTTAGTATTTTTATAGTTATTTGACGAATTGCCTAC
>PDWI01010918.1_pt1 | contig 10072 bp, 9 predicted proteins | sample 1430891 | NCBI WGS metagenome assembly PDWI01 (sample SAMN01162508, study PRJNA174530) | Oral metagenome, whole genome shotgun sequencing project. | biome: Marine environment; feature: Marine mammal; material: Swab sample of the gingival sulcus; isolation source: swab sample of gingival sulcus... | reverse complement strand
TACAGGAAAATCTGAAACTTCTCAGATATTTAGAGAGTTTATTTTAACAGATAAACTTTCTTTGTTTAATCTGTGACCATTACAAAGTGGACAAGTTATGTCTACAATAAAATCATCATATATTCATTTATCAGCTCATCAATCAAAATACCTCCTAGTTAATGTTGGAATAACTCATTCAAATTTTGTTTTATAATTATTTTTTACTCCATATTTTGTTTTGTAATCAAAGGAGTATAGTTTATTTCAAGTTCCATAAAGAATAATATCTCTTTCTCTTTTTGACAAAAGTTTGTATTTTGTGTTTAATTCTATATTGTTTTCTTTTCAGATAACTTTCAAAAAATCATACATAGAATCTCATCAAAATCCTGGTGCAATTATTGCTCATTCTAAAAGTGTTAAATTTTTATTTATAACTCTATCCTCTAAAAATACTTTTTTTACTCAAAGTCATTGACACTCTCCGCAAGCTCATGCATGAGAATTAAAAGAAAAACTAGAAATATTTAATTCTGCTGGTATGTGTCCACAATCTGAACAAACAAAAACTTTGGAAAAAGATTTTTTTTCTTTTTTTTCTACAAAATCTATTTCTAAAAGTCAATTTCATATTTTGTAAGCAAGAGCCAGAGAGTCTTTTAATCTCTTTATATCTGAACTTTCTTCATCTTCATAATCTTTAACTGTAAGCCTGTCAATGATTATGGAAACACCCCCTTTGGTCCCCCCTTTCAGGAGGGAAGTTTTTGTACTATCCCCCTCTCCTGCAAGGGGAGGGGTTAGGGGAGGGGTGTCATTTACAGTAAAAATTTCATCTCAAATAGAAAATCTAATAAATCCTAAATCCAAGACTTCTTTTTTTAGTTCTTCAAAATCTTCAAACTCTGAGCTAACTGGAGTTTTTATCATATATTTTTCTCATAATTCAAAACTTGAAATATAATCTATAATATCTGCTAAACTATCTTTTTTTACTATATTTCAGCATTTTACACATTCTCTTGTTCAGATATTTAAGTATAAAACCTTAAAATAATCATAAATTTCTGTGATAGTTCAAACTGTAGACCTTGGGTTTCTATTTGTTGTTTTTTGATCAATAGAAATAGTAGGAGACAGTCAATTTATCTCATCTACAAGAGCTTCTTCATCCATTCCACCTATAAACATTCTAGCATAACTTGAAAGACTTTCTAAATACTTTTGTTGTCAAACATTATAAATAGTATTAAAAGCCAGAGAAGACTTTCAACTTCAAGAAACTCAAGTAATAACTGTCATTTTATCTTTTGGAATTTTGACAGAAAGATTTTTTAGATTATGGGTTTTAGCTCAAATAACTTCAAGATATTTTGACATAGGAAATTATGTATAAAGTATAAAGTAACAAGTATCAAGTTATTTTACTTAAAAAAAAATATTTTCAAATAGTTTTTGAAAATATTTTTTTTATTTTTAATTATTAGACAAATGATAATTTTCTAAAAGTGACTCTATAAAGTTTTTACAATTTTTATAATCTAATCAAAATCATCTAAAAAGATTTATGCTATTTTTATATTCAGAATATCAATTTCTTACTTTTTTAGCTATAGGTCAAATTTTTAAATTTTTAATTCTTAGTAAAATAGCTCAACCAGAATAAGGATTTACATCTTCTACTTCATCTAAATAGTAATCTATTAAATGTATAATAAACTTTTCTTTTCAAAACTTAAACCTTATTGCTCATACTTTTCCATTTTTTTGAATATTAATAGAATAAGAACTATAATTTCAACTCCTAAAAATAAACCTTTTACTTTTAAGTTTCATGGTTTCATTTACTTCCTCTTTTACTTCTTCTTCTACTTTATCAGTTGTTTTATTTAACTTAAAACCATCTTCTTCTTTTTCATTTAAAGTATTTCAAATATCAATAGATCAGTCATATCAAAGTCAACACTCACAATATCCAGCTTCTATAATATCTTCTCAACAATTTGGGCATTTTGCTTCACTAGGACAAGCTAAAGCTAATTCTAAACTCATAACAAAATAATTATAAATTAATCAGAAGCTAAAACCAAACAAACTACTTTTTTTACTTTATTTTTCTTTAATTCTTTTGAAATTTCATTTAGTGTTGAACCTGTAGAAACCACATCATCAACTAAAATAATATTTTTTCAATTTAGGTTTTTTAGCTTACTTTTATTTATTATAAATGATTTATCTAAATTTGTCAATCTTTTTTTACGAGAAAGTTTAGATTGCTGAGGAGTATTTTTTATTTTTTTTATTATTTTTTTATCATATTTTATTTTTGAAACCCTTGAAAAATAGCTTGCTAATACTTCTGAAGAGTTATATCATCTTTTAAGTTTTCTAGTCCAAAAACTTGGAACTGAAACTATTAAAAAATCATCTAACTTTCTGATTTTTTGATTTTCTATAAATAAACCATAAAGTTTGTGAGATAATTCTTCAAATATTTCTTTTTTTCAGTAAAATTTTGCTTCTTTTATTATTTTAGAAAAATTTTTGTCTTTGTAATGTTTTAAAACTATAACCTTGTCATAAAAAACTTTTCTTGAGCAAGTATCACAAACTTCAAATTTTTTACTTAAACCTTTGCAAGAATAGCAAATTTTTTCAAAATTTTTTATCTCATTATAGCAATCCTTACATAAAAAGTGTCACTCTTTTTGACAAGTTTGACACTTTTTTGGGGCAAGAATGTCTAAAATAAATTTTAGCATTTTGTATAAGTTAATGTAGATAAAAATAGAGTTTTTGTCTGTTTTCACTAAATACTAGATACTATATGGCTTACACTATCTACTCAAAAACCTGTCATACCTTTTACAGCATATCAGTAAGGTTCATAAGAATTTAGAGCTGCTCAAGCTATATCTAGATGAGTGTATTTTTCTTTATTTAATACAAAATTTGCTAAAAATGCTGCTCACATTGTAGAACCTGCATAAATTCATTCTGTTAGGTTTTTTACATCAGCAATTTCAGATTTTGTTTTTTCTACAAAATAGTCATCAAATGGTAACCTTGAGTATTTTTCAAAATTATTTTCTGAGTAAGTTAAAAATTTGTCTATAAGTTTATCATCATTTCACATAATTCAAGCATATCTAAAACCAAGAGCAACCATACAAGCTCAAGTTAGAGTTGCCATTGAAATTACTTTTTCTAATTTGTAATTTTTTGATATATAACTTATTCAATCAGCTAAAACAAGTCTTCATTCTGCATCTGTATGAATAATATCAACTGTTTTTCCAGAGTAAGAAGTAAATATATCTGATGGTTTAAAACTCTCTCATGAAATATGATTTTCAGCAAGCATCATAGCATAAACCACATTTACTTTTAAGTCTTTTTTATCAAGTTCTTTAGCTATAGTAAATACATTTACAGCTCAACACATATCTCATTTCATCTCATACATAGATTTATCTGGTTTTACTTGAATTCAACCTGTGTCAAAAGTAACTCATTTTCAAACAAGTCATATTGTTGGAAGTTTTTTGTCTACTATTTTTTCTAAAATAATCATATGAGGTTTATGATGAGAACCTTTTCAAACAGCCTCTAAAAGCCCCATTTTTAACTTTTGTATTTTTTTATAATCAAAAATCTTTACTTTTGTATTTTTAAATTTTGTATTTTTAACTATTTTTGCAAAAGCTTCAGGATATAAATCATTTGATGGAGTATTTGCTAAATCTCTAGCTAAAATAATATTTTCTATTGTTTTTTTTCTAGAATCAAATATTTTTTCTTCTGATTTGTCTATTAAAAAGCTGTATTCTTGTTTTATTTTTTTACTTTTATAATCTTGAAAAGTATATTTTGATAAAATAGAATTATTCATCAAAACTTCTAGGTTTTGAGTTGTATTTGTCAAACAAGTCAAATTATTTGGAAGTTTTGGAAAAACCTCTCATAAAAGATAATTAATATCAGTTTTTTCGGTTTTTGATATAGTGTATATATATAGATTTGTAACATTTGAGTTTCATAAAAAGTATGTTTCTAATTTTGATTCTTTTCATGAAAGTTGTTTTTTTATGTTATCTTTTATAATTTTAGACAGTTTTAAAAAAGATAGCTTTCTTAAATCAGATTCTTTTTCTACAAGAAAAAATAAATTAGATTCTTTTATTTTTTCTATTTCAAAAACTTTTTTTACTTTTAACGTAGTTTTCATATTTTTTTATTTAATTAATATTTTTTCTACAAAATAATATATCTGTAAAACAAAAAAATACAATAAAAAAATAAATATTAAGATTGACACAAACAAGGAAATATAGTTTATATATTTTTTATGAATAAAAAAATTAAAAAAAACAGAAAAAACAAGGATAATTATTAAAAATATAGAGAAATTTATATTAAAAATGTAATAAAGAGAAACAAAAACTGATGTATAATTTAAAAAAAGTCAAAAATATCTAAGTCATAGTTTTTGTCTTTCAAAATATTTTAAATTTGATAAAATATTAAAGGAAATATCTCAAAAAATAAAGATTATAATTGTAGACAATATAAAAAAATCTATATTAAAAACTCACAAAAAGTATGTAAAACAAAGTGTTATATAAAAAAATATGTAAAGCAATTTTATGTTTTCATTAGCATAATTAGAGTTTTTGCTTGGTTTTGGTGAAAAATAAAAAATAAAAATTATTCATATAACAAAAAACATAATTGACTCAAGAAGTAAATTTCAACTTAAACTTTCTAATTTTAAACTACTTAAAACTTCTCATCAAAATAAGTTTTTTCATTTTGAGAGATTATAAAAAACATAAAATATATATGAAAATAAAGCTGAAATAAAAAAAAGAAGTAATCTCATTTTAACAAAAGTTAAAAGTTAATTACTCCAAATATAATGATAAATGAAAAAATTACAAAATTTATAAGTATAAAAAATAAATTTTTTCAAAGATGTAATAGTATATAAAGAATAAAAATAATTAAAAATAAATACAATCAATCATAATTATAATCTAAAATTCTAAAATACTGGTTTATATTTATATAAAAAATAAAAAGTATAGTATATATAACAATTATAAGGAAAAAGTAATTTCTTACATTTTTAAAAAATAATAATATAGAATCTATAAATTTTTTAAATCATTTTTTTAAAAAAGTATATGAATAAACTTTTCATTTTAGTTTTGCTTTTAAAAGTATAATATTTTGATTTATAACACTTCTTTTTAAAAATGTCATATCTCTCAAGTTTTTATCTTTTATTATCTTAAAAAAGTTTTTTATAATATAGAGAGTATTTTCTTTTTTCTTTTCCTGATATTTTCAAAGATATAGGAGAGTTTTCATATATGAGTGAGTATTTTTATCTACTCCTACATCTTCATGTTTTTCTTTTTTCTTAAAGTTTTCTTTAATATTTGAGATGATTTTTCAAATTTGATATTTTATATCTCTGTCTTTTTCTATAAATTGTTCCTTACTTCATATATCTTTTAAAAGTTTGTTTGTTTCTTTTAAAAGACCTCTATTTTTTTCATTTTTTGTTTCTTCTAATTTTTCAAGCTCTAACTCTCAGATTTTTAGTAATGCTTTTTCTCAAACCTCTTTTAGTTTAGTTATATTTGTTGATTTTTTTAGTTTTATAATTGTATTATAAATAAATTCTAATTTTTCTTTTTTTTCTAAACTTAAATTTACCTCATTTTTTCAAGACAATACTTCTTCTATTTTTTCCAAAACATGTTCTATAAGCTTATTTGCTTCTTGAAGTTTCTTTTTTAAATAAAACCCTTCCATTTTTTTTCTTTCTTTTTTTTCTCTTTCTAATTTATCTCTTAATTCATCTATTTTTTCTTTTTTCTTTTTAGAATAAAATAAATCATATTCTTCTTTTAGGTCTTTTAATATATTTGTTTTTTCTTTTTCTGTTAAATCATAGTCTTTTTCTGGAAATATTTTTAAAACCTCATACTCTAAATCTTTTCTAAGTTTAATATATGCTTTAAATATATCATTACCAACTATTTTTCAATGTTTTAATTCTTTGTTTTTATTTAATCATTCAAATGTAAATGTGTTTCAAATTTTTTCTTTTTCTGTAATTTCTTCCATGCCTAAAATAGAGAATCATTGACTATGGACTCTCTCTCTAGCTAATAATTCATTTTCAGCTTTAAGTAGTATGTTATATTTTTTTCAGTCTTTTGTAACTGAAATTTTATAGTTTCACATGGAAGTCAGTGGTTAGTTATTAGGGGTTAGTTAATAGTTTTACAACTCTTCAAAAAGGTGTATGTTCGTTAGGACAGGTATTATATTTTAAACAGTTTCTGTTAGTCAAATAGGATTATCAACTTTAGCTTGTAAAGAAGCAATAAAGTTTATTCATTTTTTTTCAAAAGATTCTCATAAAATTTTATTTAACTCAGAACAAGCTTTTTTTGTGCTTTCTTTAGAAGCTTTTTCACAAATATCTGGAATTCTTTCTCAGGTTATAGTACTTTCAGAATTTTCAGGATTTTGTAATTTTCTTAAAGCTTCGTTAAGAGGTTCTAGAGTAGCTAACTTTTCAGGATTTTTCATATTTTTTAAAGTTTAGTAAGTAAAAAATTAAAAGAATTTATTTCTTTTTTTCTTTCTTCTGCTTCTTTTTTCTTCATACCATTTATGATAGAAAAATTATTTTTTTGTATATCATCAAGTTCTCTTATTTCAATTTCATTTACAAATTTTGTAAGAGTATCATAGATTTTATTTACTCAATCTTCATCTAATATATCAAGAGCTTGAATATAGAGTGATTTTTGAGCTTCTGGAATTTGCATATTTAAAAACATAATTTTTGAAAGTTTCTTTTTCTTTTCAAGTTTATTTTGTTTTTTTAAAAAATCAAATATCATATTTTTTAAAATTAAATAATAATACATATTTATTATATCATAATTTTTTATTAATATCAAAATATTTGTAAATAAATTTTTAACTTTTTTTTATTTATATTTTATTTTTTTATATATTTATATATATTATTAGTATTAATCTTTTTTGTTAAAATGTTAAAATATCTTTTTATATAGATTTTTTTTAATTATTTAACATTTTAGTGATTTAAATAACTTAGTTTATTTTACTTTAAATAAACTAAAAAACAACTTTATAACAACTATTTAACATTATTTTTAAAAATATATTGACTAGGGAGATTTTAGATATTTTTAATTTTATTTTGTTAAATAGTTATAATATTTTTATTAACAATAATTTTATGAAAAAAAATAATAATAATAGTTTTTTACTACTTTTTATAATTTTTTTAACATCATTTTTACTATGATTCCATATTTCCTCTATTTATAAAGAAAAATGAAATGTAGTTTTGTTAAAAACTGAAAAAAATAATGCTTATAGTAAAGATGCTAGTATTTTAAATTTTGATAAATTTAACAAAACATATGATTATATAAAAAATAATTTTTATGGTTTTGAAGAAGTTGAAAAAGAAAAGCTTTCAGACTCTATTTTAGCTTGACTTGTAGATTGACTTTGAGATAAGCATTCTGAATACTTAAACAAAGAAGAAAATTCTAGTTTTTCAGAGTTATTAAATTGAGAATTTGAGTGAATTTGAGCTTTTGTTGCTAGTGATCCTATGTGAGTTAGGCTTGATATGATATTTAAAGGTTCTCCAGCTAAAAAATTCTGACTATTAAAAGATGATATAATAATTTCAGCAAATTCTACAAAACTTGCTTGACTTCCTCTAAAAGAAGCTATTTCTCACATAAAATGACCAGCTTGAACAAAAGTATCATTAGAAATTTATAGAGAGTGAGAAAAAGATTTATTAAAAAAAGAAGTTGTTAGAAACAAGGTAGAAATACCATCTATAGAAACTGAAAAATTGGAAAATAATTTGTGATATATTTCTCTTTCTACTTTTTGAGATAAAACAGATGATGATTTTAAAAAGGCTTTAGATTCTTTTAAAAACACAGATTGAATAATTATAGATTTAAGAGAAAATGGTTGATGATATTTAGAAATTGCAGTAAAAATATTGTCAAATTTTATAGAAAACTGAAAAGATTTAGTTATTACAAAGTGAAAATGAGAAAAAATAGAACAAGTTTTAAAAAGTATAAATTCTTGAGATATTTATAAGTGAAAAATAGTTGTTTTAATAAATGAAAACTCAGCATCAGCATCAGAAATAACAGCTTGAACTCTTAGAGATTATAATAAAGCAATTTTGATTTGAAAAAAATCTTACTGAAAAGGTTCTGTTCAAGTTCCTTTTGATTTACATGATGGAAGTATGGTTAAATTAACAGTTGCAAAATGGTTTACACCACTTGATAAAAATATAGATTCTGAATGAATAGAGCCAGATATAGAAGTTGATTTTAAAAAAGAAGATTATGATTTAGAAGAATGTAAAAAAGTTTCTAAATGTGATAAAGACATGGAACAAAAAGATTTCAAATGATATGATAGACAAAAAGAAGAAGCTATAAAATTACTAAAAATATTTGTAGAAAAAAAAGCTTTACAATTAAGTGTTGATGAGTATAAGGAGAGTGAAAAAGTAGAAGAGTAGAAGAGAAAAAGAGTGGAGTTTTTAGAATTTAAAAAAAATCAAAATGGAAAAAACAATTTGAATAGATCTAGATGAGGTTTTGGCTGAAACAGTAGATTATTGTTTGTATTATAAAAGCTATAAAATAGCTTGAAAACATATAGATAAAGAAAAAATAACAAATTATTATATTCATCATATGGTTGAATATGATATAGAAGAAAAAGAGGCAATTGATTGGTTTAGAAGTGCTATAATGAGTGATAAAAATCTTGAAATAAAACCAGTTTATTGAGCTATTGAGTGATTAAAAAAATTAAAAAATAAATGATATTCTCTAAAAATAGTTACAGCTAGAGCTTCAGATTTATTTTGAAAATATACAGAAAGGTGGTTAGAAAAACATTATCCAGATTTATTTGATGAAATTATTTATGCTAACCATTTTACTTCTGAAAATAAGTCAAAATCTGAACTTTGTAAGGAAAATAATATATCTTTTATGGTTGAAGATAATTTTGATTATGCTTTAGATTTAGCTGAAAATTGAATAAAAACTTATTTACTTGAAAAACCTTGGAATAGAAGTATAATGGATAAACACAAAAATATTATAAAAGTAAAATCTTGGGAGGAAATTAATATTTAACATAAAAATTATGAAAAATATACACTACAAAGATAAACAAAAATTTGAAAAAGTTTTAGAGATTATAAGAGAAGAATGATTTGAAAAACTTCATATTCTTGCAGATTTTGATAGAACTTTGACAAAATCATTTGTAAATTGAGAGAAAAAACCAAGTATTATTTCTGTTTTGAGAGATTGAGATTATTTAACACCAGAGTATAGAAAAAAAGCTTATGAATTATTTGACCATTATAATCCTATTGAATTAGATCCAAATATTCCTATGGATGAAAAAAATGCTAAAATGACAAAGTGGTGGAGAGAGCATTTACAACTTTTAGTTGATTCAAAACTTAACAAAAAAGATGTTGAAAATGTTGCAAATAATTGAATGATTCACTTAAGAGAATGAATTAAAAAAATTTTAAAATTTTTAGATGAAAAAAATATTCCACTTGTGATTTTGTCAGCAAATTGACTTTGAGCTGATAGTATTTATCTTTATTTAGAAAAAGAATGATTTTCACAAGAAAATATATTTATAATTTCAAATGCTTTTGTTTGGGATGAAAACTGAGTTGCAATTGATTATGATAAAAGAGTTATTCACAGCTTTAATAAAGGAGAAAAAGTGCTTTCAGATTATCCAGAGATTTTCCAAAAAGTAAAAACAAGAAAAAATGTAATACTTCTTTGAGATAGTTTGTGAGATCCTGATATGATAGAATGATTTATATATGATAATTGTATAAAAATTGGATTTTTAAATGAAAAAGTAGAAGAATTATTAGAGGTTTACAAAGAAAAATATGATGTAGTTTTAACTTGAGATAGTGATTGAGAATTTGTAAATGAGA
>PDWI01010917.1_pt1 | contig 10072 bp, 6 predicted proteins | sample 1430891 | NCBI WGS metagenome assembly PDWI01 (sample SAMN01162508, study PRJNA174530) | Oral metagenome, whole genome shotgun sequencing project. | biome: Marine environment; feature: Marine mammal; material: Swab sample of the gingival sulcus; isolation source: swab sample of gingival sulcus... | reverse complement strand
GGCACCTCTGGCATCCAGCAGATTAAAGGCATGGGAACATTTCAGACAATGGTCATAGGCAGCCAGGGCCAGCCCCAGTTCGCACACACGGCGGCATTCCTTTTCGCTGGCATCAAATGTGGCAAAAAGCATGTCCTGATCGCTTGCTTCAAAATTGTATCGGGATTGTTCCACCTCGTTTTGATGATACACGTCCCCGTAGGTAACAGTATCATTCCACATCATATCATACACGGATTCCTTTTCCTGAAGATACATGCACAGGCGTTCCATGCCATAGGTCAGTTCCACGGTGATGGGCTCCAAATCAAGCCCGCCTACTTGCTGGAAATACGTAAACTGGCTGATTTCCATACCATTCAGCCACACTTCCCAGCCAAGGCCCCAGGCTCCCAGGGTGGGCGATTCCCAATCGTCTTCCACAAACCGGATATCGTGTTTGTGCGCGTCAATTCCCAGCACTCCAAGGCTTTTGAGATACAACTCCTGCACATCTTCTGGAGCAGGTTTCAGAACCACCTGATACTGGTAAAAATGCTGCATCCTGTTGGGATTTTCCCCGTACCGCCCATCTGTAGGACGTCTGGAAGGCTCCACATACGCTGACTTCCAGGGCTCTGGGCCAAGTACCCGAAAAAAGGTGGCCGGATTGAAGGTTCCGGCTCCGGTTTCAATATCATAGGGCTGTTGGATAACACACCCGTAATCGCCCCAGAATTGCTGGAGCTTCAAAATAACATCCTGAAAATGCATATGTGTCTCCCCTATCTATGGATTATAACATCTGCAAAATCGCCACGATGACCTTACAGATTGATGGAATATTCAAAAAGCGTCTGATGCAAGGCGAAAAAAAGTTCAAGGTCGAAATGAACTTCTCGAAGCATACTTTCAGCACGTAAGAGTTTGAACTTTTTGAAGCAACGTAGCAGACAATGCTTTTTCAAAAGACATTCAACATCTGATAAAACGGCCGCTCACCTCATCAGCAGCAACCCCAAGATGATACCGGATAAACCTGTCTGCAAAGGTGAATATTTCTCGCTGAACATCCTTGGCCGGCATCCATTGTACCCACTTGCCAATGTCGGTTTCCTTGAGATGCTGCAAAAAAGACAACCCCTGCCAGGAAAGCGTTAGCATAGCGGGTTTGGAACACGCAGGGCAAAAAAGATGACCTTCTTCTATGGAACAGCCAGCCCAAGCATGTTCCTGCAAAACGCTTCCACACGAAGCACATTGCAAAACATCAAGTTCATACCCCTGCTTAAAGGCCAGAGCGATTCTGAAAAGAATGGGAAAAAATGGCGAAGGCGTGCCTGTAATGCCATTAAACGCCACAAGCATAGACATAATAAACTTGCAGGCATCAGACGACCTGATCTCCCCGGTATGCACGGCCTCGAAAAAGCGCAGACAATTTCCTGCCATACCCAGTTTTTGTGGGTCTTGCTTCAAAGCCGTAAAGCCTTGAAGAAGGGTTCCCTCTTCAAGGCTTAAATACTGATTCCGCTTGCCTGAACTTACCCGCACAAGCACTTCGTTCAACCCATCCAGACAGCCGCAGAATCGCCGCTTGCTCTTGCGGCCCCCAAAGGCGAATCCCGTAACAATACCCCGTGAAGGGGATAAAAAACGGACCCAGCAATCATGTTCCCGAAATGTGCCTACCCGCAATATAACGACCTTTTCCGTGAACTCCATGCACCATCACCCCAAAAAACAAACTCCCCTTTGCTAGTCGGCACGACAAGCTGTCCTCTACCCCAAAAGACACATGAATTATTCACCAGGCATTGAAATCACCAAGGTTTTCGGTTTATCTGGAACGCCCTTGAACGGGTAGGGTTTCCCATCCACAAAAAGCCTTACTCCACCCCCATTGCCAACCCTGATTTCCATCTCTTTGTCAAAAGAAAGACGCATCACCTGACCGGGTTCAAGAGTCGCCTCTCCTTTCATGGGATTAACATCCTTGTCAGCAATGGATTTAAACCAGCACCTATTCGTGGCCACAATGCGTAAACGATGTTTCCTCATTTTTGGCTTATCGTTGGAGGCGGGCTGTGCAGATACAGCAGCTTTGCCAGAAGAGATATTTACCTTGCTGTTCGTGCGTGTTTCATCCTTAGCAATCTGCCTGGTGGGAGATTCTATGGGCGTTGGGATACCCCCAGGATTCTTATCCCCTGAAGACTCCACATCCTGTGTTGCTCCACGAACTTTTCCCTCAAGAACCAGTTCTTCGGATTGGTTCACCGTCTTTGTTGCTGTTTGTCCTGTCGTGTTGGCTGATACAGACTCTACGTCATCTATCGTGCTATTGGAGGCATTTGCAGCTTCATCTCCTTGACTCTCTTCCTCTGGCATATCCTCTGTTTCAGTAACATCCTGAATTTGAACGTCTGAAACTACCATGCCGGTATCATTCGTCACCTCTGGATTTTCAACAAAAAGAGGCACGGATTTGGTCTCATTAAAAATATACGTAACTGAAAGCCATGCAATAATCGCCAACACAAAAGCAATCCGCAAAAACAGACTGTATTTGCTTCCCTTTTCCTTTACCAGCTTTCTTGGAACATTTAATTCAGGGATATCCGTATCAATGGCAAGAGAAGCAACAGGGCCGATAAGAGCAAGATACTCATGAACAATCTCTTCGTGATCAAGACCCAGCAATTTGGCATAACTTCGGATAAACCCCTTGGTATATACAGGATGAGGTAATTTGGCGGTATCTCCGCTTTCAAGGCCCTCCAAAACATACATACTGATTCTTGTCCGGTGATAAACATCCTCCAGACTCAAGCCAGCTTCCTGACGAGCTGTTGTAAAAAGCTCCCCCAGTTCCTCCATTGTCATACTGCAACCTCCCTCAAACCCATTCACTCATTCCGTTTTATACGGAGCCTATAAACGAATATCCACCACAGCCTTGGCACGGAGTCCATCCATATATTCCTTAAAACGTTTTTCAATCCTTGGCCGGTATAAAATATCCCTGATTTTGGCTTTAACATCCTTGAACGGAGTTGTCTCTCCAGGCGTCATGTCAATAATGTGTAAAAGAGCCTGATTCCCATTGAGGTCAAAAGGTTTTGAGGTCTCTCCTTTCTCCATTCCCTGCAACACTTCTTGCCAGGAATCACGCATATCAGACCAGCGAACAGTGCCTAGTTCCCCACCATTCTTTTTGGCAGAAGGATCAAGGGAATACCTGGAGACGGCCTCGCCAAAAGAAATCTCCCCCTTGCGGAGGCGATCCAGTAATTCCTTAATATCAAATGACGGGTCAACCACGAGCAAGGCAAGGCCCAGCTTTTTATCCTGAGAAAAATCGCCTTTATGTGCATCGTAATACGCCTTCATATCTTCTTCAGTGATGACGACCTTACGGCGAACCATAGCCCCGATAAGACGCTGACGCATGATGTCCTTTTTAATTTTTTCCTCATAATCCTTGCGGGTCATATCTTCCAGTTTAAGCTGATCCACAAGCTGTTTTTCTGTTAACCTGTGTTGTTTCTTAAAAGTATCTATTTCATTCTTGATTTCAACATCTGAAATTTCCATCTTCAGTCTTTTTGCCTCACTCTCAAGGAGAATATCATTGACCATCTGATCAAGGACTTTCTTGCGAAGAGCCTCAACAGCCTTTTTCTCTTTAGGAGTCATGGCCCGGCCATCAAACTGACGGGTAAACATCTTTATTTGCTGATTTACTTCAAATAACGTAATAATTTTACCATTTACCACAGCAAGAATACGATCAACCATTTCATCAGCATAAGCCGAAGAACTATGTATAGCCATGAAAAGAATTGCTATAAAAATACAATTAATTAACGGAATAACACTACGCAACAACCATGTGAGAGAGAAATATCTTTTTGAGCAATGTTTCATAGATACGATGTCCTTAATATACTATAATGTCTCATCCAATGACACTTTTGAACACAAACAAACCTGAACTTCACAACATATAGACTATGTTCCTCTGGAAGCATTATGAGATTGTGCCCCTTCATCTTTCAAAAGTCCTGTAATCTCAATCCGGGCATTCTCGAGAACAGTTTGCAGCCACGTCTCAAAAACATCTTTCATTCCCTGACCAACAAGTTTTTGTTCCACCAAAGGATAGGCCGCAGACGAAGAAAGAAGCGCACGGGGAGTTCGCTTGTGCAGCAGCAGGATGGTCATGGTTTTCCTGCCTGTAATGATACGGCTTGCCTCTCCTGCAACAAGATTTGTCAAATGATCATGCCATACATTGGGCAGAGAATGTTCAGGCACGTCCATTTCGTGGATATGCACAAGCGGTGCTTCCGTGTTCATGGTAGCGTTATTTGTCTTTCCATATGTCTTCAGGGCCGCTTTCAGGCATTCGCGATCCTTGCTCTGAAAAATGGTGAAGACAAAACGTTCAGGAATGACAAAGTCGGCCTGATGTGCCTTGTAATAATCCCGTGCCTGTTCATAGCCCACTGTAACCTGGGGGCGGAGATATTCCTCGACAAATCGTTTTCGATTCAGGCGGGCTCTCAAGCACTTACGCCAATGATCCAGATCCACATATTCTTCCACAAGGGTCTGCTCAAAAGCTTCATCATCAGGATAATCGGCCCTAATGAGAGCCTCTTCCTTCGCCACATCGTCATCATCGACTTCCAGGTGTTCCGCAGCAAGGGTTTCCTCCAGCAAACGCTGCAAAATAATATTTGCCAACACGTTTCCGTACTCACCTCTCAGAGACTGGATGTCAAAATCATCGGCCGGTGACCAGGACATATAGTTAAGATCGTGATCTGCTCGAACCTCGGAAAGATAGATTGGCACACCGTTAACCCGGGCAACAACTCCTCTGGAAGAGGGTTCCGAGGTACAGCCGTTGAAGGCCAACAAGACAAGACACAAAAACATGGCAAGGCATACATGAACCAACCACTCCTGCTCAAATATCTTTTGAGAACAATGGTTTCCTGCGGGAATATTCTTGTACAATACTTCCGCATTCATGATTGCGCCCCGGTATCCTTTGTAAAGAGACATTGGTATAGATCTTCAAGAAATTCTTTCAGCGTCCGCATGGACAGGGCAATAGATGGATTGTCTGCACAGCGCAACTCCAATTTTCCCGGAGGAACAAGACGAGCGTAGGATTGGCGAGATTCCACCCAGCCAACAAGAGCCAGAAGATCGATCCGGGCATCGGTCTCATCCCAGCCAATGGCAATCTTGCCTGCATAGATGTCAGCCTCTATCCCGCCAAGGCTTTTGATAATGAACTTGATTTTCAAAATTTCCGCAAAGGTGGTAAGCGGTTCAGGAAGAGGCCCGAAACGATCACGTATTTCCTGTAGCATGTCATCGAGTTCCCCGACCCTCGAACATACGGAAAGAAGCCGATAATAATGCAGCCGTTCCGAGGTTTCGAGAATATAGTCTTCAGGAATATGCGCCGGAACCCCAATGTGTAATTCAGGTTCTCTGACCTCGGCAACAGGCTCACCTTTCAGCCGCTGGACTTCTTCTTCCAGAATTTCCAAAAACATATCCAGACCGACCTTGCCAATGGTTCCCGACTGGACTTCTCCAAGAATATTTCCTGCCCCGCGCAGCCTGAGATCCTCCATGGCCACCTGAAAACCAGCCCCAAGATAATCCATCTCCAGAATCACTTTAAGCCGTTTTCTGGCCTGTTCCTGAAGTCCATCAAGGGAAGGGATAATAAAACAGGCATAAGCCTGTTCCTTGGAACGCCCCACACGGCCCCGGAGCTGGTACAACTGCCCCAGCCCAAACATTTGGGCTTGATCCACAATAAGCGTATTGGCCTTGGGAAAATCCAGCCCGGATTCGACGATGGAAGTACAGACAAGCACATCAAGCTCCCTGTGCCAGAACTTGTGCATGGTTTCTTCAAGCTCTTTGGCAGGCATCTGACCATGCGCTGTTGCCACCCGTGCCTCTGGAACCAGAGACTGAACATATTCACGCACACGCTCAAGCCCCTGCACACGATTGTACACCCAGAAAACCTGGCCGGAGCGTTCAAGTTCCCGCTCAACAATAGCGCGCAATTCCGGTGTTTCCCGTTCCATAAGTGCTGTTTTGACGGGCTTTCGCTCAAGAGGGGGTGTTTCAATGACGCTTAACCCCCGTATGCCGGAAAGAGAGAGCTGGAGGGTTCTGGGAATGGGCGTAGCTGTCAGGGTCAGGACATCAATATTTTGCTTGAGGTTCTTGAGGCGTTCCTTGTGCTTGACCCCGAAACGCTGTTCCTCATCCAGAATAAGCAGGGAAAGATGAGGCAGGGTAATGTCTTTGGATAACAATCGATGCGTGCCAATAAGAATATCCACTTCGCCCCGGCCAGCGGCCTGGACAATGAGCTTTTGGGTCTGCCTGGGTACAAATCGGGAAAGCATAGCTACGCGTACAGAAAAATCTTCCATACGCTGCCGAAAATTCTGATAATGCTGTTCTGCCAGCACCGTGGTAGGACAAAGCAAGGCCACCTGTTTACCGTCCACAACAGCCCGAAAAGCCGCACGCAAAGCGACCTCTGTCTTGCCAAAGCCCACATCGCCGCAAACAAGACGATCCATAGGTTTTGAGCCTTCCATGTCCCTGATGACATCACGTATGGCCAGTTCCTGATCCCTGGTTTCCTCAAAGCCAAAACTGGCTTCAAACTCCCAATAAACTTCAGGTCTGGGACCATAGGAATAGCCCTTGCTCACCTTGCGGAAGGCGTACATTTCCACAAGTTCCCGCGCAATTTTTTCAATGGCCTTGCGCACACGGGCCTTGCTCTTTGTCCATCCGGCACCGCCCAAACGATCAAGGGCAACGCTTGCGCCCTCTGGCCCCTTATATTTCTGCACCATGCTCATACGATCCACAGGCAGATAGAGCTTATCATCATTGGCGTAATTAAGCAGCAGATAATCGTTGGCAACAGTGCCAGCCTGCATGTTCATAAGCCCGCCAAAACGTGCGAGTCCATAATCCCGATGGACCAAAAAATCGTCAGGCGCGAGGTCATCAAAACTCTTTAATCCTTTAAAATCCTTACTTCTTGCAACAACATTGCCCTTGGCTTCCCTCGGCTGCAACACCTCTTCGGAAAGAATAAGCATGTCGCACCAGACAAGCTTCATTCCTCTGGTCAGGGAAGAGACTACCGCGAACAGACCTTTTTCCTCCCATGTATAGTCCAGATGAAAGGAAAGCCCTTCTTGCTGGGCAAAAGAAAGAAAACGTTTGCGGGAATGCCCGGAATGAAAACACAGGATAACCTGTCTGTATATCCGCTTCCATTCTTTCAGCTCTGCCATAAGGCTTTTAAAAGGACGCTTACGCTTTTCCGGTTCCCAGAACAGATCATCAAAGGACAGGATGGATTCTTCGGGCAGCTCAAGCCCTTTATCCTGCATTCCCATGACAAGGGATTCAAACAAGACATGACGGCGTTCAAGCCAGGTCTGCCGAGCCTCCCCCATAGTCTGCAGGATGGTGGATAATGGCCAGGCATTGCCGGACTGTTCCACAAAGTCTTTCCAGGCCCAATGCTGTTCCTCAAGACGGGATCGAGCATCAGTTGCCCCGGCAACAAAAACAACGGAATCTTTGCCAAGCCACTCATCTATTCCCACGGAATTGCTGTAGAAAAGTCCAGGTGGTATCATTCGGGAAGTATCTTCTAAAGAAGCAGCAAGCTCCTTAAAGGCCTCTCCCCGAAGCTCACCTGCATGTTTAAGGTCTTTCCATTTTTCCAGTGCATCCTGTTCATATTTCTCCTCCCGTACAGCAGGCGTGCACGGAAGAAGAACCAATTGTTCCAACTCTTTTCTGGATCGCTGAGACAATGGTTCGAACAAACGCAGGCTTTCAAGGGTATCTCCAAAAAATTCCATGCGGACGGGCAAGTCATACCCGGAACAGGCAATGTCAAAAATGTCTCCACGCAAAGCCATTTCCCCGGTTTTGGAGACCATGGACACCCGGGAATATCCCCAGCCAGCCAATTTTTCCAAAAGGCTTTCGGGAGAATATTCTTCGCCCGGAACAAGATGCAGGTGTTCCCTGGTAATCACCTCCTTATCAGGCCATTTGAGAAGAAGATTGCCCAAGGGCAGAAGAATGCCCTTGCCACGGCAGCCCTGAGTCAGGGAGAAAAGACCTGCCCATCGTTCCCCCCAGAGTCGCTCATCATCCCTGCCGGGTATGGCTGGTGGCAAGGAAATCCACGGCCTCTCCCAAAATTCTCCTTCCCTTGAAGGCATAACTATCTGAATAAGAGCCTGATATAAGGGTATTTCCGAAGGTGAGGTCAGCAAAATGACCACGGTTTTTCCTCTGGCCATCAATGCATGGGCCAGAAACACTTGGCTTGCCGGCCCGCTCTTGCAAACCCTGTTGATGCCTGAAGGAGTTAGAATCTGATTGAGTACGGAGAGTTTGGACACAATGAGAGGGAAGGTTGAAACACAAAAAACAGAAAAAAGGCCGCCTTTATTTGTTCAAAGACGGCCTTTGGATGCCTGTGGCGATTATTCTTTTACAAAAAGGCTTTTATGCAATGAAAACCAGCCTGCCCTTGCAGGTAGTATTCGCTCTCGTCGTATGCTGCCAAGGCTCAAAATACTATACTTCACCAAGAGCCGTTTTCTCTTCCTTGGAAAGCAAACGGTTCAAATCAAGCATAATCAAAAGCCGGTCATCAAGCTTGCCGACACCGCTGATGTATTCGGAATCAAGACCGGAAATAACTGGCGGCGGCGGTTCAATGGTACCTGCGGGAATACGGAGAACCTCGGAAACGGAGTCCACCACAAACCCTACGATCATCTGATTGATTTCAATAACAATAATCCTGGTTTTCTTGTCATGTCCCTTGGTCTGGAGACCAAAACGAAGACGCAGATCAATAACCGGAATGACTTTTCCCCGCAGATTGATGACCCCTTCCACAAAATCAGGAGCCTTGGGAACGCGGGTAATTTCGAGCATCCTGATGATCTCCTGAACCTTAAGGATCTCGACTCCAAATTCTTCCTCACCGATACTGAAGGTGACTAATTGCAGAAGCTCCTCATCCTTGCGAACATCTTCATTTGCCATGTAGTTTTCCTCCTTGTTACGCACTATTGATCACAGCAATCTGTACGGGGTATAAAAGTAAAACAGCTTTTAGGCAACACACAAATTCCGGCCTTGTAAAAAGGCCAACAATCGAATGATGTTAGACAGGGATGTACACTTTCTGGCTACCCCAAATTTCCTTGGGGCTTCTCTCTTTCCTCCCTTTTCAGAAAAGATAATCTGAAAAATCAAGGTGTTTTGCAGATAAGCGCCAGAGCTTCCCTCCTAGCTCGGATCAGGCCGTCCGATACAGAAGTAGGCAAACCCCAGACTCGCCATGAGAGAAGGAGCATACAAATTCCTGCCATCAAAAATCAACGGGGCTGTCAGGGATTGTTTGATCCTTTGAAAATCAGGATTGCGGAACTGATTCCACTCGGTAGCCACGGCCAGGGCATCGGCGCCTTCCAGAGCCTTATAGGCATCGTCCACAATTTCCACACACTTATTACCCTGCATTTCCTGGGCGGAGCGTGTTCCGGCAACAGGATCAAAAGCCTTGACGTGCATACCCAAAGCCGTCAACTCCCGAATCATCTCCAGAGATGAGGATTCCCTTATATCATCGGTATTGGCTTTAAACGCCAGCCCCCACAAGGCCAATGTCTTACCCTGCACACCTCCCTGAGGAGCAAAATAATCCTTTATCTTTTCAGCCAGTACGAGTTTTTGTCGAATATTGACCTCATCCACGGCTTTGAGGAGCTGTGGCTCATACGCATAGTCCCTGGCGGTTGTAATAAGAGCCTTGACGTCCTTGGGAAAACATGACCCACCGTAGCCCATACCGGGATAGATAAATTGATACCCGATACGATGGTCTGAGCCAATCCCCATACGCACATCCCGAACATCAGCTCCGACCCGTTCACAGATATTGGCCACTTCGTTAATAAACGAAATCTTGGTGGCCAACATC
>PDWI01025711.1_pt1 | contig 10073 bp, 7 predicted proteins | sample 1430891 | NCBI WGS metagenome assembly PDWI01 (sample SAMN01162508, study PRJNA174530) | Oral metagenome, whole genome shotgun sequencing project. | biome: Marine environment; feature: Marine mammal; material: Swab sample of the gingival sulcus; isolation source: swab sample of gingival sulcus... | reverse complement strand
GTATCATTTTGAACCACATCAATAAATCCCTCTTTAATAAGCTCAAGTATAGCCAAAAATGTAACTATTATCTCCGCCTTAGTACGCATAGACTCACTCATCTTAAAAAAGCTAAGCCTCTTCCCACTGGACTTCATAGCCAAAAGCTCTTCCCTCTTATCCTCAACGCTATACTCTTCCCTAGTAATATCAGAAAACTTGCTCCTAACGGTATCTATCCTATCCTCTTGCCTCTGCAAAATCCCATTAAAAGCCCTCATCAGGTCCTCGAATTTATAGTCTCTAATAATATCTAGTACATCTATCTCCGGCTCATAGTTCTTCACCTCATCAGGTATACTTGCACCCTTTACGACATACCTCTCCCCAGTCTGTATACCCTTTAACTGCTCAGTAATCAGCTTAAACTTCTTATGTTCGATAAGCCTCTCTATAAGCTGCTCCCTCTCATCTAACTCGTCAGTCTCCTCATCATCATACTTAGGCAATAACATAGACGACTTGATAGAAAGCAGTATGGCTGCCATCTCCACGAACTCAGAAAGTTCCTCAAGCCTATCCTCATCCAGCTGCTCAATAAGGGCTATATATTCATCAGCAATAATGGAAATCTTTACATCCATTATCTGCATCTTATTTTTTTCTATTAGGTGTAGAAGGAGGTCGAGCGGACCCTCAAAATTCTCTATCTTTATCTCTAACATTTACCCTCCATTTAAAGCATCTGAGCTAGAAAAAAATTCACAATCTTTGGTATCATACCAGAACCGATGATAAATAAGAAAAACAGCTTCAAATACATATCATTTCGTACTAAATAAGCATACTTTTCAGCAGATAAACCCTGTACTATCAAAGACATATCGAAGGGCAAAATCGGTAACAAGTTCACAAAAAATATAGATAAATTGAATGTAATCAAATTATATAAAAACAGGTAGATATAAGTATGTAAACCTATCTCCAAAGGCATGCTAACTTGCAAATATTTCACAATAGGAAGCAAAACTATAGCAAAAACAAGGGATGCTACCTGGCCTACCACAGCTAGGACTACTAAGCCACTCTCCTCCATTCTAAACTTTTTATAATCGTATTTTACAGGTCTTTGCCAACCTGTAGCTATCCATGAAAAAGCAAACATAATAGCCCCTAGAACATCTATGTACTTCAGAGGTGAATTTATCTTTACCCCCTGCCTATAAACAGGGTGGGTAAGAAAAAAAGCCGCTATATTTTTAGCTAGTTCATGCAGTATCATCACGACGATACCAGCTATTAAGTTTATAAGTAAAATCAGTAAAATATTCATATTTAAAAGTTTAAAAGCAGAGCACGGTAAAAATATTAACCATACTCCACCCTATTTTCTCCTGTATTAAGGTCTAATCACTGTCTTAATTATCTTAGGCAGTTCAGCTCTTTCCTCTGAAATAGTAATGGCATCTAAGACCTTTCTAGTAGATAGCTTTTTCTTTTCTTCATCATTGGCATATATAGTCGCTATACTCTCGCCCTTCTCTACATAATCTCCAAGTTTCTTATGATAGATATGTCCTACTCTTACATCTATCTCACTCTCCTTAGTCTCACGTCCACCACCTAAGATAAGTGAGGCAATACCTAGGTCCTCAGTAATCATCTCAGTAATATAGCCAGACTTCTCACTGAGTATCTCATCCACTATCGGTGCCATCTCGAACTTGGAAGTATCATCTACATAGCTAGCGTCTCCACCCTGAGCCTCTACAAAGGCCTTAAGTCTCTCTAGCGCACTACCATCAGCAATAGTAGCCTCTAGCATCTTCCTAGCCTCATCAGTGTCCTTAGCCTTCTCAGCTAGTACCACCATATTGGAAGCAAGGGTCAAACACACCTCTAATAAGTCATCTGGACCATTGCCCTTAAGAGTCTCTATAGCCTCGATTAGCTCTAAGGTATTCCCTACATTTCTACCAAGTGGTTGGTTCATATCAGTAACTACTGCCACAGTCTCCCTGCCGTATCCATTACCTATATCAGCCATTGCCTTAGCAAGCTCAATAGCCTCGTCTTCATTTCTCATAAAGGCACCAGAACCAGTCTTTACGTCTAGCACTATCTTATCAGAACCAGCAGCTATCTTCTTGCTCATTATAGAACCAGCTATAAGAGGTATGCTATCTACAGTAGCTGTCACATCTCTTAGAGCATAGAGCTTCTTATCTGCAGGAGCTAAATTTTTAGTCTGACCTGCAACAGCTAACTTGATAGTATTAACATTGTTTATGAAGTCTTCTTCACTCACAGCTGTATTAAAACCAGGAAAGGCTTCTAACTTATCCACTGTACCACCAGTATGTCCAAGTCCTCTACCAGACATCTTAGCAACTGGTATGCCAAGTGCAGCCACCATAGGTCCAACTATAAGGGTGGTCTTATCACCTACTCCACCAGTTGAGTGCTTGTCTACCTTGATACCATTTATTTCACTTAAATCAAGCATATCCCCACTCTTAGCCATAGTAAGCGTAAGAGTAAGTATCTCCTCCTTATCCATACCCTTCAAAAGTATAGCCATAAGCAATGCTGAAACCTGATAATCAGGTATGCCCCCATTAGTATATCCATTGACAAAAAACTCTATCTCTTCCTTACTTAGTTTCTCTCCATGCTTCTTTTTATCTATCACATCATACATTCTCATAATTAGTCCTCCATTCAGTGCTCACTGCACCTTAATCTATCCCTTATTTTACTACTCTTATATTATTTTTTCAAACATCTATAAATATTTTTAATTCTAAAGTCCTAAGCTAAGAGTTTTTCAAAATCTACTTCACTAATAATCGGTACCCCTAGCTTTTTCGCCTTGGTGTTTTTGCTAGATGTACTATTTAAGTCATTGTTTATTAAGTAGCTGGTCTTGGCAGATACACTAGAGACTACCTTGCCACCGTTTTGCTCTATTACAGCAGTAAGTGCCTTCCTGTTATCATATTTCACTAGGCTACCTGTTATAACGAAATTCAGCCCAGCTAAGGCATCTGTCTTCTCCTCTTTTTTAAAAGAAACAAAGTCCCTAAGCCCAGCTATTAATTCTTTGTTTTCTTCCTTTGAAAAGTATGCAAGTAAGTCCTCAGCCATATTAGGACCAATGCCATTTATTGAAATCAAATCATCGTAGTTCGCAGACATAATCGCATCTAAATCATTGTTAAAAGCTTCACATAGACTCTTGGCGTTGCTAAGACCTATGTTCTTGATTCCAAGCGCATTTATAAAAAATGGAAGTTTAACATCCTTGGATTTTTCTACAGAAGCAAGTATGTTTTCATAGCTCTTTTCGCCGAAGCCATCTAGCCCTATTATCCTATCCTTAAATCTCTCTAGCCTATAAATATCTACAAAGTCCTCTAAGAAGCCCTCATCCATAAACTTAAGCAAGGTCTTCTCGCTCATACCCTCTATATTCATACAGTCCCTGCTCACAAAGTGGGAAAAACTCTTACCCTTCTTGGCAGGACAGTAGTCATTAGGACAGATTAAGACCCTTACATCATTCTCATCTTGGATAAGGGTTTTTTCTCCACAGGTAGGACAATTCTCTACTGGCTTAACAGTAGCTGACCTAGTGTGGTTATCTGCAAGCTGGGGAATAATCATATTCGCCTTATAGACCTCTATTTCATCACCTATACCCAGCTTCAAATTCTCCATGATGGATAGGTTATGCAGGCTTGCCCTAGTTACAGTTGTACCCTCAAGCTCTACAGGCTCAAAAACGGCAATAGGATTTATAAGTCCAGTCCTAGATGGACTAAAGATAACCTCTTTAAGTGTAGTAGTAGCTGTCTCGTCCTGCCACTTAAATGCTATGGCGTCCCTAGGAAACTTAGCTGTACTACCCAGATTTTTCGAAAAAACTATATCATCATAGGTAAGGACCAAACCATCGCTGCCCACATCGCTATGCACTACCTTTTCCTTGAACTTCTCGACTTCTTCTGCTATGTTTGCTTCATTTACATGTACGTACTCTACCACATCGAAACCCTGTGATTTCAAAAAATCTAGCATCTCAGACTTTTTCTTGAAGTCCCTATCTGAGCTAACTAGGGTAAAGGCAAAGAAGTTTACAGCCCTATCCTTAAGCACCACGCTATCTAAGGCTCTAACCGTACCAGAGCATAGGTTTCTAGGGTTTTTATACTGCTCATCTACACCAAACCTAGCATTTACCTTCTCGAAGTCGCTGTACTTAATTACAGCCTCGCCCCTGAGTACAAGCTCGCCCTTTTCTTTTATCTTAAGTGGTAAGTTTCTAAATAATTTAGCATTGGCAGTAATGAGCTCACCGACCTCGCCATTACCCCTAGTAACAGCCGAGTCCAATGCTCCATCTTTATATGTAAGCACCACTGTAAGTCCATCAAGCTTAAAAGAAAGCAGTCCATCAGTATCACCATCTCTCTTGCCCTCAGCCAAAAACTCTGCCAGCTTAGACACTTCCTTGGTCTTAGCTAGGGAGAGCATCTTGCTATCATGCTCCACCTTAGGCAGGTAATCGTATTCGAAATTAGACATGACTTCCTTGCCATCACTATAATAGGCTCTATTCGCCTCGTTAAGCTCCTCAATCAGAGCCTTTATTCTACTTAAATCAGTCATTTTGCCTCTTTTTACTATATAAAATTTAAGTATGATTAAAGTTGTACTTTCCAAAGCGACTCTAGCAGCAAGCCTTCCTTAAAAACAAATAGAAGGCTTGCGTCTGTCTTACGGAGTGTTAAGAGCATATTCAGTTTCAGCTCATAAACTCCTTTGATTGCCAGCGTTTACACTACTGGCTTACGTAGCAAGGAGCGTAGAAAGCACACTTTAAGCAGACTTAAATTTTTATTCTAAATTCGTGTAAACGTTTTGTACGTCGTCATCATCCTCAAGCATATCAAGCAAGCTCTCAATAGCCTTCTCATTCTCTTCTGAAACAGCAGTCGTAGTCGTAGGTAAGTAGGTAAGCTCTGCTGACACAGTAGGAATCTCAGCCTCAGTCACAGCCTTATTAAGAGCAGCGAAATCAGCAACCTCTGAAATAACCTCAAAAAACTCTTCATTAGTCACCATATCAATAGCCCCATTTTCAGTCACAAGCATAAACAGCTCATCCTCATCAATATCATCACTCTTCTCAATGATAATCTGACCCTTGTTCTCAAAAAGGTAGGATACACAACCACTAGTACCTAGATTGCCACCAAACTTAGAAAAGGCAAATCGCACATTGGCAGCAGTCCTATTCTTATTCTCAGTAAGGCAGTCCACTATGATAGCCACACCCTCAGGACCATATCCCTCATAAGTTATTTGCTCATAGTTTACACCCTCTAGGTTACCAGAAGCTTTTTTGATGCTCCTCTCAATAGTATCATTTGGCATATTATTACTCTTAGCCTTGGCAACTATATCCCTAAGCTTAGAGTTATTATTCACATCAGGGCCACCCTCTTTAACGGCAACCATAATCTCCCTACCAAGCTTGGTAAAAATCTTACCCTTCTTGGCATCGTTCTTCTCTTTTTTATGCTTAATGTTCGCAAATTTTGAATGTCCAGACATAAAATCTCCTAACTATAATTATTTATTTTTTATTTCTCCTTATTCTACCAAAGTAAAGATAAATATACAAGATTAAAGGTGTAAACAAAAGAAAAAAAGCCAATGACTTCATACAAAAATGAAATCAAATGGCTTTTTGTATTATTCCTTCGCTATTATTTATTAACAGCGTCTTTAAGAGCTTTACCAGCCTTAAATTTAGGTGCTTTAGAAGCTTTAATTTGGATCTTAGCTCCAGTTTTAGGGTTTACACCTTCTCTAGCTGCTCTATGAGATACTTCAAAAGTACCAAATCCTACTAATTGGATTTTTTCTTCTTTTGCAAGAGTCTCTGTAATTGCTTCGATTGTTGCAACAAGTGCCTTCTCTGAATCTTTTTTGCTTAATTCTGATTTTTTAGCAATAGCTGCTACTAATTCTGATTTGTTCATAAATAGCTCCTTCTACTCGCATGCTCGCGAAATTTTCTTGAATATTGATATCAACGCCTTAATAAGTATTATTAACGCTACACGTCTATTTATAAACTTTTAGAGCTATTTTGTCAAGACTATATTTAATTTTCTTTCAAAAAAAAATATTTTTTTTGTAGTTTTTTGTAAAATTTCTTGATATTTTGCTAATTTTAAAAATGCTATTTTTTAACATTATATAGTTCGTCCACAAACAAATCTATCTCATCCAAAAGCTTCTTCTTAGCATCCAAAGTAAATATAAATCTAGATGTAGCTCCAGCCTTAAACTTCATCCTCCTACCGTATGATTTAATAAGGGGCATAAGCTTGCTAGCATCTATAGGAGCGTCATTGGATAAGACTAGTTCTACCTCCTTGGAATTACCCTTTATCTCGAGTATTTTAAGCCCCCTCCCCCTGCATTTTAGGTAGGATATCCTAAGCAGGTTCTCGGTCGCTATAGGCAGGTCTCCAAACCTATCGACCAGCTCATCTTCTAGGTCATGCATCTCTTCTAAACTATCTATGGCAGCTATCTTCTTATAAATATCTATTTTTTCCACTTCACTCTCTATGTAAGTCCTAGGAATAAAGCCATCTACCTTTAGTTCTACATTACAATCAAAGGCTTCCTCATCCTTTATTTCACCCTGATTTTGAAGCTGTTTTACACGTTCTTCTAGCATCCTAACATAGAGCTCATAACCAATGGCAGCCATATGTCCACTCTGACTCTTACCAAGTATGTTACCAGCACCCCTGATTTCTAGGTCCTTCATAGCTATCTTATAACCTGCCCCAAACTGGGTAAATTGCTTGATTGCTTCTAGCCTCTTAGAAGCCTCTTCCTTTAGCACCACATCCTTCTTATAGAGCAAGTAGGCAAAGGCCTCCCTATTAGAACGTCCTACACGTCCCCTAAGCTGGTAGAGCTGGGACAAACCTAGCCTGTGAGCATCATCTATAATGATGGCATTTACATTGCTAATATCAAGTCCAGTCTCGATAATAGTCGTAGCTACTAATACGTCAATATCGCCATTTATGAAGTCTATCATCACATTTTCTAACTCTCGTTCGCCCATCTGACCATGGGCATAAGTTACCCTTGCCTCCGGGACTATCTGGCTTATCTTGTAGGCAACCTCATCTATATCCTTAACCTTATTATAAACATAAAATACCTGTCCACCTCGCTTGAGTTCTCTTGAGATAGCGTCCTTGATAATCTCATCATTTTTTTCTAATACATAGGTACGCACAGGTATCCTATCATGTGGTGGATGGGTAAGTACACTCATATCCCTAATACCGATTAAACTCATATGTAGGGTTCTAGGAATAGGCGTAGCAGAAAGGGTGAGTACATCCACAGTGTTCTTCACCTCTTTAATCTTCTCCTTATGCTTGACTCCAAACCTTTGCTCCTCATCTATTATGAGCAAGCCCAAATCCTTGAAATTCACATCCTTAGATAGGAGTCTATGTGTTCCAATTACTATGTCCACACTGCCATTATTTATACCCTTAACAGCCTCTTTCACTTCCTTTGGAGTCCTAAACCTAGATAGGAGTTCTATACTTACAGGATAGTCCTTCATCCTATCTACGAAGTTATTATAATGCTGTTGGGCAAGTATGGTCGTAGGTACTAGGTAGGCTACCTGCTTGCCATCCCCTACAGCCTTAAAAGCTGCCCTAATGGCGACCTCCGTCTTACCATAGCCGACATCACCACAGATGAGTCTATCCATGATTTTAGGCGTTTCCATATCGTTCTTAGTGTCCTCTATGGCAAGTAATTGGTCCTCTGTTTCCTCATATGGGAAGGACTCCTCAAACTCCTTCTCCCAGCTGCTATCCTTAGAGTAGACGAAGCCTTTAAGCGACTGCCTTTTTGCATATAGTTCTACGAGTTCCTTAGCCACCTCTTCTATGGCAGTTTTAACCCTTGACTTGGTCTTCTTCCACTCATTGGAACCGAGCTTATTTAACCTAGGCTTCTTGCCCTCCTTGCTCACATATTTTCTTATGGAAGCTAGGTTGTTTATGCCTATATAAAGATTGTCCTTACCAGCGTAGTTTATCTTGATAAAGTCCTTTTCAATCTTGTCTATGACTACCCTTTCAATCTTATCAAAAACCCCTATACCATGGTCTTCATGTACTATGAAGTCTCCTGCTCTAAGCTCATCAAAGTCAGAAATCTTTTGTCCTTCGGTGTATTTTTTACGTCTCTTTTTCTTCTTTCTAGCCGATATATCAGTCTCAGTCAGCATTAGGTACTTTATCTCAGGTATATCCATCCCAGCACTAAGAGAACCATAGCTAAGGAGGACTGCACCCCTAGTCAATACCAACTCATCTTCCCTAGCTGTATATGCCCTAATCCCATCATTTTCAAGCATCTCAGCCAGTCTTCTAGCCCTAGTCATAGACGGGGAGAGCAGAACTATCTTATAGCCCATTTCTATATAATTTTTAAGGTCATTCCTAAGTTCATTATACTTATTATGGTAGGGTGGAATCTCCCTAGAAAACAGTTCTATTTCTTCATCTACAGGCAATAGTTCGCTCTTATTCATCATGCTAGCAAGCTGAACGTAAGATTTGTTTGTGAAATTATTCACTACTTCTCCATAGGAAAAAATCACATCCATCTGCGAAAGCAAAACCTTACCTGATAGGTATCTACCTCGCATACTTTCTTCAAATTCACCTAGTAAGAAGTCCAGTCTTTCCTTGACCTTATTAGGCTCATCTATAAAGACAGGAGCATTTTTCACCAAGTCTACAACAGAAATCATCTCATCATAATAGTAAGAAATACTACCCTCTATACCATTGTAGTTTATCCCACTATTTATATTTACCTTTATTTCTTCATAAGTTTCATAAAGAGCGTCTAGGACTTCCTCATCAGCATTAGCAAATCTCTCTAAGGTAGCAGAATAATCTGCTTCTAGTTTTTTCTTAGCAAGCTCCACTTCCTTTTTACCTATTACGAATTCACTAGCAGGAAAGACCATCAGACTATCGTGCTTAGCATTGCTACGCTTGGTCTCTATGTTTACGTCACGAATAGAATCTACCTCATCATCGAAGAACTCGACCCTATACATACTATCCTCGGTCACAGGGTATATATCCAGTATGCCACCCCTGATGGTAAACTGACCCTTGGCTTCTACCATCTCCACCCTCTCATAACCTATCTCTAACAGCCTACGCCCTAGAGTCGCAAGCTCTATCTCATCGCCCACTTCGAACTTCAAAACACCCTTTTTATACTTTTTAATAGGTGTGAGTTTATCTAAAAGAGCGTCAGCAGGCAGGACTATGGTCGTAGCCTTTTTCTCTATTATCCTCTTAAAAATCTCAGCTCGCCTGTAAGCTATTTCATTGCTGTGAACATCAGCAAAATAAAAAATCACATCCTTAGCAGGATAGTAAAAGGCATTTTCCCCATAAAAATTCAGGTCCTCCACCATCTGCTTAGCCCTAGTCTCATCCCTAGAAACCACAAACTTAACCTTGCTTTTTATAGCAGAGCTAATAAAGCTTGCCTTTAAAGGTGGAACCATACCACTGAGCAAGATTTTATTATCATTTTTTATAGCATTTTTAGCACGAGAAAACGCCCCTATTTTTCCTAGAGGCTCCCTTAGTATCTTTGTTTTATTATTCATAATGTCCCCTACAAGAAATGATATATATAATACCATTTTCTTCAAAATACACTATTCTGTTTTGCTTATCAATACACCTACTCCACCAGCCACCAAGATTATCTTTTAATGGTTCAGGTTTACCCAAACCATCGAAGGTATTTCTTTTAATATCTTTGATTAAAGCATTTATTTTTCTCAATGTCTTTTTATCATTTTTTTGCCAATACAAATAGTCATCCCATGCCCTATCTTCCCAAAGTATCCTCATCCTATACCTCGATTAATTCATGCTCTGAAAAGTGCGCCTTCCCACTTTCTATATCTTCTTTTATCTTTTCTAAATATCTCA
>PDWI01020930.1_pt1 | contig 10074 bp, 6 predicted proteins | sample 1430891 | NCBI WGS metagenome assembly PDWI01 (sample SAMN01162508, study PRJNA174530) | Oral metagenome, whole genome shotgun sequencing project. | biome: Marine environment; feature: Marine mammal; material: Swab sample of the gingival sulcus; isolation source: swab sample of gingival sulcus... | reverse complement strand
GCATACGAGTTCGTCGGGCGATATTGCCATTATTCACAATGGTATTATTGAAAACTATGCGCAGATTAAAGAATGGTTAATTGGCGAGCATGGTGTTGAATTTAAATCTGAAACTGACACAGAGGTTATTGCGCACCTTATTGAATACTTCTACGATGGCAATTTACTAGATGCTGTTTACAAGGCCATACACCGTATGGAAGGCGCATATGCAATTGGCGTTATCTGTAAACATCATCCCGATCAACTAATTGCGGTACGCAAAGACAGCCCGTTAATTGTTGGCTTGGGTGAAAATGAAAACTTTATTGCATCAGATATTCCGGCTTTACTCAAACACACGCGCGAAATGTTATTGATTGAAAACGATGAGGTCGTCGTGTTGACGGCAGATGACGTTACAATTTACGATTCTTTAAGACAGCGCGTTGAACGCGATGTGTTCAATGTTACATGGGATGTTGCCGCCGCCGAAAAAGAGGGCTATGCACATTTTACCATTAAAGAAATACACGAGCAGCCGAAGGGCCTACACGATACATTACATCGCAGAATTAATGCAAATGGTCAGTTTAACTTTGAACAAATTAATATTACGGCCCAACAACTAAAGAAAATAAACAAAATTTATATTGTCGCCTGTGGAACGGCTTACCATGCTGGTTTAGTTGGCAAACGCGCCATTGAAAAAATAGCCGGTATACCGGTAACGGTTGACATTGCCTCGGAATTTCGCTATAGTGATCCGTTCGTTGACGACAAGACGTTGTTTATCGCTGTTTCACAATCGGGCGAAACGCTCGACACATTGCAGTCTTTACGCTATGCCAAGCAAATGGGCGCGCGGATATTATCGGTGGTTAACGTCGTCGGTTCATCAGTTGCGCGCGATTCTGATGATATCTTCTACACCTGGGCTGGCCCAGAAATTGGCGTTGCTTCAACTAAGGCCTTTACCACACAGCTAATGGCGTTTTATATGTTGGCGTTGCACATGGGCAAATTAAACGGCAAATTAAGCGATGAGGGTTTTAAAACTTGGTTAGAAAAACTGAAAAACTTAGAAGCAGCTGCAGCTGAAACAATTGAATTAGAAGGAACAATGCAGCGCATTTCTTCTGAACAGTTCAATAATGACAGCGTTTTTTTCATTGGTAGAGGCGTTGATGTCGACGTTTCATATGAGGCGTCATTAAAGTTAAAAGAACTCAGTTATATCAACAGTTTTGCGATTGCGGCTGGCGAATTAAAGCACGGTACAATAGCGTTAATGGAAGAAGACACACCGGTTATAGCCTTGGCAACACAGTCACATTTGTACGACAAGAGTGTTTCAAATATTCGCGAAGTAAAGGCGCGTGGTGCCTATGTTATTGCCATTGCACAAGCAGGTAACGAAAGCATTAAAGAAATAGCTGATGAAGTTATTTATATTCCGCAGTGCGATGACTTATTAGCACCAGTGCTGAGCGTTATACCTTTACAGATGTTCGCTTATTACGTAGCGCTTGACCGCGGTAACGACGTTGATAAGCCGCGCAACTTGGCAAAATCAGTAACAGTTGAATAATTGTCGAAATAAAAAGTGCTAATATGGGATATTTACACATATATACCGGAAATGGCAAGGGCAAGACGACGGCTGCGTTTGGCCTTGCCCTACGCCATCTTTATGCAGGTGGAACAGTTTTCATTGGTCAATTTGTTAAAAGCATGCGCTATGCCGAATGTGGCATAGCGCATGATAATAAAAATATCGTGATCGAACAATTTGGCAGAGACTGTTTTATTAGTAAGCAGCCCGAACAAATTGATGTTGATATGGCGCGCGCTGGTTTAAAACGCGTCGCCGAGGTGCTCGAATCTGCTAAGTTTAGTTTAGTTATCTTAGATGAAATTACCATTGCACTCTATTACAATTTGTTTAGTGAGGCAGAACTGCTTAAAATAATTACTCAATATATTGCACAAACCGAGATTGTCATAACTGGTCGCTATGCTTCGCAAAACTTAATTTCACGTGCTGATTTAGTAACTGAAATGAAGGAAGTCAAGCATTATTATCATTGCGGTGTACTTTCGCGCGGTGGTATTGACAAGTAAGTGAAATTTATTTTACTAGGCGCTAAAATATGATATAATGTTATTCAGTTTTGTTTTATGACCACATACAAGGAGAAACAATGGGTTTTACAGAATCTGAAGTATATCATCGCCTAGAGCATTCTCTGACAGATATATTTAATTTCTCTAAAGAAGATTTACTCGTCTTTAAGGGTGTAACAACCGATACGGGCCGTCTCTATAATGAAGTCGCGGCTGGCTTTGTCTACGATAATTTAAAGGCTTTTAAATCAGTTCGAAAACACCGTCGCTTTGAAAGTTATAACACTGAACAGTATAAGCAGTTTAGTAGAGATCAATCTAACTTAAATACCGAAAAACAACTTAATTTAAGGCTTTTTAAACAGTGCAGCTTTGCAGTTGGCAAAATAATCGATGCGCAAACGCCTGTTTTTCGTGATGCTAAACACAAGTATTTGGGAAAAGTGGGTAATTTGTTATACACAGAAGCAGATGAACTCTTTTTAATAAATGTTAAATTGCCACAGAGTGAGCAGACAATTTTACGGCATATTGTTGAGCTTCTTTTAATGTATCAATTAATCGACAAGCAGAAATTACTTATCGACTTTTCGCTACCCGAATTTGCTGAAGTTAAAATTGCCCCATTGCTGTTTAAAGATGCTTCACCTCATAACGAGCTCAAACAAGATAGACCTAAACTATATCAACTGATGGCAATGTTAGATTTAACAGTTTTTATAATGCACAAATCAAAGGGTAAATACATTATATCGCGCCAGAAATATCATGACTTTGGTCGATCATTAGATGTGACAGTTAAAGAAAATGAAAGGGAGCAATAAGATGTCTATTTTTTCATTTGTTAATGATCAACTATTAAAAATGCAGTGGCTATATCAGGTGGTGCAATATATAGTCGAGCGATTATTTGGTTTACCAATTGAAACGAAAATTGGCGGCAGTGTACATTTTTTTATATATGATGTCATTAAAATATTTATATTGTTAAGTTTACTCATTTTTTCTATATCATTGGTACAAAGCTATTTTCCACCAGAGCGAACTAGAAAAATACTATCTAAATACAATGGCATATCAGCTAACATAATAGGTGCATTACTCGGTACGGTAACGCCTTTTTGCTCATGTTCTTCAATACCGCTTTTTATTGGTTTTACAGGTGCGGGGTTACCGATTGGTGTAACGTTTTCATTTTTAATATCTTCACCACTTGTTGATTTGGCATCGGTTATTATGTTAGCGAGTATTTTTAATTGGTCAATTGCAATTGCCTATGTTTTGGTTGGCCTAGTTTTGGCCGTAGTTGGTGGCTCGCTGATTAGTGCACTTAAATTAGAAAGATACGTCGAGCCATTTGTATTAAATCAGCCCTTTATTGACATATCGTTAGAACAGTTGAAATTTAAAGATCGGATTGACTTTGCTATTGGTCAAGTGCAAGATATTGTCAAACGCGTTTGGCTTTATATTTTTATTGGTGTCGGTATTGGCGCCGTCATTCACAATTGGATACCACAGCAAACAATTGCCGTTGTGTTAGGGGCAAATAAATGGTATGCTGTGCTCGTTGCAACGCTGGTTGGTATTCCAATGTATGCCGATATTTTTGGTACATTACCAATTGCTGAAGCATTAGTTACTAAAGGTGTATCTTTAGGTACAGCGTTGGCTTTTATGATGGCAGTAACGGCATTGTCATTGCCGTCATTGGTCATGTTAAAAAAAGTCGTTAAGTTGCCCTTGTTAATCATTTTCACAATGATTGTTACGATTGGTATCTTAATTATTGGTTATTTATTTAATGCGTTTGTTTTTCCGATTGTTTAGTTGTAGGAGGTAATATGGTTATTAAAATTTTAGGCACAGGGTGTAAGAAGTGTTCTGACTTGGCATTGAATGCAAAACGTGCTGTTGACCAATTGGCGACAGATGTTGTCATCGAGAAAGTTGAAGACATTCAAGAAATAATGCGCTATGGTGTAATGCAAACGCCCGCCTTGGTCGTTGATGATGTTGTGAAGTCTTATGGCAAAGTGTTATCAAGTGATGAAATAATTAAGTTAGTTAGAAAGTAGTGTGTACAAATGGCAACTAGTCTAGCGCTGATTATCCTTTTGGGTACAATTGGCAACTGGTTATTTAGCAAACTTAAACTACCTGGTCTATTGGGTATGCTAGTCGTCGGCATGGTGATTGGACCCAATGCACTCAATATACTGGATCACGATATGATGCTTGTTTCGGCAGAGTTTAGGAAAATGGCACTTATCGTTATTTTGTTGCGCGCTGGCCTGGGGATTAGTCGCGACGATCTCAACGCAATCGGTAAAACTGCTGTTAAAATTAGCATTATTCCAGGATTATTAGAGGGCGTAGCTCTGATTTTTGCCGCGCAAATTATCTTTGGCTTTTCATTTATAACAGCTGGTATATTGGCCTTTATTATTGCCGCCGTTTCACCAGCAGTTATCGTACCGCATATGCTCGATTTTAAGGCAAAGGGTTACGGTACAGCTAAGCGGATTCCAACTTTAATACTGGCTGGGGCTTCAGTTGATGACATTATTGCCATTACACTGTTTTCAACTTTTTTAGGCGCCTATATGGGGCATAAAGCCAATATCGCTGGACAATTAGCAAGTGTACCAATCTCAATTGTTTTGGGCGTTATGCTCGGTTTGGTAGTTGGCTTTTTATTGGTTAAAGTGTTTGAAAACTACCATATTAGAGATACTAAGAAGTTAATGATGATTATGGGACTCGCAATACTTTTAACGGCTTTAGAAGACCTACTCGATCACCGCGTCGAAATTGCTGGTTTATTGGGTGTTATGGCAATTGGATTTGTCATATTAGAAAAGCGCCCCGTTGTTGCTAAGAGATTGTCAGTACGGCTGAATAAAATATGGGTACTCGCTGAAATACTGTTATTTGTCTTAGTTGGAGCACAAGTTAATGTGATGTTAGCTCTCGATGCTGGTGTCAGTGGGTTGTTATTTATTTTATGTGGGTTATTGGCACGCAGTATCGGTGTTATTATTTCATTAGTAGGCAGTGGCTTAAGTCGCAAAGAAGTATTGTTTACCGTCATGGCTTATTGGCCTAAAGCAACTGTTCAAGCTGCGATTGGTGCAATACCACTTTCGATGGGCGTTATACAGGGTGATTTAATATTGGCTTTAGCTGTGCTATCAATTGTCGTAACAGCACCGCTCGGTGCAATCAGTTTAGACGTTTTTCATACTATATTACTAGAAAAATCGCCATAATTAATCAATAATTCATCTTAAAAGTTACAAAAAGATAATTATTTGCTTGTATATATGATAGAAATGATGTATACTTATTGTGAACTAGTTAGTTGTGTGGCCATAAGTTGGATTGAGCCGTATGCCCGTCTTAGCGTAAACGACATAGGCTTGTCTTGTTGGTTTTATAGAGATAGAAAATTGTATTGTATTATATTATTATGTATTACTGTTAGTCTATTTGAGGAAGCAAATAACACTAATTAATCGCTGTTGGTGAACAAAAAATATAGATGAGCGAAGTAATAGAATCTGTTTGTTTGGGCAAAATTGTCGAAAGGCAATGACGCAAAGCTTCGATTCTAAGGCTTTTTGCTATGAAAGTCGAGCTGCTAAAAGGCAGCTTTTTGTGTTTTTTGTTTGATCAGTTTATCGTTTATTGCGATATAAATTCGCAAATTGAAAAGGAGGTTCATTATGAATAGGCATTTGCGAAAACTACTTTCGCTAACGCTTGTACTATTGATGCTTACTTCGTCACTTAATGTATCTTTCGCTACAACACTAGTTAATGTTACATTTTTTGCTGGTGATTATGGTATTTTAGGAATTGATACAAACGGTGATCCAATTACGCAAATAGTACAAGAGGTAAACAGTTATTCTGTCTGGGGTGACGTGATAACTGTTCCTGACGTAGTAGCCGATGCGGGCTACAAACATGTTGGTTGGCAGATTAGTCAATCAGTTCCGACTGATTGGTTAGATCCTAATACTGGTCTGTTTTATGATGATGTTTCTATCACTCGAGATTATCAATTTACGGCGCTATATGAAGATAATAATCCGCCAGCTCAACCAGACTATAATTTCTTTATTTCAGGAGATGATACCTATAAGGTATATATTAATGGCTTTTTAGCTTCGGCGTATCAATCAGTTGATAGTGATGGTAACGTTGTGGAAAACATTCCACCAACGCCACCTTCTGCTATTCCAATTGAAGGAAAACCGATTGACGGCGCAACGCATAGTCATCATGGCAATTACAGCTATATGAATAAATATCTGTATGGTCCTGGATTTAAAGAAGATACTTTTATTGCCATTAAAGGTGCTGACATTGACGGTCAGGCCAATATCGCGGCAATAAAAGCGATGTTTAAGTATGATGATGCGACCGCGGCCGACAGGTATAAGGGTACTGATGGCGATTGGTGGTACTATGTACTAAAAGATAATGAAACCGAGCCACCGAGTACAAACAACAAAGAATGGTATAAAGAAGACTTTGAAGGTACTGGCTGGAAAAAGGTAGATCCCGATGGCGCATTTTTATACGATGTACCAACAGGTGTAGATTGGAGAGAAATATGATGTACCAACGTTTAATTATATTGACACACCGGTATTCTTTAGAAATGCCGATCCAACACCACCACAACCAGACTACAACTTCTTTATTGTCGGTGATGATTATTATGAAGTTTATATTGATGATGTGTTAGCTAAAGATGTCGATGGCAAGGCAATACAGGGTGAAGATCCTTATACGGCATCAAATTACACAGAGCTTCACCAATATGTATACGACAAGACAGCACTTACCGCTGATACATTTATTGCTATTAAAGGTGCCGACATTGATGGTAGCCACAACATTGCAGCAATTAAGGCAATGTATCGCTATGACAATACTGCTATACCTGAAAATTGGAAAGTGACTGACGGCTCATGGTACTATTATGTATTGAACCCTGGTGAAACTGAACCGCCGAGTATAAATGGCAAAAAATGGTATGAAGCAGATTTTGCGGGGAATGGCTGGAAAAATGTAGGTGACAGCGGCACAGCTTTAGATGCTATACCAACTGGTGTTGACTGGTACGCTGGAGACTGGCCCAATAATGGCGTTCCAAGCAATGGTAAGTGGATTTGGTCAGAGCACAATACATTTTCACCGACCAACAATGGTAAAATTGATACACCGGTATTCTTTAGAAGCACCAAGCCAAAATCAGAGCAAGCTTATCCATTTATCATTGAGAAAAAATGGTTAAACCCCGATGGCAGCTATGTTGATCCTTTATACATTAATGCGAAGAGCATCAATGTCAACCTTTACAAAGGTAAAGAGCTAGTAAAAGGTTATAATTTACAGCCAAAGACCACAGATCCGATTTATCAAGTATGGCAACATCGTGAACCGAAAGAGTTATTTGATTTGCAGAGCGACTATCGCATTGCTGAAGAACCGGTGCCAGATGATTTTGTAGTTACTTATCATCAAGATGAAAATGGCGATAATACAACTGGGTTACTTAAAATTGATCCAGCAGTAGAAACCATCAAGGGTACGGTCTACAATACTTTAAATGCGGCAAATCTATTTATCCTCAAAAAAATGGGCGATAATGTTGCTGCAATGCGCAGTGTAAATGTCGATATTTACAATATTGACGATGCTGACAATCCACGATTCTTATTTAGTAAGCAAATACAACTCAACAATGGCACGTCGGGTTCAACCAATGTATGGTTACCGGTAGGTCATGTCTACAAAGTTGTCGAACAGGCGACACAGGCTAATGATGTCACTTACTTAATAGGTGGTCAAAACACAAATATCGTTGACTTGTCAAATGCAAAAATGAACGACAAAGTTAAAATGAAAATCGTTAACGATTATTACAACTTCTATATTGCTGGCGATGACACCTATGCTGTTTACGTCGATGGTGGCGATAACGGATCGCCCAATTTTGTTCCAGAATCGCCAGGCTATAATAGTTTTAATAAAGTGAACAAGCATTACTACGCAGATGGTTTTAATCAGAACACTCTAGTTGCAATAGAAGGTACAGACCTTCACTATCAAATCGCCGGCGTTAAGGCAATGTATCTAAATGATAAAAATTCTACTATCAATACTGCTTATAGCGGTACAGACGATAGTTGGTGGTATTATGTCGGCGAACCAAATGCCAATGGCGACTATAGCCTACCACCAATCGACAGCAATGGTAAGAATTGGTATGATATCGGCTACCAAGCTGATGGTTGGCAACAAGTAAGTGTTATTCCAATAAAAAGCCGTGCCTCAACTTGGGTTAAAGAATGGCCAAATGGTGATAATGACAACAATGGTCAAGAAGTATTTAATTGGATTTGGTCAGAAAATTGGGGACTTCAATATGATGATGGCACACCTGATTTTGACAGACGTGTTTATCTGAGAAATGACAATCCAACACCGCCACAACCCGATTACAACTTCTTTATTTCAGGAGATGATACCTATAAAGTGTGGATTGATGCAATCGGTTCACAAGCTGCTGATTTTGAAGCAGCTGATCCAATGGCGGATTCGAATTACAATAGTTTAAATCAATATTACTATTCTGATGGTTTTGGAGCAGACACAGTTGTTGCTATTGAGGGACAAGATACCAAAGACAATGTTGCTGGATTAAAGGCGATGTATCAGTTAGCAGACGGCTCTTATAAGGCAACAGACGGCGAATGGTATTATTATGTTCCACTGCCTGGTGAAGTGGTACAAGATGATGATGGCAACTTCTGGTATCAGAAAAACTATGCAATGGATAACAGATGGCAACTTGTTACACAAGTGCCAAGACAAGTGTACAGTGGGCCACATTATTGGAATAACGATTGGCCAAACAAACCAAATGATGGCTCGTATTATGACGAAAGTTATATTTGGTCACCAAATTGGTCAGATGCTAGTAACCATGGTTCACATGGTGATGATGGCACAAATGAATTTGACACGCTGGTTTACTTTAGAAATGTAAAGCCAACAATTGAAGAACATAAGTTTACAATTGAAAAACAATGGCTTAACCCCGATGGTAGTTTTGTTGAACCAGCATTTATAGAAAATGGCAATATCGATGTGTATTTGTTATGGCTACATTTAGTTGATCCAGTATTAGACAGTTACAATATTGATTCGACAACAGAATTGCCAAATGATGATGGCGAACCGAGTAAGTGGTCAATGACAGTAAACAGAAGTTTTGATACGCAAAATGTATATCACTTTTATGAAAATGCCATTAATGCTGTTATGGGTGATTATGTAACGACTTACGATCATCAAATTACGCAGCCTAATGGTACAGTTGTTGGTTACTTAGTAATTGAGCCTAACCAAGATGTCAAGGGTATCGTTTACAATACGCTTAAAGCGGCCAAAGTAGATATTGGTAAACAATTTGGCCCTAATGCAACTTTATTGGATCGTGTTACAGTTGATATTTATAATATTGATAATCCAAATAGTCCGCAAAAACTATTTGACAAGGAAATTGATATTGATGACACGACAGGAACAGGTCAAGTAACTGTTTGGTTGCCAATTGGTCATATGTATCGAGTTGTGGAAAAAAGTGGTGATTACGAAACTACCTATCAAGTTGAATATCCAGGCTGGTCAGGTAACCCAAACGATAACACTGTAGACCTTTCAAATGCGGCTGTTGGCGATGAAGTAGCGATGATGATTACTAATAATGCGCCACAGTCCGATTACAACTTCTTTATTTCGGGAGATGATACCTATAAAGTATATATTAATGGCTTTTTAGGTAAGGCTTCGGCGTATCAATCAGTTGATAGTGATGGTAACGTTGTGGAAAACATTCCACCAACGCCACCTTCTGCTATTCCAATTGAAGGAAAACCGATTGAC
>PDWI01010916.1_pt1 | contig 10075 bp, 9 predicted proteins | sample 1430891 | NCBI WGS metagenome assembly PDWI01 (sample SAMN01162508, study PRJNA174530) | Oral metagenome, whole genome shotgun sequencing project. | biome: Marine environment; feature: Marine mammal; material: Swab sample of the gingival sulcus; isolation source: swab sample of gingival sulcus... | reverse complement strand
GCGTTCTTCCTGGGCGGCGCTACAACGAGGGAATGCATCAGGCAATTGAAGCCAAAGAAGGGGTCGATATTAAAGCAGAAAATCAGACGCTTGCGTCTATTACGCTGCAGAACTATTTCCGACTCTATCCCGAAGGATCTCGCGCAGGGATGACCGGCACTGCGGCAACTGAAGCTGCGGAGTTTGTTGCCACCTATAAAATGGGCGTCATTTCGATTCCGACCAACCGTCCCGTCCAGCGTCGCGATCAGCCCGACTTTGTCTACCCGACATTAAAGGGCAAACTCAATGCAATTGTTGACGATATTGCCGAGCGCCACGAAAAAGGCCAGCCGGTTCTTGTGGGAACTGCGTCGGTTGAAAGTTCTGAACTCGTGTCGGGTTTGCTCAAAGAACGGCATATTCCTCACCAGGTCCTGAATGCTAAGCAGCATGCGCGTGAAGCTTCGGTTGTTGCTATGGCAGGGCGTAAAGGTGCGGTTACCGTTGCGACGAATATGGCTGGCCGTGGTACAGACATTATGCTTGGCGGCAACTCGGAGTTTATTGCGCAAGCCAATTTGGAGACAAAAGGTCTTGATCCTAAAGAACAGCCGGAGGAGTATCGGGAAGCGTGGCCTGTTGCCCTCGAAGAAGCAGAAGCTGCTGTCGAGGCCGAACGGGATGAAGTGCGTGACCTTGGTGGTCTCTATGTTCTAGGGACGGAACGTCACGAGTCGCGGCGTATTGACAATCAGTTGCGAGGCCGAAGCGGGCGTCAGGGAGACCCGGGAGAATCGCGTTTTTATCTGTCAATGGAAGATGACCTAATGCGAATGTTCGCTGCGGGGCTTGCTCAGCGCATTATGTCCTCGGGAGCTTACCCAGAGGACCTGCCACTTGAATCTAAGGCTGTCTCACGGTCCATTCAATCAGCTCAAAGTCAGGTTGAAGCGCGGAACTTTGAAATTCGTAAAAACGTTCTCAAATATGACGATGTCATGACTGGGCAGCGAGAGTTGGTGTATGAGCAACGGCTACGCGTTCTTGAAGGTGAAGATCTTCGGGAGCAAATTCTTGCTTTTATGAAGCATTTGGTTGTGGGGCTCATTGACGACAAGATTGTGGATTTGTCGCCGCGCGAGTGGAATCTTGATGAGCTGTGGGATACTTTGCGTGCCTACTACCCTCCATCGGTCACCTATCAAGAAGTTGAAGAAGCTCATGGTGGCCACGGATCGTTGGTACGTGAAGACCTTGTCATCGAAATCACCGGCGATATTGTGACCGCCTACGAGGACGCTGAAGAACGTCTTGCTGAGAATCCCATTGCGCTTCAACAGCTTGGTGACGACCCCATGCGTACTCTAGAGCGTCGAGTTGTTATTGCAACCGTTGACCGTCTCTGGCGTGAACACCTGTATGAGATGGATTATCTCAAAGAGGGGATTGGTTTGCGTGCAATGGGGCAACGTGATCCTCTTGTTGAATATCGTGATGAGGGTGCGCAAATGTTCAATCTGATGATGGACCGCATCCGTGAAGAATCTGTTCAAGGAGTATTCTCCTACGTTCGCCAGTTTGATCTTGCCCTTGAGCAGGCTCAAGAACTGAAAGAACAAGACACTCAACGCAAGGAATCCTCTGACGGAGACGGAGCGTCGGAAGAGAAGGCCAGGAAAGCTGCTGCGACTTCTTCCCCAAAGAAACGCCCGTCTTCAGGTGAAAAACGTGGAGTCTCTCCCCAAGGGAAAGGGATCCCGGCCTCGGTGATGGGGGCTTTTGGGCAGGAAACAACTCCGACACGGCTACAGTATTCTGCGCCAAATCCTGATGCTCCTTCAGAAAGTGGGACGACGCAAAATCGCGCGCAACGTCGTGCGGCGAAGAAAAAGCGCAAGCGCTAAATGTTAATCGCGCTTTCCCAGTTGGGAGATCGAGTTTTACAGAATATCGAGGGCGGTGGCAATCCATCGCCCTCGATAGTTTTCAAGACGGAGAGCCACAGCCCGTGTGCGGATTCGGGATGAGACCACCACTGAGACTTCGCAAATATCAGCACTAATGTGGCATGCGCGCCACGATTGTGGGCGGCATGGGGCAGTGCTGGTGAATCTTTGATAGACCGGTCTTACAGAGGAAAGTGTGTCGTACAGGCTGGGGAGGACCCACCGTTGTACCTGGGCGAGGGGACGTATGCCATAGAGAATTTCCACGATTCCGCACGCAAGATTAGCTGCCCATATTCCTGGATCGGGGAGCGGATCGGTTGACCTGTGTAGCGGGTTGGTAGCAGTGAAGCGACTGCGGAGGGCATCAAGTTCCCTTCGAGATAGAGCAGTGCGCATATCCCACCGGAAACAGGGTGGTGCAGAGGCTCTCTCATGAAGGCGGGTCGTGCGATGTGGTGCTGGTGTGTCGAGAAGCGTCATCGGTCCTCCAAAGGAATCCTTAAAGACATGCCAGGGCGAATAATGTTAGGGTTGCTCCCAATCAGAGTGTGATTCGTTGCGTAGATGTGTGGCCAAAAATTTGCGATTTCTGACGGTGAAGTGTCCTCTCCGAGGTAGTGATGGGCAATAGTCCACAATGATTCGCCTCCGTTCACGGTATGCATCGCCTCGGAGGGAGGAGAGACGCTATTGGAGTGATTGGGCGGGGATAGCTGAGGGGAGGGAAGGGGGATATCGCGGTCGTTTTCGACAGGAAAGATATTGCCTGGGGAGGGAAGCGCCGATACTGATAGCGGGTGCGAAAGAGATGAAAACGCATCGGCGGGCGCGCTTGCATAAGCAGAAGGAGAAAAGGTAGCTGTTGCGAGTTGGGTTCCCAAGGCGAGATAGGCACCACGTCGGATAAGCATATCCCTTGCGGAACGGGTTCCTACGGCCTGAACGAGGTTGATCGTAGTGCGCCGAATGCGTGTGGGGAGTCTGCTCATTGATGCGCAGCGAGCCAGGGCAAGACTGATGACATTCCACAGCATAAGAAGTGCTGTTGCTGTCAAAATAAGGACGAGAGCGAGGGAATCGGGCGAAAAACTGGGAAGCTGCCAAAAGCGGAGGAGAGAAGAGAACGCCGCAGCGGCAACAAGGGGAGTTGCTATCCAGAGAAGGATTTCCCCCGTGGGTGTCAGAGAAGAGGAATGGGAAATAGTGGACACCTTTCCTCCTTATTAATCTCATATAAGTTTAGTTCCTTTCAGTTCTTATTTTTTCGTATCTTTACATATCTGTCAACTGAATGAAAAACATCTTCTGTGATGCCACACTTGAGGAATGGATCTTGATATTTTCCTTGCTGATCTTGCGGCACGCTTCGACGAAGCACGCCGCGATGAGCGCCATAGTGACGCGAGGGAGCTCGCCGAACTTGAGAGGACGGATGTCACTCTTGTCTCACGTCTTTTGGGCTGTGTCGATCGCCCCGTGAGTCTTATTTTGCGAGGAGGTGAACGTGTCACAGGGACAATCAATGATGCTGCAGATACGTGGGCACTTATAAGTCGCTCCGGGGGTGATGTTCTTATTCCCCTTCACGCAATTGTGGCAGTATGCCACTGTCAGCAAGCGCGCCAAACACGACTGATGTTGAGCATAAGCTGAGCTTCAACCATGTTCTTCGAGGGTTTGCCAGCAGCGGGCTTCGATTGGTGGTGGAACATGATGCGGGTGCGCATATCGGCTCAGTATGTGCTGTCTATGCTGATCACTTTGATCTTGAAAGTGGTGGAGTTCAAGGCGTTGATCAGCGAGATCGTACTCCTGCAACAGTGCTGTCGCTGCCCGTTATGGGGGTGAGGAAAATATCGATTCATCGCGACCTGTGGGTCTGATGAAATCCAGCAAAGGGATGGAGCTAGACGAGAGGGGTTATTCCTCGGTGACAGTTCCTTGGGCTACACGTTCGCGTGTTGCAGCGTATTGTTCTTGAATGTACTGCTCAAGTTCGCTTGCTTCAATCCGCCAAGCACGCTTTCCTCCCACCTGAATTGCAGGCAGTTCTCCTGAGGTCACAAGTGCACGCGCAGCGGATGGGGAAAGACTCAGGATCTCAGCAACATCCGCAAGAGTGAGGAAACGTTGAGCCATACGTATATCGTCTCACTTTTTGTTACTTCTGTGTGAATTGCCCTCCTTTTTTGAGAAAAGTTGTGGATAACTCTCACTTTCCTTGCCGAAAGAAAAATATAGTGTGTGGATACGGCACATCGGCGGAAAAAATCAGTCATGATGTGATTGTGCTAACAAAAAAGAAAACAACTGTGCGTGTATCTGCGAAAAAGTCTTTCTGGACCGACCCGCGATTTGTGATGGGGGTTCTCCTTATTGCGCTCTCCATTGCAGCAACAAGTTATCTTGTCACATCAGCACGATCGGGAATTGCGGTGTACAGAGCCACAACCACGATTGTAGAAGGGCAACCTATAGATGCAACAAATAGTGCCGTTGTTGAAGTTCGACTCGACGCAGACGCATATATACGTGGTGGGGAACTCCCGCCGGAAGCCGTTGCTCAACGTACCATTGTCGAAGGCGAACTCATGACGCGTGCCGCCGTGATCAACTCCGAAGACCGTAACCGACGCCACCTAGTCATGACCGTAGGGGAAGGTTTGCCCGATACAACTCCGTCGGGAACAGCACTTGAACTGTGGTTTGTTGCAGATAGTCCCATCGGAGCTACGCAGCGCCCTGCCCCTGAACAACTCGCAAGTAATGCCATCCTTATTCGTTTTGTCGAAGATAGTGGGGTCATGAGTCGGCAGGGGGAAACGCGGATTGAGGTGCTTCTTAATAATGCCGATATTCCGCAAGTTCTTGCTGCTCTGAACGCCTCTGGAAAACTTGCTGCAGTGCCAGTAGGTCGCTCATGAACACCGCTGTTTACGGTATTGCCCTGCTGACAGAAGGTCATGTGGAGGCACAGCTAGTTCAAGCCTTTTCTCCGTACACCTCTACGCTACGTGTAGTGCGTCGCTGCGCTGACTTAGCTGAAGTTGAAGCTGCAGCGCAATCAGGAATCGCGCGTATTGCTGTTGTTGGAGGTGAAGATCCTGATCTGGATGCGCATGTCATCGAAACACTTGGCGAGTATGGGATGAAGGTTGTGGTTCTTTCTCCCGATCTGTTGTCTGCTCTTGATCAGCAGCCCTCGTCGTCTGCACCGCACAGTATTCCTTTTATGGCCATGGGAGCTAGCGCTGTTGTTGACGCTGGGGATATTGACGGGATTGTCAATGCTGTTCTTGCAATTATTCAGCGAACATACACATCAACCCCGAATAAGAGTGAGCAGTCGGTGGACGAGTTTTCCCAGATTATTCACGGTACACGTGACACGCAAGTGACTCGTCTTACTCTCGATACACCCGCACCTGAGCCACTAAGTCGAGGCCGGGTTATCGCAGTATGGGGGCCTCCTGGAGCCCCAGGACGATCAACTACAGCGATAAACCTTGCCGCAGCATTGGGAAAGAAAAACCGGGTTCTTCTCCTAGATGCGGATACAGCAAATCCCAGTGTTGCTCACATGTTAGGGCAAGCTGTTGATGCCTCGGCGCTTGCAGCATTAACACGTCGAGTAGCGCGAGGAATGCTCACTCCTTCTGATATTCACCGGGCAAGTATCGACATAAGTCATGAAGGTTTTTCTTTGCTTACAGGCCTGAGCGTCCCACAACGATGGAAAGAAGTCGCACCAACAGCTATGAACGCCATCATCTCGACAGCGCGAAGTTGCGCAGACTACGTGATTGTGGACCTCGCATCGGGAAGTTTAGATCCTGTTGATGAAAGTCGTCGTGCGGCCCCCTCGCGTGATGAATTAACTGCCACAGTTATTCGTGGGTGCGATGGTCTTGCAATTGTCGCTCGAGGCGATGCGGTGGGGCTCCATCGTTTGTCTGTCGCACTCGATTGGTGTGAAGAACTTCAGGCTGATGTCCCTCGATATTTTGCGGTTAATAGCGTCTGCGCAGCAAGTGCTGGGCCGAGACCTATCAATGCTGTTGCCGCAGCGCTTTCGACGGTGATTCCGGGTGAAAGTGTGACTGTGATTCCTCGCGACGATGGTGTGTCGTCAGCCTTGCTTGCAGGGAGAAGTGTCGTGAGTGCGGATCCCAAAAATGCTGCCGCGCGTGCCTTTGTTGACTTCGCAGCAAATATTGTTGGGACAGGTGGGACACATCCCCAAAAAGCTAGTCAATCACGAGAAAAATCACGCAATGTGGGACACTAAAGCTATGCGTGTCTACGTTCCTGCCCTCAGTAATGAACTCACGGACGAAAAACCTGTTATTCGTCCAGGTTGGGCGGCAAATGCTCCTGCGAACGCCCATCCTGATGAACGAGAAGTCTACGAGTACACCGCTCAGACTGAGGCTGCCCTCGCAAGCCTCGAGGCATTACGCGAATCTCCGCACGGGAATGCACTTGTCCGTCTTGTACTTGCTGTGGATCTTCCCATACCGATGCCACCAGAAGTCCCGGATAGCAGTGAGAACGTCGAAGTAGCTGTTTCGCCTTTTGCATGGCACGACGTTCAGGCGCTTCTTGTTGATGGCAGTGATGCGCACACTGCGGTAAGGGCCGTGATTGAGGCTAAAGAACAAGACGAGGCAGACACTGCGCTAGGTGAACTTTGGGACCACGCTATGGAGTGGTTTGATGTCAGCGAGCGCCAGGTACTTTCCCGCGCCTTACATACGTGACCCTGATTGCTTCACGCGCCTCGAAGACAAGCCGTGGAGCCTTTTTTCGGTGTCCACGAAATGGTGATCTGATCGGAAATACGGGATGCCATTTCATGAACGTGACTAATAACGCCAACTGTTCGCCCAGATTCTCGAAGATCCATCAGTTGATCCATCACCATGTCTAACGTGGACGAGTCGAGGGAACCAAATCCCTCGTCAACAAACATTGTGTGAAGTTCCACGCCGCCACTTTCTGCTGTGACAATATCGGCAAGTCCTAACGCGAGGGACAAAGACACATAGAACATTTCCCCTCCCGAAAGTGTCGAGGGCGTCCGCTCATGGTCTGTGTCGTAGTCAACAATGAGGAGACCTAACCCAGATTTCTTCGATCGAGTTCCATCATCTTGGGTTCGTTTGAGAGCATAACGGCCGTTAGAAATAGCTTGAAGGCGTGGGTTGGCTGCTTCAAGTACTTCTTCAAAGCGTGACATCAGGACCCACGCTCCCAGTGGGGTGTCTGCAAGGTTTTCCTGCGAAGAGGCTGTTGCTAAAGCCGCAAGACGTGACGCTGGCCGCGCCTCATCCATAGTATGTCGCAGTGCCGATAGGGAATCAGTGATGAGAGTGAGCGCCTGTCTAGCATTCTCATCAAGTTCCGCTGCTGCCCCTGCTTCACGAGTGAGTGTCTCAGCTTTTTCTTGCCACTGTTCATATGTTGTTTTGTAGAGATCACTATCAGGTCGCGACACTGAGGCTACAGAGCGTATCTCATCGCTTTCAAGGCGTGAACGAGTAGAGCGCACAAGCTCATCTGCGCTTGTTATTGCCTTGTCAAGAGCCGCGATCTCTTCAGGGGAAAGACAGGCTTCCCGAGCCTGCTTGGCGCCAGCGGCATCAGGAGTAAACCCGTAACTTTCAAGGCTTTTACGTTGGGTAGCATCGGCTTGCTTCTCGAGTTCAACTGCGGAGGAGTAGCCGTTGAGCGCATCGTTGTACGCGTGGAGTTTTGTCACTGCTTCTGAGAGTGTGTGGTCAATGGAAGACAAAGAGGAATCACCTGCAGCTTTTTCACAGCGGTCTCTATCAGCCTTCAGTTCTGTCTCGAGCGCCAGTACGTGTTCACTGGAACGAGCGTATTCCTCACGATGACGTGAGATCTCACTGTTTAACGTTGTGTGTTCGGCTTGCAGTCTTTCTATGAGGATCGCTAATTCTTGGGCTTCTTCTTGCGCGGTATGCGCAGCGCGAAGCTGGGACTCGCAATGGGTGTATTCGGTGGTTAAAGCATCTAAGGAGGCTCCGGCTTGCTCTTCAAGGAGGCGAATATGTTCCGTGAGAGAGGAAAGTTCTCCTCGATGCTCCTCTACTTCTTTTTCAGCATTATGTCTTGCGTTATCTAAGGACCGAACAGTATCAAGAGAAACCCCCTCATCGCTGCGAGGTTCCGCCGGGGATGGGTGGTCGAGAGAACCGCATACAGGACAGGGATCTCCCTGTGAAAGCGTTGACGCTATAGCTGCTGCACTGTCCTCCAGCCACTGGTGGTGCGCATGCTCGGCTTGCCGTCCTGCTGCTTGAGCATTGTCCACAGCAGCACGGAGAGCGTCCTGGGCTTCAGCGAGGACAAGGCGCTTGGAGGCTGCCTCCTTGGCATGTGCCAGTTTCTTCTTTCTTGTTGCTAGACGCTCCTTCCACACACTGATTTCATGCCCGGCACGTGTTTTCTCTGTGTAATTATTGCGAGCGTCCTCAAGACGCTGAGGAATAGCATCCAGTAAGGTCGCGAGGTCGGAAATTTCCTGCTTTTTCTCTTCGAGAGAATGACGCAGGGCCTCAATTTTGTCAGTTCGGTCAGGAAACCCCTTTTCACACTCGACAAGTTCACGTATACGTTGCCTCTCCGTTGAGATCACCTCAATAGCGTGACGAATACTTTGTACTGTCTCGTGCGGTGAAGAATCAGCCTGAGCGCGCAACTTAGCCAACACCCCTATATCGGGAGCATGAGTCCATGCGGAACGGAGGTGTGCTGTTGTGGGGAGCTGTTTTGCTGCTTCCTCAAGAGCCTCATAGCTTTTTACCATGCTCATATGGGCTTCCTGCGCGTGATCGAGAGCAACAATAGTTGCAGCGGCCCGCTGAGCCGTATCACGTTTGGCTCGTTGAGCAGCTATATCGTCGGCCTCAGCTTCACAAAGAGCAAGAGTATGAGTGAGCTCTTGACGCTCATCAAGGAGTTTAATAGTGGTGAGCGCTTCTTGGAACTCCTGACGTGCCTCCTTTTCACGAGTGCGAGCGTCCTGGCTCCGTTTGCCGACGGCAAGAGCCTCCTGGTGAATAGCATCAGCAAGCTCAACGTAGGGGCTGATAATAGTCGCATCGGTATCTTCCAATGTCTGGCTCATACGTGTGCAGCGGTCGCTGCGGAGTTCCTCGTCTGGCAGATCCGTAAGCAACAGTTCTTTTTCTTTACGGGCATTTTCAAAACGAGCGACCAGTTGATCAAAGGACAGTGCCTGTTGGATGAAGGCTTTACGCGCATCGCTTACTTGCGTGTTGTAGTGGTGCACTAATTCACGCAAATAGTTTTCCATCCGCTGATAGACAGACGTATCAAAAATATCTTGAAGAATTTCGCGACGATCATCGGAACGCGCCGTCAAAAATGTAGCGAATTTTCCTTGGGGGAGAACAACCGTTTGAAGGAATTGATCCTTTTTCAAACCGAGAAGTGACACGATTTCCGTATCGACCTCGCCAAGGGAACGCGACGCAACTGCGAAGGAATCACCTGACTCAACCGGCACATAAGTACCGTCATCATTTTCGGTGACACGCATAAGACGAACAGTTGCATTGACCGGCGTTTTACGACCAGGTTTGACGTAATGTGGAGTCCGCTTTACTTTGTAGAGGCCGGAGGAAACCTCAAAAACAAGTTCAACATAACTCGGGTCTTCAGGCTCACAGTATGTAGAGCGAAGGCGATCTTTTGACGCGTCCTTCTGACGTGCGACACCACCGTAGAGAGCAAAGGTAAGAGCGTCAATAATGGTGGATTTCCCCGCTCCTGTGGGGCCGGAGAGCAAGAAAATGCCAGAGTCGTCAAATAGTGAAAAATCGATATGGGTGCGATGATGAAAAGGTCCCACACCTGCAAGCGTTAACGACCTGAGCTTCATGGGCGAACCTCAGCATTAAGAGTGGTCCACGCTCGGTCGAGCACGTCGTATTCATCGGTGTTCATTTCCCGTCCTCCTACTTCGCGGAAAAAATCCACCATAATGTCTCGCGGGGAACGGGTTTCCCCCGCGCGTGGAGCAGCACTGTCATTGACCACATGAGGTGAATGGTGAAGGACCACAAGCGCATAAGGGAAATAGCGGCGAATGCGTG
>PDWI01019861.1_pt1 | contig 10077 bp, 8 predicted proteins | sample 1430891 | NCBI WGS metagenome assembly PDWI01 (sample SAMN01162508, study PRJNA174530) | Oral metagenome, whole genome shotgun sequencing project. | biome: Marine environment; feature: Marine mammal; material: Swab sample of the gingival sulcus; isolation source: swab sample of gingival sulcus... | reverse complement strand
GCCACCTCTCACCGTGGCACGCATGGTAATATCGCGAAATTCGCGCAGCGTTCCCTCAAAGGACTGAAACTGCTTGCGCGAAACACCGAAGGCCTTGGACACCTCTATCCCCTGAATATACTGTACGATACTGTCATTGACCGTAGCCACGCAGTCAGAACGTCCGCTCAGGTCTTCGGTCAGAACACGTCGGCTCCAGTAGTAAAAGGGAATGGCAATGGGAATGACGGCCAGCGTCACCACTGTCAGCCGCCAATCCACGAAGATCAGGGCCATGGGAACCAACAGGACAAAAACCATCGTTGTAACGACATCAGGCAGCCCTTGATAAAAAAATGCCTGAATGAGCTTCATTTCATCGGCCACCAGAGAATGAAGATGGCCGGTCGTCCTCCGGGAAAAATAACTCATGGGCAATTGGCGCAGATGCTCACCGGCCATGATTCGCAACCGGTGAATCATTTTGTTGGCCGTGGGCCATATGATACGGTTGAAAAGATAGCTGCACACGCCCTGCATAAGATAACAGACCGCCATCCCAAGGGCATAAAGAGCGACCCGTTTCAAAGTCAGACTGTGCGACGTCAGATCGTTTATGGTGAAAAACGCAAATACATAGGGACCGCTTGAAAAGAGTGCCTCCAGTGCCTTGAACAACACCGCGAGAATAAAGTCCCGACGGGCCTCGGGCACCCATTGCAACAACTGCAACGTCATACTCAACATGCTTCCCCCTCCAGTTCCCAACCCTGAGCGGCCATGTGGGCATCCCACATGGATTTATATAATGGGCTGGTTCCCAACAATTCATCATGAGTGCCCCGTGCCACCACACGCCCCCTGTCCAGAACAAGAATCTGGTCGGCAGCCACAATAGTGGAAAGGCGATGGGCAATGGCAATCAAGGTTCTGTTCTCGACCAGGCGATTGATCGACTGCTGGATAAGTGCTTCGTTCTCAGGATCGACAAAGGCCGTGGCTTCGTCCAGAATCAGCACAGGCGCATCCTTGAGCAACGCACGCGCAATGGAAAGACGTTGCTTTTCTCCTCCTGAAATCCTGGCCCCCCGTTCTCCGACAACCGTGTCATATCCCTGCGGCAAGGCCATTATAAAATCATGGCAACAGGCGGCCCTGGCAGCGGCATAGACGTCTTCGTCCGTGGCATCGGGATTGCCGATACGAAGATTCGCCATAACCGTATCATTGTACAAATACACACTTTGAAAAATAAACCCGTATTGATCCATGAGGGACTTGAGACTGACATCTCTGATATCAACATCACCCATCTGGATGCTCCCCGCATCCACGTCCCAAAATCGGGGCAACAAACGGGCCAATGTGGTCTTCCCGGCACCGGAGGGACCGACCAGAGCAATAAAGCTGTTCCGGGGGATATCACAATCCACCCCGTCCACTGCCTTGCCGCCTTTGCCATAGGAAAACTCAATTCCCCGTACAGCGATGTTTTCGCCTGACACCGCTTGGTCAACCACGTCACTCAATTCAGGCGCAAACAAAATGGCATCGATGCGAGCCTGACTTTCAATATTGCTGACCATCCCCCTGCCAAACTGAATTAACATCCACATGGGCGAACCAAACCCGATACCCATCAGGATAAAAAAGACATACGTGCCAAGCGACAGGTCTCCCCGACTATACAGGACCGCACCGAGCGGGATGACGCAAAGCATATTCAACGTCAAAAAGACCGAAAACACCGTCATGGGCAGATACCAGCATCGGCTGGTCTCATTTTCCAGTTCCTTCCCCATATCCAGCGTATTGGAAAATTTAGAGAAAGATGAAACCGTATGGTTGAACGCCTTGATGACCGGCATACCTTGAATATATTCGATCATGATATGACTCATGCGCTCGGCGATGTTGAACCATGCAACGGTTTTCCCCCCCCCGGCACGCATGGTCAACGCAAAATAAGCAAACCCCACGGGAATAAACCCCGTTGTGGCAAGGGCCATTCTCCAATCCACGGAGAACAGGGCCACTGCGGCCAAAAGCATATAGACGACCGCTCCGAAAAAGTCGGGAACATTGTGGGCAAGAAACACTTCCATCTGCTCCACGTCCTCACTCATGACCTTTTTAAGCTGGCCGCTGTTGCGTTTGTTGAAGTACCCCAGGGGCAACCTGAGCATCTTTCGGGAAATGGCTATCCTGTGGAATCTCATGTATGGGACGCGCGGCCAAAAGCGTGATAATCTGCGAAACCAAAAAGAACGGAACCAACCCCGCCCCCTGCCCTGCCACGGCAAACAAGACCGAACCGATCAGACTACCTCGTTGCCTCCTGGCCAACCGGATGAGTCCGGCCAGACGCTTACTTTGTTTTTGCTCCGGCATCGTTGCAATACTCCAGCATGATAAAACTCACTTCGCTCCACTGCGGGACAGGGGAAGGGTGACGCACACCCGCCAACAACAGCTACAAGGCCTTAAAATCAAAATCATGCCGAACTGACAAGACACGAGAGGTTTCACTGCCATGGAGAAAGCTACGCAAGTCTCTGTTTGTCGCTATCGGTAAATGATTGGATAGACGCATATTGCCCGATTGCCCATTCTTTTTAGCGGCTCAAAGGAGAAGCCATGTCCATCTACGCCTACAAAACTCCCTGGCTGGTTGAAGGCCAGGTCAAGATACAGCCTCGGCTCCGCCTGTTTTGTTTCCCGTACGCCGGTGGCGGGGCATCCATTTTTCGTCACTGGCAACAGGCCATGCCTGCCGACATACAGATATTCGCCATCCAGTTACCAGGCCGTGAGAACAGAATCACCGAACCGCCTTTAAACCGTTTGCACAAGGTCGTAAATATCCTCAGCCGTATTATGGTGCCGTATTACGATGCCCCCTTCGCCTTTTACGGGCACAGCCTTGGAGCCAAAATAGCCTTTGAATTGACCAGAACCCTTCGCCGGGAAAAAGGGTTGCTGCCAACGCATCTGCTTGTATCGGGAGCCAGAGCACCGAACATCCCGGAACCCTCACCCCTGCACCATCTTTCCGATGCCGATTTCATCGAAGGATTGCGCCGATATTCGGCAATGCCGGAGGAGGTCTTGCAAAACAACGATCTCATGCAGATTTTCCTGCCGGTTCTCCGTGCCGACTTCTGCCTCGATGAAACGTACGAATATCGCGAAGACGCCCCTATGGCTTGCCCTGTCACCGCCTTTGGCGGCCGTGAAGATAGTGAAGCCAACCAGGAAGAATTACAGGCATGGCGTCAGCACACGACGGCTCAATTCGCCTGCCACATGTTTCCCGGCGACCACTTCTTCATCAAGGAATCCCGGCAGGCTGTGCTCAATGCCATCGTCAAGACCCTGGCAATAAACAATGCACAGTAACCTCTGTTCGCTTCTTCAATTAACCGAACTCCCCCCTCTGCATACGGGAAGAGCCTGCATTTTCACCATTAAAATGGATCGGACAGCCAACAAGGTGACACGGGATACGGTCAGCATCCTCACCGGGCAGGAGCAAAAAAAGGCCGCCGCATTTCGATTCAGGGATGACCGTATCCGCTTTATCGTGACTCGCAGTCTGTTGCGAAAGCTGCTGGCCCATTATCTGTTCATGAACACCGCCGACATACGGATTGACAGAACGCCCACAGGCAAGCCCGCAGCATACAGCCAACGACACGAAGCACTTCCCGTTAAATTCAACGTCACTCATTCCGGCAATATCGCCCTCATAGCGTTGACGCCCGACAAAGAGGTCGGGATAGATGTTGAGCAGATACGGGACATTCCTGAACGAAATGCCCTGGTGGATATGTTTTTTTCCCGGCGCGAACAGGAGCAGTACAGGAACCTGCCGGAGGCGGACCGACTCAATTCCTTTTACCGTTGCTGGACCGGCAAGGAGGCATTCGTCAAAGCCACAGGCGAAGGGCTCAACCGCAACCTCCATTCCTTTGATATCGACTACGCCAACCATTCCCGGCTACGCATCATATCCATTCATGACGACACGCTTCCCCCCGCCTCCCGCTGGCATATGAAATCCCTGACCCCGGCCCCCGGCTATGTCGGTGCCTGCGTTCTCCATCCATGAGCACCACACCCCGACACCACACTACAGATACTGACAGGACTTGAAAAAAGTATGGGTTAGCACTACACACACTCGGCAGACCCAAAACCGACGGTATGACGATTTCCCTGGAGACGGCAAAAAAGCATGACCACACGCATCGCAATAAACGGCTTCGGCAGAATAGGCCGGTACCTGACTCGCCTTTTGGCCCATGAGCCAAGCCTTGCATTGGTGGCGGTCAACGATGTCATGTCTATGGATGAAGCCATTCATCTGCTCAAATACGATTCTGTGCATGGACGGTTTGCCGATGTGGAAAAACTGGATGCCGAACGGTTCAGAGTCGGAAACGCCACGGTCTCCTATTCGCGACATCCTGAATCCCGCTGGGACTGGAAAACGCCTGAAGTGGATATCGTGGTTGAATCCACCGGCCTGTTCACCTCACGGCACTATGCGAAACAACACCTTGCCTGCGGCGCAAAGCGTGTCGTCATATCCGCTCCGGCTGACGATGCGGACATGACAGTCGTCATGGGCGTCAACAACAATGCCTTACATAAAAAGCACACCATCATTTCCAATGCATCCTGCACCACAAACTGCCTCGCCCTTTCCCTGCAACACATTGAAAGACGATTCGGCATAGTGCATGGTCATATGACAACGGTCCACCCATACACCCTGCGCCAACGAGTCCTTGACGGCAGTCATCCCGATATCCGTCGCGCCCGGGCATGTGCGGAAAATATCGTTCCCACCCCGGTAGGGGCACATACCACCGTTGGGAAAGTCATCCCCTCTCTCAAGGGAAAATTGTTGGGGTCCGCCCTGCGCGTCCCGGTCGCCTCCGTCGCGCTCATCGACCTCGTGTGCGAACTGAAAACCGCCACCACAACCGATCAGGTCCGCGCTCTCCTGCAAGCCGCCACAGACGAACACATGGCCTTTATTGAGGAACCACTCGTCTCATCCGACTATATCGGATCCCGGCACGGTTGCCTCGTGGACGGGCCAATGACCGTCGTCACTGACGGCACCCTCCTTCGCCTGCTGGCCTGGTACGACAACGAGTCCGGCTTTACCCACCAACTGGCAAGACTGCTACGTCAATTATCCCTGCAATAACAGGCTCACCCTCTCCCGATCTTCAACGATGCACGGTCTCATCAACCCGCACAATTTCGGCCACCTCTTCCACCGAAAGAGGTTCGCAGAGGATCTCGCCCATATAGACACGCATAAGGTTGCGTGCCTTGACGTCCGGTGTCAGCAGCGTCCGTACCAACTTGTGGCCCACCAGGCCCATGGTAAAACGCCTGGTCGGATCATCCACCAGTTCACGCATTTTCCGGGCAAGGCAGTCAGCATCCTCGCTGGCGCAGAGCAAGCCGTTACGCCCGTCAGAGACAATTTCGGGAATACCTCCGACACTGGTGCAAACGGCAGGCAAGCCACAACTGAACCCCTCAAGCAATGCGTTGGGCAGACTCTCCTTCCGTGATGAAATCACCAGTATATCGGCGGCGCGCAACTCCTCCAGCACCTGCTCATGGGCGATCTGTCCCGTGAGAATAAGACGCTCACGGACAGCCGATGTCAGATGGTGGTCAAAATGCGCCATATCTCCATCATTCACCCCCACACCGACGAACTCCACATTGGTGCAATCCCCGGACGCGCAATAACGGGCAACGGACTGAAGGAATATGTCAAACCCTTTTATCTCCGCAGCATTGCCCACATAGGCGATGCGCACACCACGCTTCTTGCGCGGCTGGGGCGTGCCGAAATCCGGGCCGTTATACGCATTGTATACCACATTGAGCCGGCTCTTGAAGACATGGTGCTGACGCAACACGTCCGCGCACTGCATGGAATTGGCGATCACGCCGCTGGCCAGAGCCGTCCATAAGAAAAAAATAGTATTGGGCCGGGAAATGACGCCACGATTGATGAAAAGCTTGCAGTTTGCCCCCAACAGGCGGGCCAGAACACCCATCTTGTATGCCCGGTTATGAAAAGAATGGACCACATCGATGTCGTGCTTCTTCACCATATCACGGAGAAACAGACCAGCCTTGAAATACTCGCGAAACCCGTCAAAGGGGATGATCTCCACATCAATACCGTTGAGTGCGCCGACAAGAGGAGAATCGGGCTGGAGCACGGCATACGGCTTCACCCCCATATCGGCCATTGCGGCGATGTTGTTGACCATCTGACGACTGCCGCCGGACAGTTTTTCCGAGTCCGTGGCATAGAGCACCCGTTTCACTTCCGGCTTTTTGGTGTGCAACTTGAAGAACACACGGGCGGTCGGGTCCGAGCCGTACATGCTCAAACGCATCTGTATCCATTTGCCGGTTTTCTTTTTGCCGACACCGATCCTGTTAAGGCGAAACGGATCAGTGCCTTTGGCATTTACCCAACGCTCCAAAGTAAATGCCCCGGCATAACCCGTCTTGCGGAGTTCTGCCTCCACATCAGGACAAAACTGGCCCCATGGCCAACAAAAAAGCTGTTCATCATAGCCATTGAGGTCGCGGAAAAATGCATAGCTTTTGCGAAAATCCTCACGGGCAAACGCTACCCGTTCCTCTGGACTACGGGTCACGAATGTCGGCATATCGCCCTGATCAAACTTCGGCCAAAACCCGTCGTAAACATACCCGCTCGCCACATCAAAGGTCGGATAATCAGCACCGAATTTCGGATAAATGGACCATGCTCCCCAGTGAGCGTGTCCTTCCCCCATCAAGGCACAGGGCCGCAAGGTGCGAAAAGTGCCCTGATGCCGACAGCCGTGGGAATGGACCTCCATGCCCTTGTTCAGCATGGCACGAAGCTCGGCCGTATTGAGGAACTGACTGTAGTCACCGTCCATGTGCGCAGCACGAAAGGCTTCGGGCATGGTAGCAAAGGCCGGAGCATCGGCAACAGTCCGCACCTCCCCCAAAACGGTGAAGTCCGAAAGGGCAAAAAAAGTGCCGGTCATATCCCGTTTCTCCAATTCAGGCACCCCGTTTAGCCAATTGGAGATATGGCCATCGTCAAAGGTCAGGACAACGGATTTTGCGGGGGTGGCCATCGTGCCACGGGCGACAGCCAGTAGCTCCCGGGCTGTTAGCGTACGAAAACCGGCGTCCACAATCGCATCAAGATGTTCGGCAAAAAGGGCAGGCGTATGCCCGTCAACATCACTGATCGTATGGTAACAAAGAACCGGTATAGAAGGACGAAACATGCGACACCTTTAATTGCATGATTTCATATAGCCACAGAGAAACGAAGCAACATTCATGGCCTTTTTGCCCTGCGGCTTGACCGTAGGAGTGAGGTAAATCTTATCCTGCGTCGTGATGGCGAGCTTGCCGTCCATTTCGCCTAAAATGGTACCGGGCTCAACCCCTTTGGCCTCCTCTTCGCCCACTTCACCGGGGGAAATGTGCAACCGATACGCCTTGCCGTCAGGATTGTGCCAATCAAAAAAAGCACCCGGCCACGGATACATGGCACGAATCTGATTGTGGATAGCCGCTGCCGGACGATTCCAATCGATTGCACCTTCCTTCTTCTCCAGCTTCCGTGCGTATGTCGCAATGGAGTCATCTTGCGGAGCAAAGTGGTAGGCACCGGTCTGTAGCCGGGCCATGGCTTCACAAATGCAAATACCGCCCAGTTTTGCCAGTTCGTCATGGATGGTGCCTGCGTGATCGTTATATCCGATAGCCAGGGCGCGTTGGACCATCACCGGCCCGGAATCCAGCCCTGCTTCCATCTTCATGATGGAGATACCGGTCACGTTGTCACCGTTTTCGATGGCGCGTTGAATCGGGGCAGCACCACGCCATTGCGGGAGCAACGAAGCGTGAATGTTGAGGGGATGAATGGCCGGAATATCAAGAACGGCCTGGGGCAAAATAAGGCCGTAGGCAGCCACCACGAGCACGTCCGGTTTGATGGCCGCCAATTCGTCGATATCCTTCTTGTTTGTAAAATTTTCTGGCTGGAAGATATCGATACCCTGTTCCAACGCCACCGTTTTTACCGCTGACGGCTTACAGTGCTTGCCGCGTCCGCACGGACGATCCGGTTGGGTATACACGGCCACCACGCTTGCTCCCTTGAACTCCAACAATATACGCAGTGCCTCAGCGGCAAAATCCGGCGTTCCCATAAAAACGGTACGCAACGGCTTGATTTCCACGGTTTCCTTCGGGATAGGTTCGCCGTCTTTCCAATTACTCGTATCTATCGGTTGCATGTTTGTATTTCCGACTACGCCAACGGGTTACTTTTTCCACTTCCGGGCTTTCTTTTTATAGAGCGTTTTCTTTAGATGGCCCAACCTGTCTGCCAGTGTCATGCCTTCCAAATGATCGATCTCGTGCTGTAGCACAATGGCCAAAAAACCGTCCGCATCAATCTCAATAGCCGTTCCCTGACGGTCCAGCCCCGCTACCTTGACACGTTCATAACGCTTGACCTTGACGCTAAGTTCCGGGCAACTCAAACAGCCTTCTTCACTGTCCACCTCACCCGCGCTCTCCACGATCTCTGGATTGAGAATAATCCGCAAATCAGCACGAGCTTTGGGACCAGTCGGATCCACCACAATCAACTTGATGGATTGCCCGATCTGCGGAGCCGCCAACCCCACACCATCGGCTTCGTACATTGTCTCGATCATTTTCTCTATCAATTCGTCCAGCTCTGGCGTCACCGTATCAATCGGCTTTGCCTTTGCCGCCAGAACCGGGTCCGGCCATGTGACTATATCCAAAATCATATCTGCCCCCAGCCCTCTTCACGCCATGCCAACGGTTTCCGGTTCCGCAACAATGGCGATGGAAAGCGGTCAATTCAACAGCGGTGTACCCTGTATCCTATATTAATACGTTCAGAAACTCAAAAGGCGCGGGAAAGTCAAATTTAAACCAGCTTCGCTATTGTTTTTCGTCTGTTACGAATCCTTATTCTACGTCCAAACACCCCGTCCCTTTCTAAAAAAATCATGGTTTGCGCCGGAAAAACCGATCCGGAAAAACCGATATATTTCCTCTCGATTTTCCGGTGCAAACCATGCCCTGAACACCGGTGTCCGGTGGGTTGGCGGCGAGACTATTGAGCGTGCTTTTTCTCACGAAGCCGGACACCCAACTCACGCAATTGCTTGTTGGGCACAGTGGACGGCGCGTCGGTCATCAAGCAGGTCGCCTTCTGCGTCTTGGGGAAGGCAATGACATCGCGGATGGACCTGGAACCGGTCAGAAGCATGATCAGGCGATCAAAGCCAAAGGCAATGCCGCCGTGCGGTGGTGCACCATATTTGAGGGCATCCATGAGGAAGCCGAATTTTTCATGGGCTTCTTTGTCGTCGATTCCGAGAGCCGCGAACATTTTCTTCTGCATTTCCAGAGTGTGGATACGTATGGACCCGCCACCGACCTCGTACCCGTTGATGACCAAATCATATGCCCGGGCAATGGCTTCGCCCGGTTGTTCGGCCAGAATGTCCAGCTGATCGGGTCGGCAGGAAGTGAAGGGATGATGACGGGCAACGTAGCGTTTCTCGTCGGCATCTTTGCCAAGCTCGCAACGCAGGTTGCCAAGGGCGGCGTTGGCAATGTCGGCGGAACCAGCCTGGAAGAACAGGATATCGCCGGGCTGGCAGTTGGTGCGCTCACGCAATGCCACGATTTCCTCCTCGGAGAAGAATTTGACGATGGGCGACTGCCATTCGCCGTCTTCCTTGACCTTGATCCAGGCAAGCCCTTTGGAACCGTAAATCTCGACATACTTGGTGAAGGCATCGATTTCCTTGCGGGACAGGGCCGCACCGCCGGGAACAACCATGACCTTCACCAACTCCGAAGAGGCGAAGACCTTGAACCCGGAACCGCTAAAAATATCCGTGATATCAATATGCTTGAGTCCGAAACGGAGGTCGGGCTTATCCACGCCATAGTCGCGCATGGCGTCGGCGTAGGTCATGCGCGGAA
>PDWI01010914.1_pt1 | contig 10077 bp, 7 predicted proteins | sample 1430891 | NCBI WGS metagenome assembly PDWI01 (sample SAMN01162508, study PRJNA174530) | Oral metagenome, whole genome shotgun sequencing project. | biome: Marine environment; feature: Marine mammal; material: Swab sample of the gingival sulcus; isolation source: swab sample of gingival sulcus... | reverse complement strand
TTGTCAGCTTGTTCTTTGTCTGCGACGGAGATACCTTATTCGGAAAATGGAAATAAAAATATCGGAAGTCTTTTTTCTGATTACATTCGAAACAACAAAAAAGATAAATCTCTCGCTCCTTTGAAAACAGAAAGCAGAATATGGTACGATAAAAAAAATCTTTATGTCTATTTTGATGCAGAAATTGATGATACATTCAGGAAAGGAAATGTGACTAAAAGAGACAGTTATCGAACGGACGGAGATTTTTTAAGAGTTCAGATTATAACTGATCCCGAAGCAAAATATGCTTATGTTTATTATACTTTTCCGCAGGGAAATAAATGTGATGCTGTCAGACGTTCAAATTTGAGCTTGGACAATGAATGGGATTCCGGTTATAAAACTGAAAACGAAATAAGAGACGGAAGCTGGAAATCTCTTATCACTATACCGTTTAAAGATTTTTCGGGATTAGATAAAGCACCTTATCATTGGAAAGTTATTTTGACAAGATATTGTCATGATGATGAAGAATACTACTCCGTGCCTTATGTTTCGGCAGATGATATTCTCGGATACTTTAATTCCGGACATGATATAGAATTAACTCACGATATTATATCAAAAAACAATTTTAAGTTCTCGCCTTATATTTTTGTCGGGTCTGATTTGAAATCAGGTAAATCTAAGATAGAAAATATAGGCGGAGACATAACTTACAGCCCTGATTTTACCTCAAAATTAAAACTTTCATATAATCCTGATTTTTCGGATATTCCCATGGATAATTTGGAAGATAACTATAATTTGCGCTACTTGCCTTCTTATTGGGAAAACAGACATTTTTTTATTGAAGATACAGATATTTTCGGAACATCTCACAGACTTTTTTATTCTCGACAAATTGTAAAACCTGTCTATGCAGTGAAGCTTATCAAGCAGTTCAAGAATAAAACTTTCGGAATTTTAACGGCTCAAGACGATAAATTCGGCGAAATAAAAGATAAAACATTTTACGGCATTTTAGCGTATGAACAAAGATCCGAAAAATTTAAAATCAAAACAAAATATCTTAACAGGTTTGAAAAATCAAATGAAAATCATGTTATTTCTTTGAAACCTTATTATGAATTCGAGAAAGGACTTTTGTCTTTGGAATCAAATTTTTCAACCGTAAAAGAAGATAAGAACAAAAACGGAGCAGTATTTATTTTAAACTTCTCTAAATGGCAGGAAAACTTTGATTACGGAATGACTCTGTCTTGGATGAGCAAGGATTTCAGAGCGGATATGGGACAGGTTTTTAAAACAGGTTATCATTCTTATGATGCTTATATTAATTTTAAGAAAGAAGATGTTTCCCCAAAAATAAAAGAAACAGGATGTTATTTTTGGTGTTTCACATCACACGAAAACAAAGATATGTCTCTTTATGAACAAAATGTCGGAATAAATGCGCATACTAAATTTACAAATAAAAGCAGGGTCGGATTAAATTTTAATTTCGGACGCATAAATTATGATAATAAAATAAGTAATTGGTTTAGATCTGATGTAAGTTATTCAGATCGAATAAGTGATTTTTTCAATTACGGTTTGGCATACGAAAGAGGACGCGAGTTGATTTACATATTCAACGAAACGGCTGATAAAGATAATTTTTCCGTATCATTTGACGGTTCGCTGATTTCTTGCCTGACTTATCGTTTTTATGTGAAGCAAGTAATTTATCATCATCTCAAAAAGACCGATTATTTTGATAACAATTACCGACTTTGCAACTTGGATTTTACTTTTAATTTTGGAAATAACCTGTCGTTTACAAACGGATTGCGTCTTGATGACTATAACTCGTCTTATTCTGATTTATTTGCCGGATACTTCTCCAATATTGCTTATAATTACAATGACAATTTAAATATCTATTGCGGCTTTAAAACTAAGCAAAACAGAATAAACAACTCTTTTAAAATTGATGAACAAAATTTATATCTTAAAGTTCAATATCTTTTTGATTACTGATTATGTTGAAAATAAGGTTTTATCGTTAACTTCCATTAATTACAAATATTACACGTGTTTTTTATTTCCGACAGGCTTAAATTGAAGAGTAATTGCGCCTTTTGGGGATACATTTTTTATTGATCCGTTCTTCTGTTTTTTTCGAAATAATCCTGTGCAATAAACAGAATTGAACAATCTCTGTCTGTTTCTGTATTCATTTCGTTTAAAGATACGGTATGTAAGCCGTGAAAATGATAAATCCATTGAAAAGGCAATAAATAACTTGTTGCTTCCGACGGAATATTAAGATATTTTGTTATATTGTAATCATGATTGTTTTCTGAAAAAGTAACCGAACCGCGGAAGAATTGTTTATCTGCTTCTCCGCCGGGAAACCATTGCAAAAAATTTGATCCGGCAAAATCAAAACCGGAAAAATCAATCTCGGGCAGATAAGGCTTCTCTATTGTTGCAGTATAAAGATTTATATCATCGACGGTCAGCATGATATTATAAGTAAAGCCGGGCGGAAAAGAGAAATTTCCGTACCATTTTTTATTTCGAGCTTCTGTAAGAGGAACTTTAATGCCGTCAACGGTAAGTTCGGCAGTTTCGATAAATTCTCCGGGAACGAGAGGAGCCAATTCTATTAACGATATATCGGATTCTTTTGTTGTTTGAAACAATAAAATATATCGGAAGAAATCCGGATTCGTATAAATTGCGAAGGGATCGGTTGTATCTGTATCGCCGTTTGTTCCTTTGCCGAATATGCAGTCTGCTTCGGCAGGCATGAATAATCCGGGATTAAACATATCCGTTTTTAATTTTCTCAAGATCAAAATTTCATTGTTTGTTTGTTTAAATTCTATGATTTGAGTTTCGGTTACGGTTTCAAACTTTAATTTTCCGGATTCCAAAGAAATATTGCCGTTTACATTTTCATAGGGAGTAACTGATGAAAATTTATTGTCAGGCGTGAAAGTTAAATCCCAGGTGAAATCTTCCGGAAGTTGAAAATTCTCATCTGAATTTTTTACGGCAATAATTTTCCAGTTACCGAAAGGAATATAAACCGTATCGCTATTGTTATCGTTTGATTTTACAGGGAATTTACAACTTGATGATATGAGTAAAATAATTGCGAAAAAGGTTATTATAAGCTTTTTTTTCATAATAAATCACTTAAACAGCATTCTTAATTTTCTTTATCAAAATATTTTGTTACGTTTTTAATTTTCCAGCGCATCCAATATAAACAGGAACTTTTGTGATCCCAATAAAAATATTCGCCTGCCGATATTTTATCTTGAATAAATTCCCAAGCAATTGTGTTTACTCCCGAAGCATCTTGATAATAAGACGGATTCCACCAAAGAGGAATTGATTTCCAATGCTCGGAATTAAATTTTGTTATGTCGCCCCGAAGAGGTTCAAAATAGTAAAGCCAAGTTTTCGGAACAGGTATATTGGTTCCTGCAAAAGGTTTTCTGACGGAAAGTGTTTTCGGCGGCAACGGCAAAGATTGCTGAAACTCGACAAGATTAAAATCAGGCGGAGTTTTATATTTTACGAACATAACATTATCGCCCAAATGAAAATCTGATTCGTAATATCTTATAAAATAATTTTTCGGAGAATTTACTTGAAAGGGGAGACTTTTCAGTTGCGAAATAAAATAATATTCTTCTTCGGTAAGATTAAGAAGTTCAACTGCGAAATTATTGATCCTGAATTGGCGATTCGGTTCTCCTGCGCTCCATCCTTTTTGTTTTCCGTCGAATAACATTTTTGATGATTTGAGTTTAGATTCGACAAGTCTGTTTTCTTTGGCTTTTTTTAATCTTTCTTCTTGTCCTTTCCATGATTTTTCCAAATCAATGTCTCCGTAATAAGAAAATTTTTCAATATATTTTTCCGGGGGATAAGCAGTTGATTTAACGGTTCCGTCTTTATTGAATTTCGTTTCGTTAAGAATTATTTCAGGAGCGCTGTCATCAAAAATCAAAATTGTTTTCGCGGAGCCGTCCGGATATTTTTCTATAACGTTCCGCACCGGTTCGGCTCTAAGGTTTGCGAAGATAAGAATAAATATAATTATCGGTATTTTAACCCTTTTCGGCATGTTGTATCCTTTCTGCATTTTTCTTGGCAGGCTCAAAATTTTTATCTGCTTCCAGACATTTTTTCAATATTTTCCCGGCTTTTTCTGTTTCACCCAGATCAATAAGAGCCGAGGCGTAATTATTCATAAATTGAATGTTTTCCGGATACAATTCTAAAGCTTTTTCTAAGATTGATTTTGCCTCTTCATATTTTTTCATGCTTATATAGATTATTCCCAAATTATGGTAAGGTTCTGACCAAAAAGGATCAAACAAAAGCGCTTTTCGGAAGAAATCGATTGCTTTTTCCGGAAGGTCGCTGAATAAATAATACATTCCTGCAAAATAATTCATGTCGGGACTGTCCAAATAAAGATTTAAGCTTTTTCTGATCACAGAGTAAACGTTTCCCAATTCCCGATTTTGCAATTTTAAGGCTATTTGTTTTTTGATATTTTCAAATTCTTGATAAAGTTCCGGTTTTGCGGAAAGAATAGAGCTTATTTTCCAAATATTGTCTTTATTTATAAGATGAAGAGTCAATTCTGTTTTGAAATTAAGTCTGAAAAAGATCAATATTTGACTCTTATCCCGGGAATAAGCGCTGTTGACAATTTCAAAATGTTCAATTTTGCGGAATATTTTATGATTGAAAAGATTTTCCGAGTAATCTTCTTTAGAATTTCCCGGCAGGAAATAAGCCAAATATTCCGAGGCATCTTCAAAAGATAAAGTCATAATTGATTTAAGAAAATCTGATGCAATTGTCTCAGGATGAGTAATTTCTTCATCAATAAGTTCAATATTTAATTTCAGTGTTTTTTTCAGGAATTGAAAAGGCTCAACATTTCTGTATTTGAAAGATTTGAAGTAATTATTTAAGTTTTCTTTATCTTCTTCAATGTTTGCAATAAGATAAGGAATTTTGTTATCAAATATTTCTTGAGGCTGTTTTATCCAAGCATCTATATTCTTTTTCAATAAATCAAGATGTTCCGCATAAGAATCTGTTTTGGTTTCAAGTTGAAGATTATTGTTTTTTTCTTCTTTTTTGAGAGAATACGGACAGCTTTCAGGACATGATTTTTTTACTCTTGTTTCGTTGCAGCATGACCAACATATTTCTTTGCCTTTTTTAAGACAAAATCTTTGCCCGAAATTCTTTTTGCATTCTTTACAATTATTGTCTTTAAAAAATCCTAATAATCCCAAATTTCCTCCAAGCTTCCGGGCATTCGTCTTTTGAATGATGAATTTCTGTATAATTGAAGCGCTCGATCGATATTTTCTTCTTTGAATCCGTCAGCGATCAACTCTTCTCTCAATTCTCCTGACTCGATAATTCGATAATAAATTTCATCCAGAATTTCGTAAGTCATTCCTATCTCATCTTCGTCGGTTTGGTTATTCCACAGGTCGGCGGTAGGAGCTTTGTTAATTACGACTTCAGGCAATCCCATAATTTTCGCCATTTCTCTGACCTCGGTTTTATAAAGATGTCCTATAGGTTCAAAAGCGGAAGCGGAGTCCCCGTATTGCGTCATATAGCCGGCAAGCCATTCGGATTTATTTCCGGTTCCTATTACCAAACCGTTCAATTTTGCAGATTGGTCGTATAAAACGCACATTCTTTCTCGAGCTTTGCGGTTTCCTTTTCTGAGAGGATCAGCATCTTTTTCATAATTATCGTAATATGAATCAACCATTGGAGTTATATCAATAATTCTAAAGCTTATATTTAAATGCTCGGCTACGGTTTTCGCATCATTCAAACTGGCATCCGAGCTGCTTTTGTAAGGCAACATGAATCCGTAAACATTTTCAGCTCCCAAAGCTTTTGCGCATAATCCGGCAATCACGGAAGAATCTATTCCGCCCGAAAGTCCGACAATGGCTTTTTTGAAAGGAGTTGCTGCAAATTCTTTTTTGATAAATTCTGTAATTTTATCGATTTCCCGTAATATATTTTTATTTCTCATAATATTTTCTCCTCACCGGAATTTTATCTTATATGATCATATTTATATTTAAATTTTTTAACGCTTTTCAATATAGCGTTTGCTATTTTATTTTGATGTTTTGGGGAGATAAGTTTTTTTTCTTCGGACGGATTTGAGATAAATCCGGTTTCAATCAGAACGGCAGGCATGAATGCTCCTTTCAAGACATAAAACCCGGCTTGTTTAACGCCCCTGTTTTTTGATCCTGTTTGGCTGACCAGACTTTCCTGAAGACTCAGGGCAAGACTGCTGCTTTCTTCAAGTTGCTCTGTTTGCGCCATATCCATCAAGATAAACGATAAGTCGTCGTATTGTTTCACGGCATCTTGACCGCCTTCGTATTCGAAGACAACAGAGTTTTCCAATGCTTCGACTGCTCGGGCTTCATTTGTTTTTGCGGTAGATAAATAATATACTTCTATACCTTTCGATTTTCGTGATTTCCCGGCGTTGCAATGGATAGATATGAATAAATCGGCATTTTCCGAATTGGCAAATTTTGTTCTGTTTTGAAGAGACATAAATTCATCTTTGGATCTCGTTAACAATACTTCCACGCCCAATTCTTTTTCAAGTTTAGGTTTCAAAATTTTTGCAATGCTCAAAACTACGTCTTTTTCAAAATTTTTTTTGTATCCGACAGCTCCCGGATCTTTGCCGCCGTGTCCCGGATCAATAACTATCTTTTGCAATAATTGATTTTCGGGAGATTTTGCAGATATGATATTCCCTTTTACTTCAATAAGTTTTCCCGGAAGTTTCGCCAATACCCCGGATAAAAATTCTTCCGGCAGAAATATTTTGCCGTTATCCATGATAATAGGGTCAGCAAGTCTGAAAATATCGCTTCCGGCTTGAATATAGTCCGAATTAAGCAATCCTATGATCTGACGATTATAAACAGTTATTTTAATGCGTTGATCAATAATATTTTCCCTGACGGAAGCATGAAATATTTTATTCAGTTCATAGACATTAAAGTAAACCTTATTATTAATTTTTTTCGTCAGTAAAGTTGCTGCCGAGTTGTCTTTGCTGAATTTAATAGTGATATCCGCTGTCATAAATACAGGTAAAAGCAGAATTATGAATAATAAGTTAATATGTTTCATTTTATCCCTGTGTTATAATATTTTAAATCCGGTTAATGGCGGAAAAATAAAGAAAATCTGAAATTTAATTGCTTAACCGCCTCAACAAAATTAAAATTTGAAAAATTAAGAATATATATATATGTCAAGAAGATATGAAATATTGCCGAAAAATACTGTTTTAAAGCTTGATAATTCAATTATTCCGATAAATCGGCAGCATTAAAAATTTTCGGCTAAAGAAAAAGCGGTTGAAAAAGCAATTTGCAGGTTGTAACCGCCCGTAAGACCGTGAACGTCGATTATTTCTCCGGCAAAATACAGACCTTTTATTTTTTTCGATTCCAAAGTCGAACTGCATATTTCTTTGGTTGAAATACCGCCTGCGGTTATGATTGCTTCGGCTATCGGACGCAATTTATCCGGAACGAGCATGAAATTTTTCAGATTCTCAACCAGAGCTTTACGTTCTTTTTTGGTCAGTTCTCCCATTTTTTTATCGGGATGTATTCGGCAAATATCCGTAAAGACTCTGATTGCTTTCAGGGGCAATAAAGCTTTGAGAGCTTTTTCCGTTTTTTTCCCGTGAAATTTTTGACAATCTTTTTGGATTCGTTTATCAAGTTCCGGTTCGGTAAGTCCGGGTTTCCAATCAATTCTTACGGAATATTCGGACGGGTTTTCGATCATAAAGCATCCGGCGGTTAAAACCAGGGGACCGGAGATTCCGAAATGGGTAAAAATCATTTCGCCTACTGCGGAATATTTTACTTTTTTCTTATGTTTCAAAACCAGCTTTACGTTTTTGAGAGAAAGTCCTTGCAATGATTCGCAAAGATGTCCTTTTATTGCAATCGGCACTAGAGCCGGACGAGGAGAAATGATTGTATGACCGAGTTTTTCGGCAATTTCAAATCCGTCTCCGCAAGAACCTGTGCCGGGATATGATTTCCCTCCGGTTGCCAAACAAACCGCATCGCAAAAAATTTCGCATTCGTTTTCCAAGCGAACTGACGTTACCGAATTATTGTCTGTCAAAATCTCGGTTACTCTTCCTGTAGTAAATTTTACGCCGGTATCTTCACAGGCTTTTATAAGCACGTGCAAAATATCGCTTGCTTTGTCGGAGACCGGGAAAACTCTTTCGCCCTGTTCCGTTTTCATAGGGCATTGACGTTTCTCAAAAAAATCAATTAAATCAAGGTTGGAAAATGAAGCGAATGAGGAGCGGAGAAAACGTTCGTTGCGGATGATGTAATTTCTAAATTCGCTTATGGGACGGGCATTGGTCAAATTACAGCGACCTTTTCCGGTAATCAAAAGTTTTTTGCCGAGTTTTTCGTTTTTCTCAATTAAAGTAACGTTGGCTTTTTTTGCCAAATGATAAGCGACGAATAAGCCCGCCGGACCGCCTCCGATGACCAAAACTTTTTTTTTCAATGCCGTAACCTCTCTCTGAACAGAAAATACAATTCCGAAACGGCAAGTTGAATATTGACGTTTCCGGCAATTCTGCTTTTCATTTCTTCCGCCTCCCGAATAATTTTGGGAATTACATCCGTAATTAAAGGATTTTTTCCGTAAAGATGTTCGTAAATATCGCATTGGTCACGGTTGGCGATAAGATTTTCATCTATTATAAAATAGTTTAAATCACTTAACCAAACTATAAGAAAATCAATTATTTCCATTAATAAATATCTGCTTTTGGCGTTTTTTATTTTTTCGGCAAAATGAATCATTTCCAAATCATGTTTCATATAAAAAATTCTGATAAATTCATTGGCTGATTGTCTGCTTTCTATTACTCCGTCTTCTGCCAATTGCCTTGCTTTTTCCATATTGCCGTTTGCTATTCTTGCCAATTGTCGAGCTTCTTTTTCGGAGACTATTCCTCGATTTATCAGATATTCTTCAATTATTTTTTCCGATAAAGATTGAAAACTTATTTTTTGGCAACGGGAAAGAATCGTCGGCAACATGGTATGCGGTTTTGAAGAGGTTAAGATTATCAAAGAATCTTCGGGCGGTTCTTCCAAAGTTTTCAAGAAAGCGTTAGCCGCTTCTTTATTCATCATATCGGCATGTTCAATTATGTATATTTTATAAAAACTTTCATTGGGAGAAATATTAATCCTATGTTGCAACATGTGAATCATGTCTATTCTGATTTCCGTTTTTCCGGAAAATTTATATTCTTTCCAAGGTTTGGTTCTTTTTAAATCCAGGGCAGCTTCGTATTCTTTCAATAATTTTGTGTCCTTGACTTGTCCCTCGGGAGATATTTTAAGATTGGGAGAAGGGAAGATGTAAGTAAAATCAGGATGAGAAAAATTCAGCATTTTTTGACAGGAAGAACAAACTCCGCAAGGCTTAAATTCATTGTCCGACAGACAATTAAGAGACATTCCGAAATAAAGAGCCGTCAGGAATTTTCCGACTCCGTCCGGCCCGTGAAAAAGATAACTTTGACTGAATGTCCGACTTTCTGAGGCATGAGTCAAAATATCGATAACTTTTTTTTGTCCCGTTATTTGTTTAAACATAACCAGATTTTTATAACTCCTTTATTTTAAATTAGTTAATCTTGTTTGAAATCTTCATAAGTCTCAATTAATGCTCAAAGCTCGGGGCGGTCGGCAGGCGTAAAAACATAATCTCCGACCTGTTTTGTAATGATCGGGAAATATCAAACACATAATAAACCCCTTATTCCAAATTTAAATATTTCTTTAATAAATCGAGTTTCTTTTTCGGCAATTTTTCGCCTTTTTTATATAAAGCGTGAGCCTCCATTAATTCCCAAATCGGGGGACGGTCGGCAGGAGTAAAAACATAGTCGCCGACCTGTCCGGGGATTTTTTCGCAGTGTCCGCCGTTGTAAACGAAGCCGGG
>PDWI01010912.1_pt1 | contig 10078 bp, 11 predicted proteins | sample 1430891 | NCBI WGS metagenome assembly PDWI01 (sample SAMN01162508, study PRJNA174530) | Oral metagenome, whole genome shotgun sequencing project. | biome: Marine environment; feature: Marine mammal; material: Swab sample of the gingival sulcus; isolation source: swab sample of gingival sulcus... | reverse complement strand
TATTCAAGTTTTGAGCAAAAACAAATCCTATTGTCAAGTTAAATACTAAAATCAAAATTAGCTTTCTCATTTGCTGTCTATCTTTTTATGGGGTACAACACACAGTCATCTTCTATAAATTGCTTTTTCAAAAGCCTGTGTTTTGTAAATAATGAGACCCCAAAGGTTTTTTTAGAACTTTTGAGGTCTTTTGTTGTATTATAAATCGTTTGTTTTATTCTCTGTGGGCTATGGTTGCGGAAGCTTGTGCTGTTGGCATAATTAACATATCGTCAATATTGACGTGAGGCGGACGGGTAACCATAAAGTCAACTGCTTGTGCAATGTCTTCGGCGTAAAGAGGTGTCAGCCCTTTGTAAACTGCATCAGCTTTGTCTTTGTCGCCTTTGAAACGCACTATGGAAAATTCTGTTTCTACCATACCGGGATGTATAGCTGATACTTTTATGTTGTGTTGAACCATATCCATACGCATTCCTCTGGTTAAGGCGTCAACAGCGTGTTTGGTACCACAATACACTCCTCCGTTGGGGTAAGTTTCTTTACCGGCAATAGAACCTATATTGATAATATGTCCTGATTTTTGTTGTACCATAAGAGGACTTACCACTCTTGTAATGTAAAGTAGCCCTTTGATATTGGTATCTATCATTTGTTCCCAATCACTAATTAGCCCTTCTTGTATGCTTCCTAAACCGGCAGCTAAACCGGCATTGTTAATTAATACATCTATGCTTTGATAGTTGCTTATACAAGGAATTAAAAATTGTTCTACTTCTTCTTTTTTTCTGATGTCGAAGGCTAAAGTCTCTACGGGAACTTTACATTTCCTTTCTATATCTTCTTTTATTTTTAATAAACGCTCTTCTCGTCTTCCGGTTAGAATAAGTTGGTAATTAAGGTCTGCTAAATGAAATGCAATGGCTTTTCCTATACCGGAAGTAGCTCCTGTTATAATGGCTGTTTTATTCATTGTTTTTTTTATTTTATACGTTTTGAAACGCAAATATACTTTTAAAACTTGATTTTTTTATCGGTGTTCTCAAAAATATTTTTTGAAAAACGGTAATGTTTTGAAAAATTATGAGTTACTTTGTTTCTTATTATTCACAAATAAATAATTGATATGAAACACATTGGTTTAAAATATGGTGTTATTTTTACTTGCCTTCTGATATTCGCTTGTCAAAATGAACAGAAAAAGAGAAAGGAGCGTATTATTGATGCTGTCGAAAATAGTGCTGTTCAGTTGTCTGCATCATCTAAGGAAACGATACCTTTTGATAGTGTATATGTTTCAAAAGTGACGACTTATAAAGATTCTTTGTCCTTTTATAAAAAGACTAACTTTGTAGGTTCAGCTATTATTCAGTATGAGGAATAGGTTGTCTGTAAAGTTGAAAGGTTTTAAGGTTGGGGGCTTGATACTGTTTAATAAATATTAATATAGCGGATATTGTTGGTTCCGAATTTTTCTTGAAATCGTTGTAGTATCTTAGATTTGGACATTTGTAAATCGCTTTTGATAACAGAGGAACTGACGAAGATACTTAACTGATAGTTGTTCAATACTATTTTGGTGGTCACATTACTAATGGAAGGTCCAAAAAGTTTTTTCCAAAAGTTTAATAATAAACGTTCGTTGAGCTTCTTTTCAATGCCTAAATCTTTTACAGATTGTAGTATGGCATTGTTAATGGGTTGAGCATCTTTAATATAAATAGAGCTTACTTTGGTGTATTTTATTTTTTTACGCATGGTACAAGTGGTTACTCTAATTCTATTATTTTGAAACTGTCGGTATGTCCTTTTAGTATGTTCTCAACTCGCTCTTTGCCGGTGTCGGTAATAAACACTTGCTTAAAATCAGATTCTGTAATCATTTTTAATAAGTTAGAAACTCTTTCTGCGTCTAATTTGTCAAAAATATCATCTAAAAGTAAAATAGGCGTTCTGGAAGAGTGGCTTTTGATGTGTTGAAACTGAGCTAATTTAAGTGCTAATAAAAATGTTTTCTGTTGCCCTTGAGACCCGTGCCTTTTTATAGGTAAATCGTTGAGTATAAAAGTTAAATCGTCTCGATGTATTCCGGTAGTTGTGTATTGTAAGTAAAGGTCTTTTTCTTTGTTCTCTTTTAATAATGTTTCTAAACTATTGTCTTGTAATTGGCTTTTGTAGACAAAACGTATGTGTTGTTGGTCGTTGGTTATTTTTTCGTAATAAGACAAAAAAGGCTGGATAAAATCGTCAATAAAAGCGCGTCTTTTGTTAAAAATTTCGGTACCAAATTGACAAAGTTGCTCTTCCCAAATTTGCATTACATCTTGGTTGCTTATTTTTTGTTTTAGTAAGCTATTTCTTTGTTTTAGGGCATTGTTGTATTTTAAAAGGCTGTTTAAGTACGATTTGTCATATTGAGATAAAACGCCATCTATTAATTTTCTTCTTAACTCACTGCCTCCGCTGATTAGTTCAGAATCTAAAGGGGAGATAATCACTAAAGGGAATGCGCCAATGTGGTCGCTTAGTTTTTCGTAAGCTTTTTTGTTTCTTTTAACTTGCTTTTTTTGTCCTTTTTTGTAGCTACATTGAATGCGCTGTTCGGAACTATCGTTGAAAAGATAATCGCCCTGTATGCCGAAAAAATCTTTTCCTGTATTTACGATATAACTATCGTTGGCACTGCTAAAGCTCTTGGTAAATGAAAGGTAGTAAATAGCATCTAAAATATTGGTTTTTCCTTTTGAATTTTTACCTACAATGGCATTGATACCATCAATAAAAGAAAAATCTTCTGTGGTGTAGTTTTTAAAATTAACTAATTGTAAATGTTTTAAATACATATTCTTACACAATGTAGAGTTCTTATTCTACCCTAATTCTTTTAGTTGCTTTAAAGCTTTGTAATCTTTAATGACAATGTCTTTATTGTTTAAAGAAAGGATATTTTCTTTTTCGAGCTTTTTCAATAATTTAATAGAACTTTCTGTTGAAATGCCTGTAAATTCGGCAAGCTGTTTTCTGGACATTAATTTGAAAATATCAGGGAAGCTGGCTTTCAGGGAATCTGCATACAAAAGTGTTTGAGCAAATCGTCCGTTCATTTGGCGAAATTGCAATTGAGATATAATTTGAAATAAGCTTCGGTGTTCAGTCATATAACGAGACATTAATTGCATCGTAAACAGACTGTTGTTTGACATAATTTGGTTGAGGGTCGCTTTTTCCACCAAAATAGCATAACAATCGGTTAAGGCTGTAGCTGAATAGTCATACGTTTGGGAAGAAAATAAGGCGTGTAAGCCTAAAAATTCAGCGGGCTGAATAAACTGTAAATTAAAATTTTTATTGTTTTCGCCTTCTACATACTGTATGGCTAATCCTTTTGTTATAAATAGGATATAAGAAGCAAAAGTTCCTTGCTTACAGAGTTGGTCTCCTTTTCTGAACATAACCATCGTTTTGTTTTCTTTGATGGTTTCTATAGCTTCAGAAGGAAGTTTTTGAAAGCAAGGGGCTTGCAAATTGCAATGATATTCGTCTTCTTTTACAATAATCATTTCAACCTTAAAAAATAATTATCTAATTCTATCTATAGAACGAACTAAATCGTCATCTCTTTTAATACTTCTAAAGGCTAAAAAAGAGAAGAATCCGGCAACTAAAGGAATAAATAAGCCCGGAGAAAAGCCCATTTCTATTGATTTAATAGTAGAAATTTGGTAGGTAAAATACAGGGATAAGCCAAAGAAACCGACACTTAAAATAGTGGTGTAATTGACAATTCTCATTTGTAAACGTCTGTTTTTGTACAAGAAAATAGCCACTACATACAATATTAGTTGTATGATTAACAGTATAAAAAGAGGGTATATTTCTTGTATTAATGTTTTTTCTTCCCCTTGTATTTCAAAAATACCCTTAATTCCTAATTCTATAAGGTAATTCCCTGCTATTAATTCATTAATAGGAATGAAAAAAAGGCTTGAAAATAATAAGCCACTTAACAATAAATAAACGCTTTGTATTCTTTGAATCATTGTAGTATGTGATTTTAAATTTAACCTAATTCACTGATTTTTTGTAACTCCTTAGCATCATTAACGCATATTCGTTTGCCTACTAAAGAGATAACGCCTTCCGAAGCAAAACAAGATAGTGTTCTAATGGCATTGGAAGTGGTCATATTCGATAAGTTAGCAATGTCTTCTCTTGATAAATAAACTTTTATGGTTTTGTTGTCGCTTTCGTATCCGTAAGTGTCTATTAAGAATAATAAGGATTCTGCTAATCTTCCTCTAATATGTTTTTGAGTTAATACGCCGGTTCTTCTGTTGGAAATACCCAACTCGCAAGCCATATATTCTAACATTTTGATGGCAAAAGCACTATTGCTTTTTAGTATTTTGAACAAAACCTCTTTGTCAATAATGCAGACTTCAGAATCTTCGATGGCAATAGCAGATGCTTTGTATTGTTCTCCCGCAAAAAGAGCTCTATAGCCAATAAATCCAAAGGGGCTGGCTAAACGAACAATTTGACTTTTTCCATTAGAGCCGTCTCTGAATATTTTAACTTTTCCTTGAGATAAACAAGATAAACCTGATGGACTGCTGCCCTCATTATATATAATATCTCCTTTTTTGAAAAGTGAACAAGAGTGGTTTTGATATAAGAACTCTTTTTCAGCCTGATTTAGTACATCGAAAGCAGCACATCGGTTAAAAAAAGAATTGTCATCAAAAAGGCTGGTACATATCATGCTAACTGTCAGTTTAATATTGTTGTCAATAAATGTTAAAAACTCAGCCACAAAGTTAAATATTCCTTTTGAATAACCAAATGTTTGAAAAATTATAACGCTTTAGAGAACAGGTTTTGCTCTTATAACCTGCTTTAAAACAGTTTTTTGTGTGCTTAAAGGGTTTGGTTTTTTCTTGTTTGTTTTTTGATAATAGGCTTGCTGTAATGTTATTATTTATTCGATTAGCTTTAAGAAAAAGCTTTTTGGGGAATGAAAGAGTGGTTTGTTGAATGTACCTGTGAAAAAGTCTTGTTAAATAATTTGTATATGATAAAAAATAATTTATATTTGCAATAGACTTTATTAGATGTATTTTGAAATTATTCTGAAAAAAAGTCATATTCAATATAGAAACGGCGACCCAAAGTTTTTTCAGAAAGTAAGTTCCTAAAAAAGTAAAAGATGAAAATTAAACAGCGCATTTTATTGGGATTATTTGTTACGATTATTTTATGCTTTAATGCTTGTCGTAAAGATAATGATTTAAACGATACTTCTTCTGTATATGAAACGCAGGATGTAAAAAGTGTTTTGATACAGAAAGAGAAATTCGGAATAGCCCTTATTAATAGTATGAAAGAAAGTCCAATTTTAAGGCAAGTGTTAAAAAAGGAAGCGTTAAAAATGTTTAATAAGGATTATGAGGTTCTTGTTTACTCTATTTTAAATACCGGACTTGAAGACGGATTGACTTTTGAGAAATTAATAGCCAAGCATTCAAAGGATTTTGAGTTAAGGGAATTGTTAGATGTTGAGCCTACTTTAACCATTTTGATTCCTAAATTGCCATATAATTCTTTTTCTGCAGAGGTATGGGATGTAAATGCTGATATACCGGCGGTAGCCATACAGACAAATAAAACAAGTGATGTTCCTTTGATTATGCCAAGTAATGAAAGGAAGCAAATCTCATCAAGTCTTATACCCGGATTTCCCGTTTTGGTTGTGAAAAACAATGAGCGTTTAGTATCAAGTAAAAGTTATCCTAATTTTTCTGAATTAAAAACGAGAACCGTGTACACAGGTCAAGGGGTGGAGTTAAAATTTTGGTCAGATGCATTTGATGGAGAAATCAAAAAAACTGAAACAAGACAGCTTTTAGCAGGTGTTGACCCTGTTCTTAAAGAATCTTATGAAATTTATGAAAAGAATTACCCCAATTTAAACGGTTGGCAACGAGATTATATTTATTATGGTATTGAGCCGAACAATTTAGAAGGGGCATTTTGTGATGATTTTCAAGAGCATATTAGGTCATTTACTATGTCAGGAAAAGGTATAAATGCTTATAATAAAATTTCAGGTCAAACAGGAAGAACCTCTAATATAAAATCTGGTCTTCACTCAAGTAATACTAGTCATTGGACAGGTGGGTTTTTTGAATTTAAAGTTCGAGCAATAATTAATGCAAAAAATGGAGTAAGAAACGAGTTGGTTAGTGGTTTTTCCCTTGAGCCTTCAGATTTGTTTGTTTTAAATTATGAAAAAGACTATTCTGGTTTATTGCCTTTTTATGTATTAACAGGTGTTGAGAATAAAGAGGCAGAGGTTGATGTGCCAATTATAAAGTGGGATTTAGATAGGTATCCAGCTTCTATTAAGGTAGAAGTGGAAGAGGTGGATTTAGAAGAAACAACAATAATAACCGAGACAAAAAATGTTACATTTGCTACTAATTTTGAAATGTCATCTACTCTAGGAAAAAAGGTAAAGTTAGGTTTGCGGTATGGTTCAGGTAAGAAACTTGTTCAAACGCATACTGTTCAGAGAACTTTCTCACAAGGGAATGATTTTTTAGGAAGTGCAATTGTAAATTTTGCAGATAAAGTGGTGTTGAAAAGAAATAGAACCTCAACAGCTTATAGTGATAATGATTTATGGATAACAAGAGATTATAAGACGGGACATTGTTGTTTTTCTTTAAGACCAGTAAGAGTACAATAAATACTCAAATTTGTGAAATGTAATATTTTGTACTTACATAATGTTATGATTGATGATATTTAGTACCTTGTTAAGAGGTGTTCCTTAAAAAGAAGTGTTTAGGATTTTTGTCTAATTCTTTTAATTTCAGCTTTATAGCTTTTTTAAATAAAAATATTAATAATCGTATATAAATGGAAAACCTCAAAAAAGACTTACTATATCAAATAGCTTTATCAACTGTTCCGCTTTTAGGGGCGGTTAATAGTAAACAACTGATTGCTTATTTCGGAAGTGCAGAAAAGGTTTTTCTAGCGACTAAGAAAGAGCTGTTAGAGATTCCCGGAATAGGGCATAAAATAGTAGCATCCATACAAAAAAAGCAATATTTATCTGTTGCAGAGAAAGAGTTGGAGTTTGCAAAACAGTATGGTATTGATGTGATTAGCTTTTATGATGAAGATTATCCTTTGCGTTTAAAACATTGCTCTGATGCGCCTTTATTGATTTATAAAAAAGGGCAATCGGATTTAAATAAACCCATACATATTAGCATAGTGGGAACGCGCCGAGCCAGTCATTACGGAAAACAGCAAGTAGATGATATTATCAAATCGATTAAGGAATTGGGGATAGAGGCGGTTATTATTAGTGGCTTGGCTTATGGCATAGATACACAGTCGCATACTTCTGCTTTAAAATATGGTTTGGAAACTTGGGGTGTTTTAGCGCATGGTCTGTCCAGAATATATCCGCAAGAAAACACGAATTTAGCTAAAAAGATGCTGGAAAAAGGTTGCTTGATTACCGAGTTTATTAGCGATGTATTTCCTGCTCCTAAACAATTTTTGAGTAGAAATAGGATTATAGCCGGCTTGTCCGATTTAACCATTATAGCAGAATCTGCTGATAAGGGCGGTTCTTTGGTAACAGCCGATTTAGCTTTCGGTTACAATAGAGAAGTAATGGCTATTCCGGGTCGGGTGAATGATAGTAAATCAAAAGGCTGTAATGCTTTGATAAAAAGAAATGTAGCGTCTATGTGTGAGGGAATTGATGATATTGTTAAATTGATGCAATGGGATAAAATAAAGGAAAAGCCTGCTTTTGACCTTTTTAGTCAATTAAGTGATGAACAAAAAAAGTTGTATATGTGGATAAAAGAACACCCTAATTCCAATATAGATGTTATTAAGAAGCAATCGGGGATTCCTTCAGAAAACATTCCTGCTTTACTTTTAGATTTAGAATTTTCCAATTATATCGTAGCGCTTCCGGGTAGTAATTATTTGGCTCATTAATTCCTTAAAAGAATGAAATACTTTAAATGGATATTTCGGCATACTCTAAGTATTGCTTGGGGTAGTTTGATTTTTTATCTTACTGTATTAAGTACTCCCAAAGTCAATCCTGATAGTTGGTTACGACTTATTCCTTTTGTTGATAAATGGGTGCATCTAAGCTTATTTTTTGTCTTTAATTTTATTCTGTTTTTAGAGCAAAAAAAGACTAATGAAAACAATTCTTTTTACTATCTTGCAAGCATTATATTAGGGATAGTTTATGGTGGGCTTATAGAGCTTTTTCAAGCTTTTTTTACCACAAATAGAAGCGCTGAATATTTAGATTGGCTTGCTGATATTGTGGGCGTGCTGTTGGCTTATTTGATATTTAAATATCTTTTTAAATCTGTTAAACAAACAAAAAATGTATAGCGAGAATTTTTCTATAAAAGCATTTAATAGTTTCAAAATTGATTGTATTGCTAAAGAATGGTTTTCTTTTGAAAGTGCTGATGAATTAAGAGCGTTCTTAAAACAGTGTGACTTAGAGAAAGAAAAACATTTTGTGATAGGGGGCGGATATAATTTATTATTTAAAAACAAGTATTATGACGGACTTCTTTTGCATTCGGAGATAGATCATATTGAGGTAGATAAAATAGATGGTGATGATGTCTATTTACGTGTAGGTTCGGGTGTGAAATGGGAAGATTTAATAGCTTATACTATTAAAAATAACTGGTGGGGAATAGAGAATTTAAGTTTGATTCCGGGAACAGTTGGAGCAGCTCCTGTACAAAATATTGGGGCTTATGGTGTTGAGGCAAAAGATACGATACAAGAAGTGATTGCGATTGATAAGTCCGGTGAAACGATGCGCCATTTTAGTCATTCTGATTGTCAATTGGCATATAGAGACAGCTTTTTTAAGCATAATGACTATTGGATTATTACCGAGGTTATTTTTCGTTTGAGTAAACGTCCTAATCCTATATTGACTTACGCTCCTATAGAAGCTGAATTTAAAGGCAAAAAGGACATTTCTATTCAAGCTATTAGTGAATTTATCAGTCAGGTAAGGTTGTCAAAGTTGCCTGATGTGGAAAAAATAGGCAATGCCGGTAGTTTCTTTAAAAATCCTATTGTAAGCCGAAAGGTTTTAGAATCTATACAGAAAGAACAGCCCGATGTTCCTTTTTATGCGCTTGAAGAGGATTTAGTGAAAATCCCTGCAGGTTGGTTGATAGAGTCTCTTAATTGGAAGAATTCACGCAATACAAAAGTGGGGGTGTATTCAAAACAGGCTTTGGTTATAATTAATAAAAATGAAGCTACAGGTCAAGACATTTTAGCTTTTTCAAAAGAAATACAAATGTCTGTAAAACAGTTTTATAATATTGATTTAGAACCGGAAGTGATTTTAATTGAGTAATAAAAGAGTGGTATTGGGGGGATAACCGATTGTTGTGTATGAGCAGTAGCGGATTAAAATGCTCAGACTTCAAAATACACAAATAATTCGATATTGCTTATACGTATTGTTAGCCATAGTTATTTATTTTTCAATATATTAATCAAAGATTCATTAATGTAATAATTCCCAGTTCCTAACTTCTCTTTTCTTAATAGACCATCATCTGATAATTTATTCAAATATTTTGAAGCTGTTATTCTTGAAACACCAAGGTCGTTTTCTATAAACTCTATTTTAGTATAAGGATGTTTAAAAAGATTGTTTAATAACTCATGACTATAAAACTTATAATTAGTTCGCAAAATAACCTTATATTCATCCATTAGGGTCTTAATTTCCCGTACTAAAGATAGTGTTTCTATAGATATTTCTTCTACAGCATTTAACATATACATAATCCAGTTTTCCCAACAGTCAGTTTGCCTTACTTCTTGTAATAATCTATAGTAATTTTCTTTATTTTTAATAATATACCTACTCATATAAAGGATTGGCAAATCTAATAAATCATTCATAACCAAATATAAAACATTAATTATTCTACCTGTTCTACCATTTCCATCGTAAAAAGGGTGAATACTTTCAAATTGGTAA
>PDWI01010911.1_pt1 | contig 10079 bp, 7 predicted proteins | sample 1430891 | NCBI WGS metagenome assembly PDWI01 (sample SAMN01162508, study PRJNA174530) | Oral metagenome, whole genome shotgun sequencing project. | biome: Marine environment; feature: Marine mammal; material: Swab sample of the gingival sulcus; isolation source: swab sample of gingival sulcus... | reverse complement strand
CTTGTTATTTTCTTCATTTTGTATGTTATCTTTATAAGTTAAAATTTATGTTAGTGAAACAATTACAAGAATTGTATTGTTCTTTCGCCAAGTATCTTTGATAGTTCTACTTTATACGTGTTAAGCTCTTGCAGTCTCTTGAAGAGCTGGGTAATCTTTTGAACTTCACCATTTTTTTGAGCTTCGTCAAGCTCTTTATATACTTGACGAATTAGTTTCATTAATGAGTATAGTTCTATACTATTAATCAGAAGTCTTGCTTTTTTACCTCGTTCAATAGCTATATCTTCTTCAAATTTTTTTTGATATTTCTTTTCGAGTTCAATATCTATAAAGTCTTGATCAATGAGTTTATTTATTGTCTCAAGAGTATCTTCTGGGAAGAGGCGTTTTTTTAGTGTTCTTCTCATTTCATCTTTTGTAATGATGTCGGTAATGATGAAGTTGATGTCTTCATCTTCCGAAGCCATTAGGTTCTTTATTAAGATTTCGTTTTCCGAACCTTGGTAAGATAGAATTTCTGAAAGTATCTTTTTGAATAATGGAGTTTTTTCATCAAGAAGACTGAGTGCAGAGAGTTCGTTATAGATGTATTCAGGGGCATAGTACTCAAGCCAAACTTCAGAATCTTCATCATCTAGGTCTTCTGAGACTTCTTTATTCTCTTCTGTCTCTTGGATTAGGATAGGCTTTTCACATTCTAAAATTAAGAAATTAAGCAAGTCAAGCTCTACTTTATTAAGAGTCTCTTTGACCTTGGTTTGAGCTTCTTCTTCAGGAGCTTTTGAGTCCTCTTGCGAGTTCTCTTTTGGGGAACTGTCTTGGTTATACTTTGGCTTAGGTGTTGTTATATTTTGACTAGGTAGATAGCCTTTTGCCGACACGCCAGCTTTACGAATTCTCAATACTTCATCAATAAGAATCTTCTCGTTGATGTTTAGCTCTATTGCAGTGCTTTGTATCAAGACAGAACGTTTGATACTATCTGGTATTAGAGCTATACTCTGTAGAATGTCTCTGATTAATTCAGCTCTTCGTACAGGATCACCTTGCATATCTTCCTTGAAAAGATTACTTTTGAAGTGGATGAAGTCTGTTTCAGTACTATTAAGATAAGCTAGTAGCTCATCTTCATTGTATTTCTTGCTAAAAGAGTCAGGGTCTTCACCATCTGGCAGTAGCACAACCTTGATGTTTAAGCCTTCTTCTAGTAGCAGGTCTATCCCTCTAAGAGCTGCCTTGATACCTGCTTGGTCGCCATCATAGAGAACTGTAATATTTTCTGAGAAGCGTTTGAGTAGTCGTATCTGCTCTATCGTCAGAGCAGTTCCAGATGAAGAAACTACATTCTCTATCCCGGCTTGAGACATTGAGATAACATCTGTATAACCTTCTACTAGGTAGCATTTGTTTTGCTTGGCAATAGATTGTTTTGCTTGAAATAGACCATATAGCTCTCTACTCTTAGAATAAATAAGACTTTCTGGTGAGTTGAGGTACTTGGCAATCTTATCACTCTTGCCAAGGATACGACCACCAAAAGCTACATATTTACCTGCAAGGTTACGTACAGGGAAGATAACACGACCTCGGAATCTATCTAGAGCTGGCTTATTGTCATACTGAACAGATAAGCCTACAGCTAGAAGACGCTCAAGAGGAAAGCCTCTTTGTATGGCAGTTTGAGTAAATATATCTTTTGTGTCAGGAGCGTAGCCAAGTTCAAATTTCTTAATAATATCAGGTCTAATGCCTCTTTCTTGGAAGTATGACATCGCAATGTTGGTGCCATCTTCTGTATTGTAGAGTTGATCCTCAAAGAATGAATTAGCATATTCGTTGAGGATAAATAGACTTTCTCGTTCGCTGGCAGCTAATTTTTCCTCGGCAGTCAGTTCTCGTTCTTGAATAGGTATGTGATACTTCTTCGCGAGGTAACGCAGAGCATCTGTAAAAGATAATTGCTCGTGTTTCATTATGAAGTGGATGGGCGAACCGCCCTCTCCACAAGAGAAACATTTACATATATTACGAGATGGCGAAACAGAAAATGACGGACGTCTATCAGAGTGAAAAGGACATAAGCCTTTGTAGTCAGCACCAGCTTTGCGAAGTCGTACGAAGTCGCTGACAACTTCTACGATGTTGGCAGCGTCAAGTATTTTCTGTTTGGTTTCTTGGTCAATCACGTATGTTTGTTTAATCTAATAAGCGACAAGCTTTCTCTAAGTCTTGAGGTGTATCAATGCCGATAGACTGGCTATTGGTTTCTAATACTCCTATTTTATAACCATTATCCAACCAAGTTAGTTGCTCAAGACATTCATTTTTCTCTAGTTCACTCATCGTAATTGTCTTGATGTCGGATAATATATTTGTTCTAAAAGCATAGATCCCTACGTGCCTATTATACTGATAGCACGAGGCTAGGTTACTTGTGCAGTTCCTAATGTATGGAATGACAGATCTGGAGAAGTACAAGGCTTCTCCTTTTTTGTTCTTGACTAGTTTAACTTTATTGGGGTCTTGCAGTTCTTCATCTGTGGTAGAACTAGGAAAGCTCTCAGACATTGTGGCAATACTAATTTCTTCGTTTAGGAATAGTTTGATTAGAGAGCAGACTTCATCTGTATTAATGAATGGTTCATCTCCTTGTAGGTTGAGCATTATTTCTTCTCCTTGTCCCACTTTTTCAAATGCTTCAATACAACGAGATGTACCAGAAGTGTGATTTTGGCTTGTGAAGACTGCTTCCCCTCCAAAAGCTTGAACACAGTCGTAGATGGCTTGATTGTCTGTTGCGACAACAACTCTTGCTCCTAGCTTATTGACTCGTTCTACAACACGTTGTATCATTGGTTTGCCTTTCATATTTGCTAAAGGTTTCCCAGGGAAACGGCTAGAGCCATAACGGGCAGGTATGATTATGATAAAACTAGGTAATTCCTTCATATTATTTAGATTTGTTTGTCATCATTTGTAAGATTTGTTGGTCGGCTTGTAGCATAGCATCACGTCCGAGTGTTGCTAAGTTACTCAAGCTATCATCTACATCTGCCGCAACGATACCTTCTAGGGAAGTGACGCTCTCGCTATTCATTGCTAGTAGTGCTGAGATTAGTGCTGAACTTACCCCAGTAGAGGCTTTGAGACTGCAAGATGATTTTGCTCCATCACAGATCATCCCAGCAACGTTACCTACCATATTCTGAATGGCAAATGCCGACTGCTCTCTTGTCCCTCCTAGGATGTAAACGATAGCAGCAGCAGCTCCAATACCAGAGATTACCATACCACATAGACAAGATAGACGTCCGAGCATTTGTTTGACATAGACGACCATTAGGTTGCTCATCATCAAAGCCCGTGTGGTGATCTCTTTGCTGACGCCTTGTGTCTCGGCAAATGTAAGGACAGGTAGGGTAGCGGAGATTCCTTGGTTACCACTTCCTGAGTTACTCATCACAGTCATTGACGCTCCATCCATACGTGCATCACAGGCAGCTGAGGTATAGGCAATCATTGTTGTCAGAGGGTTAGAACCAAAAAGTTTTTCTCCAGATTCGCTCTTGATGAGTTGCCCAAGGTTATGACCGTGTTTGTGGCTGAGGGCATAAGTGCCGACACGCTTATTTTGTAGAGCAGCTTCGTAGATAAAGTCTAATTGTTCAAGTGGTGCGGTCAGAGCGTAGTCATAGACAAGGTTGAAGTTAAGTTGTATATCTTCCTCTTGTAGGCTAGAAGTTACAATCATTTCGCCACATTGAGGCATATTTTCTTCTTCTGTTGAGCTGTTCTTATCTACACCTATTGGTGTTGTCCTTAATATTTCGCCATTGAGAGATAGATGTGTTAGGTTGGTGTGCATTCCTCTGATGATAGAGATGGCTTGGTTACCTTCAATATCTTGACAAATGCTCTCTACATAGAGCTTCTCAATGTCATCTCCTGATTTGAGTTTAATCTTTATTAGACCAGCATCTACAATCTTTGTTGCTTCTAATAGCTCGTTTTTACTAAACTTATCAAGCAGTTCTAGTTGTCTCTCTGGAGCTTTGAGGACGATACCTAGGGCTATTGCAATTGGAATACCAGTCATACCAGTCCCAGGGATACCTACACCCATTGCATTTTTTAGAATATTAGAGCTAAGGTAAAGGGTTATTGACTGAGTCTTTGAGGGTAAGATACTAGCAGAGTATGCTGCTGCAAGTGTAATACAGGCAGGCTCTGTACAACCTGTCGCAGGAACTACCTCACGACGGATGAGTTGGTCTATTCGTTCAAAGCTTGTTTTTGCCATATTTCTTTGATTTTAGCAATAAGATTGTCCGCAAGTATTATAAAAACTACAATATTAAGCTATAAAAAATAATTCCAAACACTCCAGATCCTCCAATTAACTTTAAGGGATTAACCTTATATCTGTAAACGAGTACTACCGTCAATAAGCATAATATTATATTGCTCGTAAAGATAAGCATATTATCTGATAAAGAACCAAAGTTTTCACTACTCATCAGCAAAATTCCTGCAGAAGCAATCAATCCTATGACTATAGGTCGTAAAACAGCGAAGATTGTTTGGCTGATGATGCTTGACTTATATCGATAAAAGAGCTTAGCAAGAGATAGAATTAGTAGGAACGGAAGCAAAAGAATAGCAAAGCTAGCAATTAATGCTCCTATTACGCCCCATATCGGAGCATAGCCCTCGGCAATAACAGAGGAATAGCCAACAAATGTTGCGACATTAATGCCTATTGGTCCAGGTGTCATCTGACTGATAGCAAGAAGATCAGTAAATTCTGCCACACTAAGCCAATGGTAATGATTGACGACCTCGTCTTGTATAAGTGGTAACATTGCATAACCTCCGCCAAAGCTTACGATACCTATTTTGGCAAAAACTAAAAATAACTTTAGAAATATCATCTCATTCCTTTCGTTTTAGTTTCCAATCAAGGTAGATGCCATAGCATAATCCTAATACTACACCCAATAAGACAACATAGATAGGCGAAATACCCAAGCAACAAATAGCAAGTGTCGTAGCTATAGGTAGCCAAATAGTTCTTTTGTTTAGGTTTGCATTCTGTGCAAGGGTCAAGACTGGAGCGAGAACCAAGCCCACCACGACAGGTCGTATAGCTTTGAAGCAATATTCAATATAGATATTACTTCTAAAGCTATAGAAAGTCAAAGCTAGGAATAGGATAATAAGGATAGAGGGGAGGATATTTGCAATGCTAAGCAATAGTGCCATTCTAACGCCTCCTATGTGATAGCCGATATTACTTGTCATATTAACTGCGAAGACTCCAGGGGAAGCCTGAGCTATAGCAAGAATATCAAGGAATTCTTCTTTGTTAAGGAGTTGCTTTTTGTGAACGATTTCTCGTTCCATCATCGGTATCATCGCATAGCCTCCACCAATCGTGGCAATACCGATAGTAAAGAATGTTTTGAATAGAGTATAAGGGCTATTCATAGCTAGTTTTCTTTAGTGATTAGTTGAAGGTCTTATCAAAGTCTTCAAAGCTAATCCTATAGTCGCACCCCTCACGAAAGGCACTACAGCCATAAGACTGCTTCCCTTTGATGATTAGTCCCTTTTGACACTTAGGACATCGTGGTTGATTGGGGTTAGAGTATTGAGATGGCTTATTGTAGGCAACCTCATTGACAAGCTCCATAAGCATATTCTTTAGCTCGCTGATGAAGTCCTCTGCTGAGAACTCTTTTCGCTCTATCTGGCGGAGCTTATATTCCCATTGTCCTGTTAGCTCTGCACTCTTAAGTAGTTCAAAGTTGATGGTGTCAATTAGCTTGATACCCTTTTCTGTTGCTTGTAGCTGGTTACGTTTGACTTTCTCAATATAATTTCTTTTGAATAGCGTCTCGATGATGTTAGATCTAGTAGAAGGACGACCTATCCCATTTTCTTTCATAACATCTCTAAGGTTATCATCATCTACTAACTTACCAGCTGTCTCCATCGCTCTTAGTAGAGTTGCCTCGGTAAAAGGTTTGGGGGCTTGGGTTTGCTTTTCTTTTAATTCAGGTGTATGCTTACCTTCTTCTTCCTTTATAAAGGTTGGGAGTAATCCATTGTTTTCTTCATTATTGCTTTTTTCCTCCTCTTCTTCTTTCTCTGTATTATTTTGGAAGACTACTCGCCAACCTTCAGAGAGTATTTCTTTTCCAGAAGTTTTGAACTTAATACTTTCTACCTCTGCGTTCACTGTTGTTGTGCTAAACTTACAATCAGGATAGAATGCTGCGATGAAGTGAAGAGCTATGAGGTTAAAAACTTTTGCCTCTATGCCAGTTAGACTACGAGGACTTTGCCCTGTAGGGATAATAGCGTGGTGGTCTGTTACTTTTTTATTGTCAAAGACTTTCTTACTTTTCTTGAGTTTCTTGCCATTAAGTAATGGTACTGTGAGATTAGCATAAGTATCTAAGCCTTTTAGTATTGTCCCAACTTTAGGATAAATATCTTCACTTAGATAAGTTGTATCTACACGAGGGTAGGTACAGATTTTCTTTTCGTATAGACGTTGTATGATATTTAGGGTTTCTTCTGCCGAGAGGGCGAACTTTTTATTACAGGCTACTTGTAGGCTAGTTAAGTCAAAAAGTCTAGGAGGAAGCTCTTTTCCCTCCTTTTTATTAATGTTTAGAATTTTTAAGTTCTTGTCAGTTATCAGATCAAGATCTTTTTGCCCGTCTTCAAGATTTTGATATTTCTTTTTTTCTGCTGAGAATATTGTCTTTCTATAAACGGTCTTTAGTTCCCAGTAAGTTTCAGGTGTAAAGTTTTCGATTTCTTTTTGCCTATTGACAATGAGAGCAAGCGTTGGCGTCTGCACTCGTCCAATAGAGAGTATTTCTCCACGCTCTTGGGCGAATTTAAGTGTAAATAGTCGTGTGGCATTCATACCCAGAAGCCAATCTCCTACAGCACGAGCTAGTCCAGCCTCATAGAGCGACTGGAAGTCTTGAGAGTTTTTGAGGTTTGCAAAACCCTCTATGATAGCTTCGTCCGTCAAAGAAGAAATCCATAAACGTTTGATAGGCACATTGCAGTTACATTTATGCAATACCCAACGTTGGATAAGTTCTCCCTCTTGTCCAGCATCACCGCAGTTCACAACCATTGTGGCAGATTTGACCAAGTTTTCAATGACGCTTAGCTGAGCTTTATAGTTATCTATCTCAATTGCCTTAATTCCAAAGCGTGTTGGTATCATTGGTAGTGAAGCAATAGACCACGCTCGCCAGTTCGGACTATAGTCTTGAGGCTCTTTAAGACTACAGAGATGACCAAAGGTCCAAGTGATTTGATAGCCATTACCTTCGTAATAGCCTACACCTCTATTCACTTTTCTCTCTTTAGCTCCTAGTATATCAGCAATATCTTTGGCGACACTAGGTTTCTCTGCAATACATACTATCATAAATTCCTTATTAGCTCTTATTTTATCTAAACAAAATTACTTAAAAATGCTGGAACTATAAAGAGAGAGTGCCAAAACTTAGGTTTGGCACTCTCTCTTTATTCTTTCTTAGTCCTTCGGTATGCTTACAACTTACGAGAGCCGTCAGAGATAACTACATCGTAGAACTTAGGTTCACGGTTATATTTCTCTAGGTAACGCTTTTTAGCCTCTGCAATGAACTTATCATATAAGTCTTCTTTCACAAGGTTGATTGTACAACCACCGAAGCCACCTCCCATTACACGAGAACCTGTTACTCCCATTTCTTTCGCAAGGTCGTTAAGGAAGTCTAGCTCCTCACAGCTTACTTCATAAAGCTTGCTCATTCCATAGTGCGTTTCGTACATCTTTTGTCCGACAGTGTCGTAGTCATTACGACCTAGAGCATCACATACGTCTAATAAACGTTGCACCTCCCCGATGACATACTCACTACGCATATAGTCTTCTTGACTAATCTCATCTTTCACCTCATCAAGCCAAGCTATAGGAGCATCACGAAGGAACTTAACCTCTGGGTGACGCTTAGCAATAGCAGCTACTGTGTTTTCACAGCTTTCACGACGCTTGTTGTAAGCTGATGATGCTAGTTCGTGTTTAACAACAGAATCAACAAGTACTAGTCTATAACCTTTAGGATTGAATGGGAAATATTCATACTCCATACTCTTACAGTCAAGACGCATAAGGTGTCCAGCTTTACCGAAGACAGAAGCGAATTGATCCATAATACCACACTTTACGCCAACGTAGTTGTGTTCTGTAGCCTGTCCAATTTTTGCTAGTTCGAACTTGTCAATGCCTAGGCTGTGAATATCATTTAGGGCAAAAGCAAATGTACTCTCAAGAGCAGCTGATGAAGACATTCCTGCTCCTAGTGGCACATCGCCAGAGAAGACAGTGTCAAATCCTGCGATCTTGTGCCCTCTCTTTTGTACTTCACGGCAAACTCCGAAGATGTACTTTGCCCAAGATGCATTAGGACAATCTTCTTCTTTTTCGTAGCCAAACTCTGCTGATTCGTTAAGGTCTAGAGCATAAGCACGGATAACGTTCTTGCCATTAGGGCGAATCTCTGCTACCATTCCTTTATCAACAGCACCAGGGAAAACAAATGCCCCGTTGTAGTCTGTGTGTTCTCCGATAAGGTTGATACGTCCAGGTGAAGCATATAGTTCTCCAGCTTCTCCGTAAAGTTTGATGAATTTACTGCGGATATTTTCTGTATTCATATTTTATTTTATTTAAGTTTTTACTGATAAGAAAAGACTGACTATATAGGTCAGTCTTTTCTATATATAACTAAGGTAATTGTTTTACTTTGTAACCTACAAGGGCATAGTAAAGAAGGTATATTTCTCCTACTATCACGATAGCCCAAGTCCATTGCCAGCCGATAAAGTCAGCAGTAAGACCTTGTATAAGTGGTAGGATAGCACCACCTACGACACCCATCATCAAAGCACCTGTGCCAGCTGATGTGTATTTGCCAAGTTTGTCAATAGCCAATGAGAAGATTGCAGGCCACATAATAGAGTGGAATAGACCTACTCCGATAAGGATAGCAGGGTTGTTTGTGAACATACCAATTGTTACAAGTACGCCTGCACCAGCAGAAGCTACAACAAGTTGAGCATTTGCACTAACCTTGCTTAGACCACTACCGAATAGACGACCAATAAGCATACCTCCCCAGTAGAATGAAGCTAGTTTAGCAGCTGCTCCTAGTGAGAAACCTTCAGACATTGCAAAAAGGTTGATATTAGAACCTACTGCTACCTCTACGCCTACATAAACGAAGATAGCTACAACACCAAGAGTTAGGTGAGAGAATGACCAAACGCTCTTTTCTAATACTTCGTCTTCTTGCTTTTCAGCAGAAGCGATACTTGGTAGTTCAATCTTTTGAAGGATGAAGACGATGATTGCTACAAGTAAGATAAGCATTGCGATAGGAATATAAAGCGAGCTAATGCTAATATCTAGACCCGACATACCGCCGAAGATGAATGAAGCTACAAGGACTGGGCCAAGTGTTGTCATAGATGAGTTACCTGCACCAGCGATACTTTGACGTTGTACGCCTGAAGTTCCTTTTACATCACAAGCAACGATATAAGGGTTTACTACAGCTTGAAGGTAAGTCAAGGCAGTACCCGCTACGAAAGCCGCTACTAGGAAGATATAGTAAGCAACAGGAATGTTCGTAAGAGAGAATTCGCCTTGATATTTTAGTGATTGGAATTCGCCAGTTTTAGCAACTGTCTCTACACTAAAGTTACCAGTCTGAGCTGCCATTGCTTTCATCTCAGCAACTTTTTCAGCAACTAGGCTAGCGTTAGGCTTAGCACCTCCTGTGAAGAGCTCCATAAAGCCTTGCCACCAAGAAGTATCACCAGATGTGCTTGCTCCTACTTCTTTGTAGATGTCTGTGATTTTCTTAGCTTCTGCGATAGTATCAGCAAAGTTTGCCTTATCAAAAGCTTCGAAGATAAATGCAGATAGCTCATAAAGACCAAAAGCTGCAATCAATGTGATAAGACCAAAAACCAAAGACTTCTTATAGCCATTCTTA
>PDWI01010910.1_pt1 | contig 10079 bp, 6 predicted proteins | sample 1430891 | NCBI WGS metagenome assembly PDWI01 (sample SAMN01162508, study PRJNA174530) | Oral metagenome, whole genome shotgun sequencing project. | biome: Marine environment; feature: Marine mammal; material: Swab sample of the gingival sulcus; isolation source: swab sample of gingival sulcus... | reverse complement strand
TTTTTTGGTTATTTTTTAATTTTTTAACTTTTTTCTTTTCTATAATTTTTAAATCTTCTTTTGCTTCCAGTTCTTCAGGAACAATATCTCTTTTTAATAAAGTTTTTCTTGTTTCTAAACTATTTTCTACCAGCTCATTTTCAAGATTTTGTTTTCATTTAATCTGCTTATGTTTAATATTATGGTCAGTAACAGCATAAATAAAATCTTTTGCTTTCAACTCCAATTCACTGTCAAAATCAGCCAAAGCTCTCTTTTCTGGAATATTTCTTTTTTGTTTTAAATGTTTTATAGAACAGTTATACAAAGCTTGAATTCATTTGTTTTTAAATGTTGCAAACTCAAATGGTAATTTTATTCATCTATTATAAATAGTTTCTTCTATTTGTTCTTCAGATTTTTTAAGTTTTTTTCTTGCTTGTAATCTTTTTTCATTTTCTATTTCAGCTTCTCTAAGTTCTAATTTTCTAGTTTGAGTTGCAAAGTAAGATTTTGCAAGTGCTACTTCTGGAAATCTTGCATCTCAATTTAAAGCAACTAAATAACAAGCATACCTTGTAAGATAGTAGTTTTCCCTAGGTCTTCATCATTTTGAGGTTTTTCCCCCCTCCGGGAAAAACTCTTTTTCATCTATAAAATGCTCTTTTATATCTCATCAAGAATTTTTGCAATTTTGCATTGCTTTTTTAATGACATCACTAAAATGTTCCCATTTCTTATATCATAAAGAAATATGTAAATCCCTTGCACTCCAAAACTCAAATCAAGTTTCATCTTGCATTTTTATATCTTCAAAAGTTTTTTGAACTTTTTCTATTAATTTTAGTTGCATAGATTTTTTTGGTTATTTTTTAATTTTTTCTTATTATAAAGATATTTTCATAAAAATAAAGTTTTTTCATAATGATGAATTTTTGAAATATTATTTGGTTTGTTAAACATAATTATTAAATTTTAAAAAAAAATAAAAAAAATCCATAAATTTTTGGATTTTATCACCTAAAAGTTATGGATTTTTTTGAAAATTTACATAGTAAAAATCATCATTACTTTAAGTGATGATTTTTATGATGAAAAGGAGATTTTTTAAGATTTAAGTTCATATAATAATTTTTTTATTTATAATACAAGAACATATTAATCTTTTTATTATATTTTGCAAATATTTTTTAAATTAAGGCTTAGATTTTTTTAATAATTAATCTACTATAAATATAAGCTATAAAAAGTACAGTAAAACAAATAGGAAGAGCTACTTTTAGGAAACTTTCATTTTGGAAAGATCAAAAAAGTATAAATAATGAACCAAGAATTGCTAAAATTGGTGAAATAAGTCCAAAAAATATTCATTTAATTTCTCAAGACTTCCACATCATTATTGCTTTTATATAAAAAACTGCATATAAAGCATAACTTGTAACAATAGAAATTTCTGAAATATCCATTTTACCTAAAAATCCTGTTTTTGTTGAAAAATAATGAACTCCTGACCAAAATAAAACAAGAAACATTCAAAATAAAGCTGAATAAACTGGAATAGAAAGTTTTTGATTTACATTTGAAAGTTTTTTAGTAAAGAAAATTTTTCATTTTTCAGCCAAAGAATATGGAAGCCTGATAAAACCAAGAATAAGTCAATTTAAAGTTCACATTATTGAGACAATAACAAGAGTTAAAAATATTTTCCCTCCATTTTCTCAAAATAAATTTTGAGCCACTAAATCAACACTTTTATCTCAAAGCTCCATAACCTTTTCAGGTCAAACATAAACACTAATACCTACAAAATATATTATATATAAAATTAAAATAATAATTGGAGCTATAATAAGAGCTAGAGGAAGATTTTTTTTACTATTTTTTATTTCATGAGATATACTAGTAGAAACAACCCATCAATCAAAGGCAAAAGCAACTGGAATTACTGCAGCAAACCAAGCAAGACTTTTTGTTGCTTCTACAGCTTCTGGACTTGGATTAAAAATAATAGCAGTTGGATTTCCTGCAAAAAAAGCAAAAACTCATAAAACTATTAAAGGAATAAGTTTTATTATTGTAGTAAGTTCTTGAAATTTACCTGCAAAATATGCAGAAAATATATTAAAAAAGTAACATATAAAAAAGTATGAAAGACCTATTCACATTTGTAATTCTAAACTTGATTTTTCTACTCAAAATAAAACACAAATATAAATTCAAACAACCCAAGCAATAATTGCAGTCAAAGCCGGATAATATAAAAATGTTTGAAACCATCAAAACATCGTAGAAAATGTTGGGGAAACAAACTCATCAGCATAAGCTATAAGTCAACCTGAACTATCAGTTCTTTTTGCAAACTGAGCAATAGTAAGAGCTCAAAAAATAATACTAATAGCTGCTAAACAAAAAATCACAACTCATAAAACTACATTTCCATTTGTGTATTTTAAAACATCATCAGCTTTAAAAAATATTCCTGAGCCAATTACAATTCAAACTATCATAGCAAGAGCTGTAAAAAGAGAATACTTTTTTTGTCATATATTTTTTTCCATAATAAAATTTAACTATTATATTATTTAAAAACTATTCTTCCCTCTATCTTAGAATCTATATTTTGATTACTTGTAAAATATTCTTCCAAAATATCAAAATCATTTGTACAAACAACTCTTGGTTTTTTACCTGAAGAGAGTTTTTCTGGGTTGATTCAAAGATTTTGCTTAGCATTATCAAATTGAAATTTTTGTAATCATAAAGTATAAATTTTATCTTTATCTATTTTTCTTCAATTTAAAAGCATTCTTTTCATTTCATCCTTTTTCTTATTGTAAACTATATTTATTCACTTACTCCACTGAAAAGATTCTTCTCATTTTCAATTAAAACGAAAAGAAAAGGCAAATTTTATCATATTTCTAAGCTCTTTTCAGCTTATTTTTAAAGCATAAATTTTTCCTCAGTAAGGATACATTTCCTTTAATTCTCAAAGAGTAACTATACTCTCTAGTTTATCATTTCTCATAGAACCTGATCACAAACACATAATATCAAGTCATAAAGAGTCTTTTAATATATCTGCAAACAAATTTCAGACTTCTGTTTCTCTTTCTCTTTCAGGATGAGTTAAATCTCTTTTCATTTTTGAAAGTATTCTTCCATATTTTGCATCTGTTTTATCTTTGTATCAATGTAATATTTTCTCTATTTTTTTATCTCTTGGACAATTTTTATCTGTTATAGGCACAGCCTTCCAACAGAAATCTTTTATATTATTGTTTTTTGTATCAATTACAATATCAAATCTTCAAATATGGTCAGTTCATACTCAAACTTGAGTTACCAATATATCATTTACTTTTGTAGGTTCTTGAAGCAAAGTATGAGAATGTCCTCAAATAATAATATCAACTCATAACTCAGGGTTTAAAAGTTTTGCTAATTTTAAATCATTTTCATATCAAATATGAGTTAATAAAACTGTACAATCTATATCTGTAGCTCTATAAGAATTACAAATTTTTTCTACTTCCCTAGCTGCTTCTTCAACTCATACAAAAGTTGCTATCATAGGATCTCCTGCAACTTTACTTAAAATTTCCTCTGTAATAATTCATATAAAAAGTACTTTCATACCATCTATTTCTTTTATATAATAGGGCTTAAAAAGTCTAGTTTGGCTTGGTTTTATATATAAATTTGAATTTATAATAGGAAACATAGCTATTTTTTCTAAAAATAGTAGATGAGCAAGTCAATAATCTATTTCATGATTTCAAAGAGTTACAACATCAGGATTAAGCATATTCATAATATCTATTGTAGAAATTCCTTTAAACTCATTATCTATTACAGAACCTTGAAACATATCACCAGAAATGGTATAAATACAATTTTTTTCTTCTTCTTTTGTTTTATTAATATAACCAGAAAGCCTAGAAATACCTCAAACTAAAGCAGCATTTTCTTCTTCAGCAAAAAAATCTCAATGCATATCATTTGAATGGAGAATAGTGAGTTTTTTATATCTTTTCATAGTAAAATAAATTAAAAGGTAAAATATTAGAATTTGGATTAAAAATAGCAAAAATTTGTCATTCCGTACTTGATACGGAATCAATAAAATGTAAAAATCCTTATTTTAAAAAGGGAGAAATATTTTAATGATCCTGAATCAAGTTCAGGATGACAGTTCTTGAGAAATCCTCATTAAAAATAAATTTATCTTATAACGCAATCTTTTTTATAATTATTTTTTAGTTTCTCTAATTCTTCCCCTGAAACCGTCATTGTAAGTTCATCATAATCATTACTTATTACATTATATTCTTCTGGAAATAAAGTGTCATTTTTAATTCTAAAACTTTTTGTAGTTACATCTCTTTCTGTTCAATCTTCTTCTTTGTGAGATTCTACTAATACAAAGAAAAGAGCTTCTTTTTCCACTTTTTCAATTTCTAATCCAAAATTTTTTAAACTATCCTTAACTTCTCACACATTTTCATCATTTTGTCATAAAGTTTTTTCCATATCTTCAATATAAGCTTTTACTTCAGTTCATTCTCTGATAAGAGCTAAAGCTGAATTATTACAAGCAGTTTTTGTAAAATTATCACTTTCATAAACTTCATCATTTTTATCACTTTCATAAATTTGATCAATTTCATCTCATTTAGCATTTTTTAGTCTATCTTCACAATCAGAAAGAAGTGGGAATTTTTCATTATAAACTAATCTAGAATGATTATTTACAACATTTACACAATCTTTTATACCTACATCTTGTCCTTCCCAAACAGTTTCATAAGCATCAGAAGTTTTTTTATACACTCAGATATATCATCAAATCTCATAAGTAAATCAAACTTCAAAATATGGTCAATAAATTGCAGATATACTATATTCACAATCTACCTTTATATCATCTCTATCAAGCCCAGTTTTTTTTGCAATTTCATTGCATTTTCCTGTTTTTCATTCTACAAAAAAATCATCTAAAACTTCTTCTCAACATCATTTATAAGTTTTATTTTCTATATTAAGCTCCACTGTATAAGGCAATTCTATACCAAGTCAATCAGATAAACAGGTTTTTTTCTCAAAATTTACTTTTACTTTTTCTCATTCAAAAATCATATTTTCTCACTCTCTTTTTAGTGAATTTAATTTATAATTTTTATTTTCTACTTTCTTTTCACCTGGAAAAGAGTATGTTAGCTTATTTCAAACTATTTTTATATTCCAAAATGGTTCACTTCAAGATGCTCATAAATTTATGTCTTTAAAGTCATCTTTATTTTCTATTTTAGAAGATGTTACTTTTTCTTCTAAAACCCCAGAGCTTAATGTTTCTGTATTTCAAGAAGAAGAATTAGGGGTTTCTTGATTTTCTTTTCAAAAGCTACATGAACTTATAACTAAAATTATAGTTATAAGTAAAAATATTTTTTTCATAGTATTAAAAGTTAAAATATAAAATTGGTTTTTAATAAAAATTATTTAAATTTTCATCCCAACAAGAAATCCATAAATTTCATTTTTTGCAATCTAAACTTTGCATTCTTACCAAACAATTTATATTTCATTTTTCATAAACTCTTTGCCAAGAACACACTCCTGAAGCATTCCAAGAAAATTCTTTTAAACTTTTCCAATTATTTTCAGTAAAAATATTTTTATCTCTTCAAAACTTTTTTTCATCAACTTCACTTGCTTCAATTATAAAACTTTTTTCTATTCCCATATCTGGTTTTGGTGTTGTTTTTCATTCTATAATCTCAGAAAAAACAAAACCAATGTGTTCTAATTCTTTTTTTATTTCATTTTGTAAAATTTCTTTTGGGTCTTCTTTTTCTTTTATAATTTTTGTTTTTTCTTTTTTTAACTTTTCAAAATCTAACTTAAATCTTGGTAAAAGCATATGATTATAACTAAATTTTTCTCAAATTACTCACCAAAAATACAACCTTCAATCATTTGAAATACTTAAATTATAAGCAGCAGGCTCACAACATTTATCATGAATTATTTTATCAAATTTGGTATCATAAATTTTTCAATCTAGATAAAATTGAATTTTTGAGTTTTTAAATTTTTTGAAGAAATAAAATGTTTTTCCTCATATAGAAGTAAGAGAAAAAGTTTCAGAATTTTCTACAATTTCTCCATTATGAACTAAAACCATTTTTGATTTCATATTTTCATACAAAAGCCACCAATCACTTCCGTCAACTACAAAATTTTTAAAAGGTTCTCTCACTGCTCCACGAGTTTTTTCTGTTTCGTAAATTTTTTTATTTCAAAGTTGAACTACATATTTTTCTCAATCCTCAAAATATACTGCTTTTAATCTAAAATTACTAAAAGGAGTGAGTAAATATTCTTCTTTTTCTCATTTATGTTCAAATTGAAATCCTGTCGAAGCTTCCCAATTTTTTCTAAAATTTTCTAGAGATTTATTTCTTGCTTCACTTGCTTTTTTATTATCAAAACTTAAACTTTTATCTCACTCAAATTCTCAAGCATCATATTCTACAAAATAATCTATAATTTCTCATTTTGAAGAGTAAGAAATACTGTGTTTTGCATCATTCGGAAGATTAATTTTTCATACAATTTTAGTTTCTTTATTTAATTTATTTGTTTTTGTAATTTTTATTTCTTTTGTTTCTGAAACTTCTTTTGCATTTATTTTTATTTCTCAATTTTTATCAAAAACTATTGTAAAATGACTCTCTGTAGGCATATAATTTGTAAAATATCAAAATCAATATGTATTTTCTTGTCATTCTAAATTTATTTCAGAATCTTTTTCCCAGGTTAAAATATAATTTCCTTCAGAAGCTAAATTACAACTTAATTTATCTTTTTGATTAAAATCTAAAATCAAAGTTTTTGTTTCATCCTTTTTTAAAGATTCTAAAGTATTTGTTACAAGACCACATTTTCATTTTTCATTTGTTGAAATTTGTATATTTTCAATATTCTTTTCTCACAGATTTGTGATTTTAAACCCAACTGTATTTTTTTGATAAATAGTATTTTGTAAATCTCCAAAAAAGTTTTTAGTTGTAAAAATATTTAAAGCAAATAAAAACATTATTATAGCTAAAAAAGTTAAGAAAACTCAAAGAATTATTTTTCAAATTTTTGAATTTCCACTTTCTTTATGAAAAGCAAAACCAATTGCATTTCAAGCTAAAGCTAAAATTCCATAAATAATTGCATAAATATATAAATCTGAACTATATAAAGTTACAGACAATCATAAAATTATAAGTGTAAGTAAAATACTATAAAAAATATTAAATTTATAAAGTTTTCCATAAATTATAGAACTTACAAAAATTAAAATAGGCATAGCAAAAAGAAGCATAAATATTGCTAAACCTGTATCTGAAACTATAAATTTTAAGCCCGCAAAAATAAATGCATTTATCCCTAAAAAAGGAAGCATAAAAATATGTTTTTTCATAATAAAAATAGTTAATTTATATTTTTTATTTATTTAAAACTATATAATCACCTATTTTTCTATAGAATCATCATAATTTTCATTATATTCTACTTCAAAATCATCTCAACAAGTACTAAGTTTCTCAGAATTTAATTTTATTTCAACTAAATAACTATGCTTTTTATCATTTAAAATACAATCTTGTTTTAGGAAAGTTCAAGAAATAGTATCATTTTCACTCTTCCCTTCAAAATTTATTATTCATTTTTTAACATAAGTTTTTACTTCAAAAACTTTTCATCTTTCTGGATAATTTTTTGGAGAATCATAAACAAGTTCTTTTTTATTTATAACCAAGCTCCAAGTTGGATCTTCAGAATGAGCTTCAAGTTGTAAGTTTCATACTTCTGTTCATAAATCTTTTTCTTTTTTTTCTTTTACAGAACAATAAATTACTATATTATATAACTCTTTTTCATTTTCTGTTTTTTCTTTGCTTAATTCTGAATCTATCTTACAAATAAGATTATCTTTTGTATAACCATAACTAAACATAGAAGGTCAATCTGACATATTTGAATTACTCATTTCCCAACCTTTAAATAAATCTTCTGCTAAAGTATAAGAATCTCAATTATATTTTTTTTCATTAAATTTATATCAATCTAATTCTACAATTTCAGAATTTTCTATTTTCCAAGAAAACTTAGTTTCTTCTGTTTTACAATCTTTTATTCACATTTTTTTACAAAAATCAACTAAAGTTTTAACTCAAAGGTCAGCCTCAGTTTTTTTATCTTCTGTTTCTTTTACATTTCAAGAACTTGAAGCTACTTTATTTTCTGTACTTCAAGAATTAGTATCTGTAGGTTTTTCTTCTTGCATACTACAAGAACTTATAGCCATAATCAAAGCTATAATTAAAATTAATTTTTTCATAAACAAAATTTAAAATATAAAATTTACTATTATTTTTCTTCTTGAGTTTCTTTTTTTTCTTCTGTTTTTTCTTCTACTTTTTCTGTTTTAAGTTTCTTTTTCTTTTTCCAAAGATAAACAATAAAAGCTAAAAATAAAATTATTACAATTATTAAAGCCCATATATTATGAATAATCATAGAAATAATAATAGTTACTAAACTCAGAACTAAAGCTACTACAAAAGAAAGTGTTTTTATAGCCCAACTTCAAAGATTTCCAAGAAAAGGAATAACATCTAAAACTACAGTTAAAGGATTTAAAATACTTACTAAACCAATCCACATCATTAAAAATCATAGTATTCTAAGTCACCAAGTAAGGATTTTGTGCTCAGTTTGTAAAGTTTTTATTGCTTCCTCTTTATTTCCTACAAAAGCTCTATAAAGCTCTGAACCTTTTGGTCAAACAAAAGTGTTTATAGTATTTTTATTTTCTAGTTTTCAAAACACAGTTGTATTTTTAACAGGATTTTCTAAAACTTCATAAGAAATTCTAATATCTCAAATTTTAGGATTATTTAAATCATAAGCTACTTTTTCTTGTTTTTTCTCTTCTTTAACACCATAAATATAATCATCCATATACTCTTCTTGTGTTTTTAAAGAGTCTTTTTTATAAACATTATATGGTTTAAATAAGTAATTACCTTGTCTTACTAGTCAAGAAGAAAGAATAACATTTTCGTCAGTTAAATTAAGTTTACTAAGTCATGGTAAGCTTATTTTTTCATCTAAATTAAAATTCTCTATTTGTAAGTTTTCTGCTACAAGAGTTTTATCTTCTATAGATTTTTTAATATTTTTATGTCATTCTGGATATTTAAAATTGCTTGAATCTGGTGCAGAACTTACCCATTTTTTATTATAATGATAATTAGTTGTTGTAGTTTCTGAACCTCAAAGATGTTTTTCTCTTTCTTCTTTCGTAGTTTCTACCCAAGCATAAACTTCTACATTTCTTCTTATAGAAATATAGTTTCAAGCTTTTAAGTAAGCATCAGAAAGTCAATCTTTTGCTTTTAAAGTTCCAAAAGTAGATACAAGTTTCCCTTGAAGTTCATCAAGGTTTTGTGTTTCTGATGTTACATCTGTAGCAGTTTTTGCTACAATTGCCAAATTTACTTTTCATTCATTCCAATAAAGAACAAAAAATGAAAAAATAAAAAGCAAAATTCAAACAACAACTCAACTAAGAGCATTTCAAATTCTAGAAAGGTAACCTTCTTTACGAACTTCTGTATATGTGTCTGTCATAATAATATATAATTAAAAAAATAAAATTAAATTAAATTTGCTAACTAAATTAATATTTCACCAAAACTGCTTTTATTCCCCTAACTCAAGCACTACTTGCTTATTCTTTTTTTATCTCAAATCTAACCACTCTTTGATTATATTTTTTATAAAAATACGGGATTTTATAGAGTATTTGAGCAATAAGTGGATAACGACCCTCATCATATTCACTCATATAATACTCTTTTTCAAGATGAATTTTTTCATTCCATTTTTCCATATCTTTTGTTTCCAAAATAGACCATTTAAAAGCTGGTTTATTTTTCATAGTTTTTACACTATCGTGGTATTTTTCTTTTCATAAAGCTCAAAAAGCAAGAATATCTGTAAGCACAGTTGCTTTTTCAAATTTTTTACAAAGAGTA
>PDWI01010909.1_pt1 | contig 10081 bp, 8 predicted proteins | sample 1430891 | NCBI WGS metagenome assembly PDWI01 (sample SAMN01162508, study PRJNA174530) | Oral metagenome, whole genome shotgun sequencing project. | biome: Marine environment; feature: Marine mammal; material: Swab sample of the gingival sulcus; isolation source: swab sample of gingival sulcus... | reverse complement strand
ATAGAGGCCAGTTCAGTGGTAAGCAGGTGACCTCCAAGGGGGTTATCTTTTTCTTTAAGGTTGAAGTAGCCGTGGCCAAATTTTCCTTCAGGCAATTTCCCCTTATATTCAACAATGGCCCCCGAACTGCTGACGATAAAAGTCATCTTTTCCCATTTTGTTGCCGCAGCCCAGATATTTTCAAAATGCTCGGCTGCTGTAAATGTTCGCATTGATTCTGGTAAGGCCGCGATTACTACAGCTTCTGGCAGATCAAGTTTTTTTGCCAGAAAAGCAGGCATAAACTGGGGATCTTCCTCTAGTGCGGCTTGAACATTTTTTCTGATTTCTTCAGTAACTTGTGCTGTAAACATAAAATCCTCTTCGTTAGTTATATGTTTTTATTGTATTACCTGTGTTTGTATATTACTGCAAATTAAATATTTTGCTTGTGACGGAAGATAAATTTGTGATGCAGATTTTCCTATTGTATAGGTAAATGCAGTGCCTGTTCCGCCACTTTTTCCAGCAGCTCAAGATCATGTGTTATGAGTAGAACGAAACATCCCTGCCTTGCCACTTGATGGATCATTGTTGCAATTCGTTCCATATTTCCGCCGTCAAGACCGCTTGTTGGTTCATCAAGAATCAGTATTTCTGGTTTCTTGGCCAGTCCGCAGGCAATCACCAGCCGCTGTTTTTCTCCTCCAGAAAGAGACTGGGGATGGCGATCTGCTAAATGATTGAGATTGATGTCAGTAAGCAGTTTTTCCAGCATGGCCTTGTCGTTTTCAGTCGTTTTCCCAATATTTGCTGCCATTTCCAGCTCTTTTCGAACAGTATTCATATGAAGCTGGTGATCGGTGTTTTGTAAAATAATAGATGCTCGTTTCAGAATATCCTTCGCTTGTAACTCTGTACCATGCAGGGATAGTGTTCCGCCTTGCATTTTTAAAAGGCCAGTCAAGAGTCGTGCCAGAGTGGTTTTTCCTTGCCCATTATCGCCAATAATTGCAGTGATTCCCCGACCAAGGGTGAAGGAAACGTCATTAAACAGGGGCTTAGCAGGTGTATTGGGCTCTCCTCTGTTTTTCTTGTAGCTGAAACAGAGATGTTTTACAGCTAATTCTCCATCTTTTGGTGGCGGTGCCAGCTGTTGGCGACAATCGGTTACTTTCTGCTGTCTCAGCCCGTAACGAGTCCGTAAATCCGGATCTTCCAGGATGGAAAAGGATCCTTGCTGGACAATTTCTCCTGCTTTCATAACAACAACCCTGCTGGCAATGTCTTTCAGCCAGTAGAGACGATGATCGACAACCAGAATTGCCAGACCTTGTTGCTGTAACTCTTTAAATTGTCTGGCAAGTTCCAGTGTACTCTCTGGATCAAGGTTAGCTGTTGGTTCATCAAATATCAGGACTTTTGGTTGCAGGGAAAGAGCTGAAGCAATAGCAATTTTTTGCTTTTGTCCTTCAGAAAGATCATGAATAGAAGAATCGAGTAAGTCAGTAAGTCCCATGGTGCTTGCACTTTGCTGAACAATTCTGGCAATATCTTCTCTTTTGGTTCCTCGCCATTCATGGGCAAAGGCCAATTCATCCTCAACCTGTAGAGCAAAAAACTGTAATTCTGGATCCTGAAAGACTGTACCAACTTTCTGAGCCAGTTCCAGAATACTGCTTTCAGTTGTATTTTTGTTGTCAACTGTTACCGTACCGCTGAGTTTTCCCTTGAAAAAATGCGGACAGAGTCCGTTAATTAATCGAATAAGCGTGGACTTCCCGCAGCCGCTGGCTCCAGTGACCAGAACAAGTTCTCCCGGTTTGACCTCAAGTGAGACATCCTTGATTGCTGGTTTGTTTTGGAAGGCATAACTGTAACTGACTTTGTCCAGATGTATCACATCATCCTCCCTTGAACCATCGATTCAAAAGACATTTCCAGTATCACTCCGCAAACAATTACGGCAATCATGACCAGTAATGCCACTACATCGGATTTTCCAAAAATATTCGGTTTATAGCAAGACATCTGTACATCATGGCGAATACCTTTGAGTTCGGCGGCTATGGCCAGTTCGTCAGCACTTCGTAAAGCACGAAAAAGCATGGGCGCAATGAGCAGGCGAACCGTAAGGCGTGGATGGCGGATTAAAAAAAGTGGTGTAAGGTTGTAGCCCCGGATACGCATTGTTTCATTGATTTGCTGTATATCTCTTATGAAATCAGGGATAAATCTGATGACAACTACAGCTGGAATATACAGCCACATTGGTAAACGAAGCCCTTTCAAGGCAGAGAGCAGTGTTTGTACCCTTGAAGTCAGGGCCAGCACCAGTATGGTGTTCAGCATAACAAGACTGCGCAAAAAGGGGATCAGTATGTTGGCAAAGCTCGAAAGAGGAAATTCCGGAAAAATTTTGTGTAGTATAACAACAAAACAGATAGCCAGCAGCCACATCAGCGTTGCTGCTGCATAACAAATACCGAGTAGGCGCCAGCGACGGGTGGCAAGGGCATAAAAAAAGGTAACAAGGGTGAAAAAACCAAGAGCCACTTCACCTTTAAAGAAGATGACGATTGCCGACGCCGTAAGGCAGATAAAAAGCTTGGTACGAACATCAAGTAAGAGCGGTACTGATTGTTTTTCGGAGACTGTCTTTGGGCTCTGTTCTCTAGTCCCGGATAATGCAGGCATGACGTAACTCCTTAACGAAGAAAATTCCGGTAAAAAGACCTATCAGAGACCCGGCGTAGCCAATAACAACAGTTATGGTTGCCATGACAAGTAATTCCTGCTGCTCTCGCATATAAAGCCAGGAAAGGCCAAGCGCACTGCTCTTGTAGAGCAGGTCATAGATACCGACCCCGAGTATCAGCAGCAGGCCTTTGGTATAGCCTCCAAACATGACAATGATTCCCTCTGCCAAAACTCCGGCAAGCAACATTGGGGGAAGCAGAAAAAGGTTGCCGCCCATCAGCAGCATGGAAATGATGGTGCTGACCAGCACAAAGAGTGTCAGGGTTCCAAATTTACGAACCTTGTAAAGGAGTACCACCACCAGGGTTGTAAAAATAAGGTTTTTCAGAATCATGGTAAGCGGATTCATGCCACCGCCGACCAAGGCGACCAGTAAACTTGATACCTTGGTGACAGCCGCAAAAACTCCAATAGTAACAAGGTCCTGAAGCTGCCAGTATGGTTTCTTTTTGGTAGTCATTATTGAACTGAATCAGCCAACAGGGATTCTTCTTTCAAGTCTCCTTGTTGGCTGAATGGTTAAAGCAGGTTAAAAGTCGAAGGAAAGTCGGCCGACAATGTTGAAGCCAGGCTCCATGATGAGGTTTTGGGCGGTTGTGTAACTTTCATCAAAGATATTGTTGAAGTTAATTGACGCCTTCCATCTCTCGTTTTCTCCCCATCTGGCACCCAGGGCAAGGTTGAGGGTACTCCAGCCATCCTTGGTGGTAACTGTGAGACGGCCTCTTTCGATTTTTTCTTCTTTTGCATCAGTGGCAGCTCGGAGATACAAATCACCCCAGAGCGTCACTGGCATGGAGGCAAGAGGATGTTCGAACTTGATACCCATGCGACCATTTAAAAATGGAGTATTTGTATTCCAGGTGTCAAGGAGGTTGTTCTCAAACTTGCGACGCATGAGAGTCGCACTCAAATAAGGTGTGAGGTTGTAGGGTTCAAAACGATAGCTGAGCCACATCTCAAGTCCCATGGTCTTTGCGGTATCAACATTCTCGAATCTATTGGTTCTTGGTCCGAACGGTCTGGCAGCAATGTAGTTCTTTGCCTCATTATAGAAAAGAGCTATGTCTGTTTTCAGTTGGTCATTGTCAAAGCGGAGACCTGCTTCGAAGTTATTTGAGGTCTCAGGTTTCAGATTCGGATTTGGGAAGGTTGTTTCCATACCGTGAAAGGTGCCGGTATAGAGTTGGTTGAGATCCGGGAACCGGTAGCCCTGAGAAAAAAGAGCACGCAGGGTCAGTTCATCGGTGGTATTCCAGGTAAGTCCTACGCTGAACGCCGGGTTATTGTCTGAGACGCTGCCGAGTCTGAGTCTGGGATTGTTAATATTTTTCTCGAGTTCCGAATCTACCCAGGTTTGTCGGACACCAAGGGTGAGAGTCAGATCATTGGTAAGATTCCATTCGTCCTGGAGATAAAGAGCCCAGGTATCGAGGCTTGCCTCCTGAAAGGATCTGTTTGATACGAGTCGTCCGGGGATGTTAGGAGTAAAAACTTCATCCGTTACAGCCTCCAGACTGTCATTGCTGTAGGCAAGCCCGGCTATGAGATAGTGGCTGGCACTGGGGGTCATATCAATCTGGGCGTTAAGCGCGTAGGTCTCTTGGTCATTTACTAACTGAAGGTCATAGTCTATAGGGATAACAGGGGGGAAGGGGGGGACGGCGGGGTTGGGAGCCATGAATCCCCAGTCCTGATAAAAATCCCTAAAGGTTGTCTGATAGTAGGCGTCAAGATGGATTTTAGCGATAAAATTGTTGATATCCATAAAGTCGGCATAGACACCAACCTTCTCTCTTGTCCATTCCGGAAGATCCAGATCAAAGGGGTTGCCCATTATCATAAATGGTGGAACAGCCACATCAACATCATAGCTTTCGAGGGTGATTCCTGCGTCAATCCAGTCATTCTGGTAACCAAGAAAACCACTAAGACTCTTTGCTAATGAATCGGAGTCCTCAAGAGTTTCTTTTGGGGTTTTCCTGTCTCCCTGATCGGAGTAACTGCCAGTAACGCGATATCGTATATTTTCGGTTCCACCGTGGATACTGAGCGAGCCCTCTTTACCGCTGGTTCCTGTATTGAATCCTCCGGCGATGGTTCCTCCAAAGGGCTTCTCGCCCCCTTTTTTAGTAATAATATTGATTACACCACCCATGGCTTCAGAGCCGTAAAGGACAGAACCCGCACCCTTGACAATTTCTATACGCTCAACGCTCGCCGGGTCGATAAGCAGTGGAGCACCAGACATCGCCTTTTGTTCGTTAATTTTCTGTCCATCAATGAGGGTGATAACCCTGCCTCCCGCTTCACCGCGGATCATAAGGCGTTTTGAGCCGGCAGCACCAGTATCTACAACTTCGACACCAGGTATATCCTTGACCATATCAGCGATGGAGTTATTACCGTATTCCGCCGATGTATCCGCATCAACTACCGCAATGGTGGCTGGTGCTTCCTGTATGGTTTTTTCTGTTTTGGTGGCAGAAATAACAATTTCTGTGTTTTCGATTTCACCCACAGCAAAAGCTGTCGCCGGGAGAAATACCAGACCAAGGGCAAGGGCTGTTCGCATTTGTTTTTTGTTCATCATTTGTTCTCTTTCAGTAAAGTTTGTTGTAAATAATCCAGGGTTAGCTGTGAGAGGTTAACCTGCCAGAATTGTCCGGCACGAGTCAGGTGTAACCATTCCCTATCTTTTTCCAGGAGTCCAGCCTCTGTCCACTGGTCGAACAGAGGTTGTAAACAGTTGGCCAGGTCAAGATCAAATTTTTTGCCAAGATCAGTCGGGTTAAGCCTCAAGAGTTCAAAATCACCGGTAATGGTTTTTTCAAGAAGGCTGTGTGGACCCTGCTTAAAAAGCATCTTGACTGGTTTTTTGCCCTTGTTAACTATCTCTTTCCAGCTATTATAATCTCCTTCAGTCATGAGACTGTAACCGCAGAGGCTGCCTCCAGCTCCAGGACCAAAAGGTAAACAATGCGCAGGGCTGCGCATCAGGTGATTGTAGATATTACGCTCACGCAGGGTTCTGCCCCAATGGTTGACTGAAAGACGTCGATAGAAAGCTGCCTCCATAAGGTCGCAACCATAATCATAGAGATGGGCACGGGTCGGAACATCAAGACCATCTTCCATCTTGCCTTTTTCTATGGCGATTTGCAGTGGCGTTTTGGGAAAGATCTGGAGCTGATAAAGATCGCCTCCGTCCAGTTCGAGCTGATGGAGTGTTTCAATATCATGCTTCCACATCTCTCTTGTTTGTCCAGGGAAACCATAAATGAGGTCTATGACCACGACAGCCTGATCCAGATCGCGTAATTCTGTCAGTTTATTCATAACGTCTTCCCTTTTGGCAAGACGTTTCATGGATTGCCGCAACTTGGTGTCAAAAGTTTGTACACCTAAAGAAAATCTGTTGGCGCCATTGTCTATACAGGCCTTTATTTTATCATGATCGAAGTTTCGGATTCGTCCTTCCACTGTGATTTCACAATCATTGGCCAGTGGCAGATATTTTCGTACGCCGTCAAGAATACGACCGAGATCCGCTGCCTCAAGGGACGTAGGAGTACCACCACCAAGATAGACAGCGTGAATTGGAGCTGTTTGCTGGATTGGTTCATCGTGCCACATTTTCAGCTCATTGAGCAGGGTGTCTGTGTAAACGTGGCTTTGCTCGGCGTCGTATTTTTTTTTGTAAAATCCGCAGTAGAGACAATGTGTTTCACAAAAGGGAATGTGAATATAGGCGGCACTTTTACCAGTTCTTGTTGTATTTCGTATTTCAGAAATTGTTTTTTCAATCATGGGCGGCGGTACCATAGAGGCTGTACCACCGGGATGAGTTGTTATCTTTTTTTCAAACGCGCTCGTGAGAGGGTCTTCTGTTTTTGCGAAGTAGGGTTCAAGGTCTATTTTCGACATAATAAAGTTCGTGGGTTATTGTGAATAAATGTTGAAATAAGGCATTCAAGTCTCGAGAGTAATAAAAAGAAACCTATTTTCTGTCAACCAAAAAAATCTATAGCCTTAAAGATAAATAGAACTATCTAAATTTTTTGTATGGTGGGGTAGTCTGATAAAAATATTTGATTTTTATTATTGGGATAGGCTATGAAGCTGAATTGTTTCCCAGACAGAATTTGTCTCCACCTTTGTTCGGGCAGGTAAGGGATTTATCCTGAATAAGGATATGAAAAATCAGGCTGTTTGCCTGTATTGTTATCGATTGTCTCTCTATAGCTTGTATTTGTCGGTATAGCCACGTGGGGTAATCATCCGGTTATTCCAGACGTAAGAATTGGAATTGCCAATGATAACAGTTGATTGCATGTTTATCTGGTGTTTGAGCATTTCATCCAGGTTTGTCAGAATGATGGTTTCATTTTCACGGGTAGCACCTGTCACAATGCCCACCACATTATCTGGCTTTCTGTGTTTTAAAAAGATTTGCCGTGCTTCAATAATCTGATTCTTGCGTTTTTTTGATTGCGGATTATAAAGCGCCACCACAAAGTCTGCTGCAGCTGTTGCTTCAAGTCTTTTGACGATAATCTGCCAGGGGGTGAGCAAGTCAGACAGACTTACCGTTGCAAAATCGTGCATCAGGGGAGCCCCTAATCTTGCTGCACAACTGTTGACCGCGGCAAGACCTGGTATAACCTTAATGGTAACTGGTGATTTATATTCCCTTGCTATTTCATATACCAGACCGGCCATGGCGTAGATGCCTGCATCTCCTCCTGAAACCAGAGAAACTGTCTTGCCTGTTTCTGCTATTTCCAGTGCCTTTTTACAGCGGTCAACTTCTTTCATCATGGAAGAGGATATTACCTCCTTACCTGCTAGAAGTTCCTGAATCAGGTTCAGATAAGTAGAATAGCCTACGATGGTATGGGACTTTGTTAGTGCTTCTGCTGCTGCGGGGATTAAATGATCTATGGCTCCTGGGCCTGTTGAGACAAGGTAAAGGATTCCTGGGCCATTGCTATTGTTAAATTTTTCCATTTTCGTTTTTTGCAGATAAGATTTTTAACTGAGACTGTTCCGGCACCCAGCAGGGCACATGGTTCAGCAACACCGATGGCTCCAACTGCTTTCATTGCAGCTTCGGATACTTGCAGTTCTGTAATTTTATTGATTTGCTCGCTGCTAAAAAAGTTGATTGGCAGTTTTTTGCTTCGGGAGAGTTCAAGGAGGCCGGGTTCATCACTCTTTTTGTCAATGGAGCAAAGACGGCAGATACTTTTTGAGCTAATGTCCAGTTCAGCACAGAGTTCTGTCAGTGCCCTATCAAGTTCTTCCATTGTTGTACCTCGTTTACAGCCGATGCCAACAACAATGTTTTTGGGGTGGAGTACAAGTTTTTCTGTTTCCTTATATGTTTTAATCGAGACGATAATATCCGCCTTGTCAGGGCTGTCTACTGGTGTAAAAGCTGCTGGAAGTGTTGAAACAGGAACTTCTGTGTAGATAAGGAGTTCTTTATTATTGACTAACCGGGCACTTGCCCTGGTGAGTAGGTCAGCGTCATTTGTTACGAGATTTTGTGACCTCGCCCAGAGATCAAGTGCCGGAAGTTGCAGGGTATCGGATGCGGTGGTGATTACAGGTGTACCGTTAGTCAATACAGCTATATCTCTGGCAAGGTCATTGGCTCCACCCAGGTGACCTGAGAGGAGGCTTATTACATGTTGTCCCTTTTCATCGAGGACAACTACTGCAGGATCAGTTTTTTTGCTGGCAAGAAGCGGTGCGATGCCGCGTACGACTATGCCGGCAGCCATGATACAGATAAAACCGTCAAAGCTGTTCCAGTTTTTTGCAAAGGTCTTTTTGATGCCTTCTTCAGGGCTAAGGATTGAGGCGGAAAGTGGCTGGGCAAGCTCTGCTGCCAGTTTCCTGCCTCCTTCTGTTATAGCGATGAGACAAAGTTTCATTATTTTTGTCCTTGTCGGTATTGGTGACTGAAACTCTTGTCATAGAGTTTGGATAGAGCCTCCGGTGCTTTCCGGGAAAGGGCCTCGCCGACGGCAATAAGGGCTGTTTTTGTTATATTGACCTTTTTTACCTGTTCCGTGATTGATTCAAGAGTGCCGCGAAGAATCCGTTCTTCAGGCCAGCTTACCTTTTCAACAACAGCAACGGGTGTTTCTTTACTGTAGCCTCCTTTAAGCAGATCATTGACAACATTTTCGATCATCTGGATGGAGAGAAAAATTATCATGGTAGACCCGTGCCTTGCCAGAGATACCAGATCTTCTCCTGCGGGAACAGGTGTTCTTCCTGCCCTGCGGGTGAAAATCACGGTCTGGGCAATTTCCGGTAATGTTAGTTCGGTTTCAAGAGCTGCAGCTGCTGCCAGGGCAGAACTGACCCCGGGGATCACCTGGAAAGGGATATTGTGTTTACGGAGCAAAGCTATCTGTTCATTTATCGCGCCAAAGATTGCCGAGTCACCGGTGTGAAGCCGAACTACTTTCTTGTTTTTTTGCCAGCCTTCTGAAATAAGCATAAAAACTTCATCAAGGGTGAGGCTTGCGGAGTTAATTATTTCTCCGCCGAGATCCTTGATGAGAGGTTCGGGGACAAGGCTGCCTGTATAGATAACTAGATCAGCGGCGTTTAACAGGCGTTGCCCCTTTACTGTTATAAGCTCAGGGTCACCCGGGCCTGCACCAATAAAATAAACTGGGTTCTGGTTCATTTTTTTATGCCGTAGGTAATGGTTATCGGGTTGAACTGGAGTTCATTCTCAGTTCCCTTGTGTCTGCAAACACTGATGGTCGCAGAACTCACCTGAAGATTGTGTTTATACATAAATTCCGGCGCCTCCCTTGCGGTTTTTTTGAGAACGGAATTGACGACAATTCTTCCTGCCTGGGGGAGTCTTTCTGCACTGACCTTAATGATTTCTGCCAGCTGACTGCCGCTGCCGCCAACAAAGATCCGATCGGGGACGGGGAGTTCAGCCATGGCAGTTGCCGCGTCCCCGTGTACCGGAATAATATTATAGCGGTTAAATTTACGGATATTAGCCTTGATATTGGCTATTTCCTCTTCTTTTCGTTCCACACAGTAAATGATGAGTTCAGGTGCTATGCTGGCGGCTTCAAGGGATATTGCCCCGCTGCCTCCACCAATGTCCCAGAGAATTCCCCTTGAAGGTAGGGAGAGTTGATGGATTGCGGCTGCCCTGACTTCGTTTTTGGTGATTAATCCACGGCTATGTTGAATTTCCTGTTCGCTCAGACCAAAGGATTTCCGGGGGGTGTGAGGAATGTTGTTAATCAGGCAAAAAACGTTTAGTGGTGAAAATGGTTGAGCAGCCGCTGTTTCT
>PDWI01010908.1_pt1 | contig 10081 bp, 11 predicted proteins | sample 1430891 | NCBI WGS metagenome assembly PDWI01 (sample SAMN01162508, study PRJNA174530) | Oral metagenome, whole genome shotgun sequencing project. | biome: Marine environment; feature: Marine mammal; material: Swab sample of the gingival sulcus; isolation source: swab sample of gingival sulcus... | reverse complement strand
TTCATTTGCAAACATTAATGCGTTGTACCATAGAGCGTTTATATCGTTGATATAACCTATTCGTTTAACTACCGGTTTGCCGTCGATAACCTCATTGAGGCGGGTTGTTGGTTTGTTTGTGTCTTTGACAAACAGCAATCCGTTTTCGTGAAGCTCAACATCCGGGTATTTATTGTTTTGGAAATTCTCAATTATTCCCAAAAGGAAGTTGCCGTATTTTTTTCTGATGTATTCTATATTGTTGCCCAATTTTGCATAGTGCTGTATTGTGTAGAAGAAAAACAGCGGGATGTCGGGTTCTTGATGTGTTGTTGTGTTTTTAAAACGAGCAACGGCAGTGTTGAGGACTTCCTCAAATGTTTTGCAATCATTATTGGCAAGGCATAATCCGGGCAGTGATATCAGCGTCTCAATGTGCTGATAATTATACCAATGATAGCCTGTTTTCATTATCTTTTTTTGCTTGGGCTGTATTATAAATTGCTTGCCGGCATCGGTTAATGTTTCCTCAAAAGTGGTTGTAGTTTTTCGTTGTTTTATTTCTTTGTTGAATAATTGCTTTAAACTTCTTGTGTTGGATTTTTGCGTGCCTGCCGAAAATATTATTTCGGTATCTTTCTTTACGTCAAGCACAAAATAGCCGGGTGTAAACAAATCTTCGTTACATTCATAATGTCGGTTTTGTTCTTTTTCGTATTCGATATTGTAGTTCCAATCCGGTGCGTGAATGAATTTGTTTTTCAGATTTGTTTGCATGTACAGGTGAGGATAAAAATCATACATCCTGTATTTTATGCCGTTATCTGTCTCTTGCACAGAGGTATCCGCATCCATGTTTGCTTTCGACAAAGTATGAATGTGCCTGAATGCCACGAATGGTTGGATTTTTAATTTCGTGGGCGAATGTGCCTCCAAGATGGTGTATCTTATCAATATTTTGTGTTCGTTTTGGCAAATTATGAGTTGCTTGCGAAGCACCACGCCTCCCACACGGTATATTTTGGTGGGGATAGGATCCATGTATATCTCTCGCAGATAGCGATGTCCGTGAGGGTCGTAAATGCCGTTGGGGTATTTGTTTACGCCGAGCCTAAATTCGTCATTGTGTTGCTCCACGGTTTCGTTTACGCTTGAAAGAAGTACGTGCATATTCTCCTCGTCCTCAGGGTATACCAACAGCCCGTGATATTTGCGAGTGTTGCATCCTATGAGCGTCGATGACGAGTATGTGCCTTTGGAGTTTGCCCTGAAAAATTCGTGTTTTAGGGAATACTCTAAATTTACTAATTTATCTTTATCTAATTTTAAAAAACCAAGTTTTGGTGAGTTGTCCATATTGTTGTAGTTGATTTGTATATGTTTTAGTACCCTACAAATTTAATTATATTTATTAAAAAATAAAGGGACATATAATAAATTATAAGCCCCTTATTCGTGTTTTTTTTAAGATGTTTTTAATATCTGTAATGCTCTGCTTTGAAAGGGCCGTTTTTGTCAATTCCCAGATAATTTGCTTGTGTGTCTGTAAGTTTTGTGAGTTTTGCTCCCACGTGATTTAGATGAAGTCGAGCTACTTCTTCGTCGAGATGTTTTGGTAGGCGATATACACCGTTTTCGTAATCTTTTTGCCAAAGTTCAATTTGAGCTAATGTTTGGTTTGTGAATGAGTTACTCATTACGAATGATGGGTGTCCTGTTGCGTTGCCTAAGTTCACGAGTCTGCCGTCTGAGAGTAGAATTACGGAATGTCCGTCGGGAAAAGTGTATTTATCCACTTGGTCTTTAATCTTTTGATGTTTGATGCCCGGATATTCTTTCAATTTGGCAACTTGTATCTCGTTGTCGAAATGCCCTATGTTGCAGATTATGGAGTTATCTTTCATTTTCTCCATGTGTTCTATTGTTATAATGTCGCGGTTGCCTGTGGCTGTAACGAATATAGATGCCTCATTCAGAGTCTCTTCCACAGGTTTAATTTCGAAGCCTTCCATTGATGCTTGCAATGCACATATCGGGTCTATTTCGGTTACAATCACTCTTGCTCCGTATCCTGCCATTGATTTTGCCGAGCCTTTACCCACGTCGCCGTATCCGCATATTGTGATAACTTTGCCTGCCAGCATTATGTCGGTAGCACGTTTGATGCCGTCAGCCAATGATTCTCGACAGCCGTATGTGTTGTCAAATTTTGATTTTGTAACGGAGTCATTAACGTTTATCGCAGGGAATATAAGTCTGTTTTGCTCGTGTAGTTGATATAATCGATGTACGCCTGTTGTGGTTTCTTCCGATATACCTTTTATGTTTTGGGCAATTTTAGTCCATTTGCCGGGGTTGGCTTTTATGCTTTCTTTTATTCGGTTTGCGAGTTCTTGTTCGTCCTCAGCCTCAAAGGTTTCGTTTAGAAGTTCGGGATTTTTTTCAGCTTCAAAACCTTTCAAAACCATTAGAGTAGCATCGCCGCCGTCGTCGATTATGAGGTCAGGGCCCGAGCCGTCGGGGAAGCTAAGAGCTTGTTCGGTAGCCCACCAATACTCTTGTATTGTTTCGCCTTTCCATGCAAATACGGGAGTTCCGCTTTTTGCTATTGCCGCAGCGGCATGGTCTTGTGTTGAGTAGATATTGCAACTTGCCCATCGCACGTCAGCCCCCAGAGTTTTAAGGGTTTCAATGAGTACGGCGGTTTGAATTGTCATGTGTAATGAGCCTGTTATTTTAGCACCTTTCAGCGGTTGTGATTTTGCATATTTTTTGCGAAGTTCCATTAAACCGGGCATTTCGGCTTCAGCCAAAATTATTTCGTTTCTTCCCCAGTCTGCTAAGTTTAAGTCTTTTACTTTGTACGGAAGTTGTGTTTGATTAGTCATGTTATTATTTGAGTTTTTTGCAAAAATATCTAATTAAGTTTATATCTCAAATTAAATATTTTAGTTTGTTTGATTTTTGGTTTTTATTTTCTTTAAGACTATTACTATGAAGGATATTTTTAATAAAATTCCTGAAACCATAAGGCTTGGTTTTAGAATTGTGCTTGTTGAATTTACTATGTATATGCCTGATAGAAACAATGTTAAGCCTGTGATAAATAAAAATACTTCACGCCCTAATTTGTAATTGGATGTTTTTATTTTTAGAATTAGAAATAAAATTTTTAGTCCGATGCCCGTGAAAAAAAATAAATTACCTAATAATAAGGTGTCAGTAAGATTGCGAGTGAGTATGCCTATGTACAGAAACATGAAGCCTATGTATAAAAATTTTTTTGGATTTGCTTTTTTTTGAGTTTTGGATAAAGCCATTTATTGGAATAGGTTTAAAAAATTACGATTTTTGAAGTTGCAAATTTAAGACATTCTAAAAAAATTATATATTTGTATTTCATATAAAATAAAAAAAATGAAATTTACCGATACTCACACCCATTTATTCTCGGAGGAATTTAATGACGACCGCTTTCTTTGCATCGAAAATGCCTTGCATGAAAATATCCATAGAATGGTTTTGCCTGCTATCGACAGCAAATATATAAAAATTCAGAAAGAATTATTGGATAAATATCCCGGCAGTGTCTATGCGGCGGCAGGTTTGCATCCCACTTCCGTTAAAGATGATTATGAAAAGGAATTAGCAATAGTGAAGCAAGAGCTGGAATCGAAAAAGTATATTGCAGTTGGCGAAATTGGGGTGGATTTGTATTGGGACAAAAAATACAAGAAGGAGCAAATAAAAGCATTTGAACATCAAATAATTTGGGCTAAACAATACAAGTTGCCTATAATAATACATACTCGTGCATCTTTCGATGAGACTTATGAAGTGGTTGAAAATCACAATGATAGTAATCTTAGTGGAGTGTTTCACAGCTTTACGGGCAGTGTTGAGGAGGCTGAAAAAATAATGTCGCTTAATAATTTTAAGATAGGAATAAACGGCATTGTAACATTCAAAAATTCCAATCTTGCCGATACCGTGAGGCAAATTCCAATAGAATTTATAGTGCTTGAAACCGATTCGCCCTACCTTTCGCCCGTGCCAAAACGAGGCAGACGCAACGAAAGTAAACACCTTATATATATAGCCGAAAAAATAAAAGAAATATACAACAAACCCTTAGAAGAAATATCACGTATCACCGAAAAAAATGCAATGTCATTATTCAATAATTTTAAACAACCTCTTTTTTAAACCTGAAAAATAAATGAAAATACAAAATACATCAGTCCTCATAATATACACCGGCGGAACAATCGGCATGATAACGAATCCCGAAACAGGTGCATACAAACCTTTCGATTTCAAATATCTGCCCGAAAAAATACCTGCCCTCCAACAATTCGGCTACCAATTAGACACCCTCGCTTTTGAAAATCCGATAGATTCTGCCGATTTAAAACCTGAGTTATGGGTGAAGTTGAGTAAAATCTTGCTTGAAAAATACTCTAAATATGACGGCTTTGTAATCTTGCATGGCACAGACACAATGGCATATACTGCCTCAGCCCTCAGCTTCATGTTGCAAAACTTCGATAAGCCCATCGTAATAACCGGGGCTCAGCTTCCTGTCGAAACCCTCCGAACCGACGGCAAGGAGAATTTGATAACCGCAATAGAAATTGCCGCTCAGAAAAACGAAGACGGCAATGCAATAATTCCCGAAGTCTGCATATATTTTGACAACCACCTTTTCCGAGGCAATCGCACAACCAAAAAAAATGCAGAATACTTCGACGCATTCGATTCTCCCAATTATCCGCACCTTGCAAAAGCCGGCATCGACATAAAATACAACTTCCAAGCCATAAGAGACCCAAAGGATAAAAACGTTCCGATAATACATACTAACTTGAATACCAACGTAATACTTGTGAAACTATTTCCCGGCATTCAACGAGAATACATCGAACACATCTTCCAAATCAAGGGACTTAAAGCCATAATCCTTGAAACATACGGCTCGGGCAACGCACTTACCGACAAATGGTTCTTTGATTTGCTTAAAAAAAGCATCGAAAAAGGTATCATTATCGTAAACATCAGCCAATGCCTCGGCGGAAGAGTAAGCATGAACAAATACGACTCCGGAACCACCATGTTAAACGCAGGCGTGATAAGCGGTTATGACATGACAACCGAAGCAACGGTTACAAAATTGATGTATCTTTTAGGTCTAAACCTAAGCAACGACGAAATAATACAATTTATGCAAAAATCACTCGCCGGCGAAGTAACAATTAAATAAAATAATATGAGAAACACAATCAGTTAATAAACAGTGTTTTATGAAAAAATGTAAAACAAGCAAAGCAAAAAAATATTAAATTATTTTTTAGAGTAAAAAAAAATAAATAATTTAGGGACTTGAAAAATCGGAGAGGTGTCCGAGTGGTCGAAGGAGCGCGCCTGGAAAGTGCGTATACCTTAACAGGGTATCGTGGGTTCGAATCCCACTCTCTCCGCCGCATCTCCGAATAATTAAATGATAATAATATTAAATCTTAAAAAATGAAAAAGTTATTTGCATTAATTGCAATCTTTGGATTGCTAACAATTGGAACTAACAACTTTAGCTTCGCACAAGCACCAACCGAAGCCCAAGAAACGTTAGAAAACAACAACGACTCATCAGCCACAGCAGCTAATGACTCAACCGTAAAAACAACGGAAGCATCTTCCCAAGAAACAACCACTTCCGATGAAACACCGGCAGAAGACCAAGGTCTACACCCTATTATTAAAGAAAAATACATCGAGGGTGGTGCTCTATTTATGAGTTTCGTACTAATATCCTTGATATTAGGTCTTGCATTAGCAATTGAAAGAATAATATACCTAAGTTTCGCTGACACAAACACTAACAAACTTCTCAAAGAAGTAGAACAAAAACTTGAAACAGAAGGCGTTGAAGCAGCACAAGAACTATGCAGAAACAAAAGAGGTCCTGTAGCCAGCATATTCTATCAAGGACTATCAAGAGCTGAACACGGACTTGACGTAGTAGAAAAAACAGTAGTATCATACGGAAGCGTACAAATGGGACTACTCGAAAGAGGCTTAACATGGATATCTCTATTCATCGCGTTAGCACCGATGCTTGGTTTCATGGGTACTGTAATTGGTATGATTGAAGCGTTCGACAACATCCAAACAGCAGGAAACGTAAACGCAGGATTGGTTGCCGGTGGTATTAAAATCGCTCTTATCACAACCGTATCAGGTCTTATCGTAGCCGTAATCCTTCAAATATTCTACAACTACATAGTATCAAAAGTAGACAACATAGTATCTAAAATGGAAGACGCATCTATCTCTCTAATAGACCTACTAACAAAATATCAAAAAAATAACTAAAAACAAAAACCATTATGCACGACAATTTAAGAAAAATAACAAACGGCATATTGTGGATATTAATAATAACAACATTAGTTATTATGGTTCTGTACTTCCTAAACCTCGACGTAATAGAGTCAGGTATGGACACAACATGGGCAGGACGAATGTTAGTATACGGATACATACTTGTAGGAGTAGCAACAGTAGCAGCAGTTTTTGCAGCAGTATTAAACTTCGTACTAAAATTAGTAAACGAACCTAAAAAAGCTCTACTTAGCATAATTCCGATATTAACGCTAATTGTATTAATATTCATCGCCTACACAATGGCTTCAGACACTCCGCTAAATATGCCAAACTACGACGGAGCTGACAACGTACCCCAAACGCTAAAATTAGTAGGAACATCACTATACACAATGTACTTCCTATTAGCAATGGCAGTGATATTTGCAATAACATCAGAAGTATCAAAAATATTCAAATAAGAATATACTTCTAACAAACAGACTATTTAACGCCTCAATAAAATTACAATTATGGCAAGAAAGATACAAGAAATAAATGCAGGGTCAATGGCAGACATTGCTTTCCTACTATTAATATTCTTCCTTGTTACGACAACTATGGATACCGACGAAGGTATGATGCGACAATTACCTCCTCCTCCCGAACAAGACCAAGAGGATCAGGATATTGACGTGAAAGAACGAAATGTATACGTAGTGCTGATAAACCGTAACAACGAGCTTGCAGTAGAAGGAAACCTTACTAATATTGACGACCTTTGTGAGATGACAAAAGAGTTTTTCAAAAACCCGTTGAACAAAGAAAACCTGTCAGAACGTAAAGTGAAAAATATCCCTTTATGGGGTGATCAAGAAATATCAGCCGGTGTGGTATCACTGCAAAATGACCGACGCACAAGCTATGAGCAGTACATGAAGGTACAGAACGAGCTTGTTAGGGCAGTTACCGAACTGAGAGAAGAATTGGCGATGCAACGCTTCGGTAGAGATTTTGCCGACCTTAAAGACGAGCAAAAAGAAGCCGTAAAAGCATACTACCCTCTCTCAATCTCGGAAGCAGAACCACGAGCAATAAAGTAAATTTATTAATGAAATTTAACACCTAAATTATGGCAAAATTTACAAGAAAACGAGATAAAGATTCACCGGCAATATCAACCGCATCACTTCCGGATATCGTGTTTATGCTACTATTCTTCTTCATGACAGTAACCACAATGCGTGAAGTAGACCTAAAAGTAGAGTTTTCGCCACCGCAAGTAAGCCAAGTAACAAAATTGGAAGACAAATCTCTGATAAGTTACATCTACGTTGGAGCACCAACCGCAGCTTACAAAAAGAAATACGGCGAAGCACCTCGAATCCAATTAAATGATGCTCTTGAAGACCTTTCTCGAATAGCTCCCTACATCCAAGCTGAACGAGAAAGCCGAGACCCGGCAGACCGACCCAGAATGACAACTGCCCTAAAAATCGACAAAAATGTTGAAATGGGTATAGTTACAGATATAAAGCAAGAACTAAGAAAGGTTAGAGCCTTGAAAATTAATTATGTAGCACAAAAATCATTGGATTAATTTTAAAATCAATTTTGTGAAAAACATAATTACTTAGCAAAAAGTTTTGTACATAAGTATCAAAAAAGAGTTAGGAAGTTGCAAAATCAATGACCTAACTCTTTTCTTTGATATACACCTTATATATTATTGGGAAATTATAAATTAGCAAACTCAGATGGAAACAATCGACAATCATATTCTAAAATTCATAAAGAAACATCATTTATTAACCTTAGCCACTTCGCATGAAAATGTGCCGTATTGCGCTCACTGTTTTTATGCTTATTCCGAGGAACTTAATGCTTTCATTTTTTCATCTGACAAACATACAAAACACATAAGCTCTGCCCTGCAAAATAATACTGTGGCATGTGCAATAGGCTTAGAAACCAATGTAGTAGGGAAAATACAAGGCATTCAAGTAACGGGCAAATTGATGGAGGCAAACTCGGAGCGTTATCCCGATGCAAAAAAGACATATATGAAACGTTTTCCATACGCCCAACTTATGAAAACCACACTTTGGGTATTGGAAATTGAGTTTATAAAGATGACTGACAACAAATTAGGCTTCGGGAAAAAAATAATTTGGAATAAAACAGAAAAAAAAGCATAAAATATTAGGTAAGAAAAAAAAAACATATATCTTTGTGTCCCCAAACAAATTATAAAGGGTCGCGTGGCCGAGCGGTTAGGCAGTGGTCTGCAAAACCATGTACAGCGGTTCGAATCCGCTCGCGACCTCTATTTTAACCGACAGGATACGCTTAATTCTGTCGGAATTTTTTAACAAATTTATTAATTAAAAATTTTTATATGCCAGTAAAGATCAGATTAGCAAGACATGGCCGTAAAAGAAAACCGGTCTATCATATTGTTGTTGCAGACAGCAGGGCACCGCGTGACGGAAGGTTTATTGAAAGAATAGGACGTTATGTTCCTACAACCGATCCTGCCACAATAGATCTTAATTTTGACAAAGCCATAGATTGGCTACAAAAAGGAGCTCAGCCCACTGATACTGTACGTGCAATACTTTCATACAAAGGCGTTTTGTATAAAAATCACCTCTTACGCGGAGTGAGAAAAGGAGTATTGACTTTGGAAGAAGCAGAAAGCAAATTCCAAACTTGGCTAAAAGATAAAGAACAAAAAATCCAAGCCAAAGTTGATAAAATCAAAAAAGCAAAAGACGCTGATTACAAAAAACGTTTAGAAGTTGAAGAAGAAGTAAACAAAAAACGTGCAGAAGAAATCTCTAAAAAACGAGCAGAAGCAGTAGCAGAAGAAGCTCAAGAAGAGGAAAATGCAGAAGCACCTGAGGCTCAACCGGAAGAGAATGCAGGTGAATAAATAATGAACATACTAACTAATATTGGAAAAGTTGTTAGTCTTCATGGATTTAAGGGAGAATTATTAATTCAATTTTCCGTTAAATTTGATGATTTGTTGGTAAAGGAATTATTATTCTTTCAATTTGAGGGAATGATAATTCCTTTCTTTATTGAAGAAGCCTACAAAAAAAGCAAAACTCGTTATGCCATAACATTCAGGGATGTTGATAGCGTTGAGAAGGCTAACGAGCTTTTAGATGCTACTGTGCTTACTCCTGCAAGTAACATCAAAGCCCCTGATAAAGACCCCAATGACTACCTCATAGGCTTTGCATTTTATGATGAAAGCAAGTACATTGGCAAGGTTACGGAGTTTTTAAGTATGTCGGCAAATGATTTGCTGGTAGTATTTTCTCAGGATAAAAACAAGGAGGTTTTTGTCCCTTTCAATCAGGCTCTTATCGAAGAAATTGATGAGGAAAATAAAATCATACGCTTCAATTTACCCGAAGGTTTGTTGGATATAAATGATTGATGTTTTTTCGAGTTATTTAGATTGAAATTTTGTAGTGTTTTTTTTTGAGTAGCAAAAGGAAAAATATTACATTTGCAGAATATCGCTGGGGAAGAATAATAAAAATGGATGAGGAAAATAGAATTTATAATAGAAGAGCTTATAGATCAATATACGATTGAAGATAATAATCGTCCTTGGATTATTGGGTTTAGTGGAGGTAAAGATTCTACTGTTTTGCTTACCTTAACTTGGTTGGCTCTTATAAAAATTAAGAAAAACAAAGGAAAAAATTTTTTAACTCGTCAGATA
>PDWI01010907.1_pt1 | contig 10081 bp, 7 predicted proteins | sample 1430891 | NCBI WGS metagenome assembly PDWI01 (sample SAMN01162508, study PRJNA174530) | Oral metagenome, whole genome shotgun sequencing project. | biome: Marine environment; feature: Marine mammal; material: Swab sample of the gingival sulcus; isolation source: swab sample of gingival sulcus... | reverse complement strand
CAGCACTGAATGTCCTTCTGATTCTTTTCATCTCGTTGTCCTTTATCGTTAAGTGTTATTTACAACCTTAACACAACTTCGGTTTTTTCGGACAGTATACATAAGACCCGAAAGCCTTATGTCCACTCTTAATAGAGAAAATCAAAATTTATCTTTTCTTGTTGTTCCCTAGTTGAAGTTCCTGTTCTTTGGTATGAAGCTTTTTAATTTCCTGCTTCATATTTTCATCTATCATTGATAAAAGATTATCCAGGTATTGTGAACAGGATTCCTCATTGTGCTTTTCAAATATTTTTTGCAACTCTTTAATATCTGCTTTTAACTCTTCTGAAGAAAGAATTTTAGCACCTAATTTTTCTTTCTCTTTCTCCAATTTTTCAATCTCATGTTGTTTTGCCACTTTTTTAAAAAGGTTTGATTCTTTTTTTAAGCCTTTAGCATACAACACCTTAGAAATATGGAAGATATCATCTTTATGAACCCTTTTTTCTTCCACCAATCGAGCCATTTTTTCAATTGAGTCATACTCAACCCCATTATCTTTTTCTTGTACTAGAAAATTAATAAAACGATATGGACGTGCCTTCTTCCACTTTTCTTTTCGTTCCTCCTGGTATTCTTCGTAAGGCTTATTATTTCTATCATACAATCCACGCTGATAACGTCTAGTAGCACTACATTCTATCCCACGCTCTCTAAGCTTTTCCGCAAAGCACTCACGCATGTTCTGAAGATCATATTTGTTAGGATGAAAATTTTGCTCAGTCACAAAATTTCGATTATTTATGCAAAAATGAATATGGTTATTATCTGAATCATCATGTGTTGCAAATACATAATGATATTCATTGAATATCTCTTTTCCAAATTCTCGTGCTACTTCTTTTAAAATATCATGAGATACATGCTTACCAGGAACAGACAACACAAGGTTAATACTTGTTTTACTTTCTGATTCCCAGGGCATACCAGATTGTTTCCAGTTTCTAATAACATCTTTAAATTCCTTTGGATTACCGTATAAAACACCATTTTCATCTTCAATGTTCAACTCTCCATTACGCCCTATATAGAAAATATGCCTTGCAGCTGCTTTTAAGCCTTTTAGCTGTTTTTTACCAGGCTTAGGTATCTTAACCATTACCTCAAATCGCTTTCTAGAAGAATTTAATAAGTTTTTAACCTTGCTCCCTGGCTTAGGATACATAGGAGCCTGTTTTATGCTTTTTATTACCGTTAGCACGTCTTCTATTACCACTACCTCGAACCCTTTTAACCCTCCAATCCCATTCGTCCTCAACAATTTTCAGCAAATCCTTTTCTTGTTGCATTTGATTTTCCTATTTCATTATAAGAATTTTATTTATTACCATACACTGCTTTTTCACATAAAAAAATGCCACTTTAAAAAGTGGCATTTTTACATTATGACAACTCATTCCTGTTTATCTTCATCATCAACCATAAAATGACAAGTAATACCAACTATTACAATCAGTTCTATTAGATTAACTACCTCATTTAACGTATTGTTTGTTATCCCAATATAGGGTCTCACAAACTTTACAAAAAAACAATAAACAACAAGAGCCAGCCAATAATATTTATTCAATAAAAATTTCATAGTTTACTTAAAAAGCACTGCGCTTTCTTCCTTTAGGTTTTTTTACGCTTCCATTTTTCATCTAATCTTTGTTTAATTTTTATTTAAACTAATTTTTTGTAATATTTATCTAGTTTTTCTTGTGCCACACCTTCGTATTTATCACCATAATGGCACCGTAACACAACCTATTTTCTTACCTTTAATAGCAGATATAATGAATGATTGTTTCATCTTGTTATTCCTTATAGAAAATAAGAAATCGAATTATACTACCAAGAAGGAGAATTATTCAAGCTATTTTTATCTTGAATGTTTTTATAACATCATATTTTTAAAATATTTATTTAATATCAAACCAACAAAATTTCAAGAAAAATTAAAAATAAATATCATATATTTAAAAGATTCTTTAGAGGTTAATTTTTTAATTAAATGACACAAACAGCATCATTTTTAACCACTCATAGAGCCATAAAAAGAGCCACTCTATTGAGTGGCTCTCTATCGATTTAATCAGTTGTAAATCAATGAAATATCATTATAGTGAGTTATAGAAAATCACCAAAATAATGACAGGGATTACAAACTTAACATAATTAAACCAAAGTGTTGTCAATAAAGGACTTGTATTCAACTCTTTTTTCGCATCATCTTTAAGTACAAAACCTACGAACAACGCTGAACCCAAAGCAGTCAATACAAACAAGATGTTACCACTGATATAATCAAATGAGTCAAAAATTGAACGCTCACCCACAATAGTTAGACCTTGCCATACAGTATCACCCAATACAGATGGGATATTACCTAATACAAAAATACCACCAATTGTAATTGCAATCGCTGCTTGACGACCAAGGTTTGTTTTCTCTTCAATCGCTGTAATGATTACTTCATAAATTGTCAATGATGTTGTCAATGCAGCAATAATCAATAGGCCAAAGAATGTAATCGCAAACACTGGACCACCCCACATACGTGAGAATACGATTGGAAGACTTTCGAATACCAATGTAGGACCAGCTGCAGGGTCAACACCGTAGCTAAACAATGAAGGGAAAATCATAAAGCCAGCAAATACCGCGATCAATGTATTAACAAACGCTGTAATAGTCGCTGTTTGTACAAGATTTTCTTTTTTGTCTAAGTAACTAGATAAGGTAATTAACACACCAAAACCGATACTCAAAGCAAAGAATACTTGACCCAATACCATTAAGAATAGGTCACCTGTAATTTTGCTGAAATCAGGGTATAAGTAGAATTTGATACCAACCATCGCACCCGGCAATGTCACGTTACGAATCACCATGATCGTTAAGAATACGAACAAGATAGGCATTAAGAATTTCACAGCACGCTCAATACCATCTACAATACCTTTAGAAAGAATAACCCAGTTAATCGCTGCAAACAAGGCAGTATAAGCAAGAATTGTACCTGTACTACGGTGGAAACTCTCATCTAAAAATGCACCTGTCACTTCTTTAGTGACTGGTGAAGAAAGATCTAACGCACCTACTAACACACTACCGATGTAGTTGAATACCCAACCACCGATAACCATGTAGTACGCCATAATACCAAATGAACCTAATAAACCCATATAACCTAGAATTTTCCAAGCTGGGTGAATTGGCTTACCATTAGCTGTACCAGAAAACGCATCAATTGAGTTTACCTGAATACGACGACCAATCACGTTTTCAACGAGAATCATTGGAATACCAATAATAAACATTGCTAAAATGAAAACGAATACATAAGCACCACCACCGTTTTCACCAACAAGGTAAGGGAAACGCCATGTTGCACCAAAACCAATAGTAGCACCAGCCACTGTTAAAATGTATGTCAGTCGGCTTGACCAAGACTGACGTTCTTGTGTTTGATTTGTCATTTAAGACCCTCCATAATTAAAAAATTCTAATCAATAAATCATCGTCCTCAAAATATATCACTTAAAAAACTAAGCACTATATATTCAAAGGAAAATAACAAAATGAGTTAGTATATGGTTGAGAATAGAAATAGAAAGATGAAGATTTTACTGATGAGGCAGTAGAAGATGTGTTGCTAGTGAAAAGAGTTCGCATATTTGATTGGTCGTCTGACATTCGAACAAGCAATTCACAAGAAAACATAGAATTATGATTCATATGATAAACACTAGAAGTATTTGCTACTAAAACATGTTCGTTTGTCATTGCACACTCCATTAATACGTCGGCACTTCGGCGAAATAGCTACGCTGCTTCGTCAAAGGTCTCTGTAGTAAATCATCTAAAATCATAAAATACATAAAGTGATTCTATTCCTAAACACAAAGTTATAAATTATACTTAACTGATGAACAGCCAAGCTCTTAACTCAATTATTACAGATATGCTTAAATTTGTAAACAATTATTCTCAAAAAGACAGTAAAAAATAAAAAATGTTACTCTTTGTAACATTTTGGACGTAGCTCCCAATCAACTGGAATTAAAGATATAAATTACTTTTCTTAGAAAAATACAATCTTTATTTTTCATAAAATGAAATTGCGTATTATTTAAAAAATCATTTACACAAACAGCTAAATCCCTATTAAACACAGCAACAGCCCTTAAAACACCATTTGTCTATATCCATTTGAAGCATTATTACAACATAAAACATTTTGACGAAAAAAAACACCTCATCAATTAAGGTGCTTATTGGTCCTCCCGACTGGACTCGAACCAGTGACCAAAGGATTATGAGTCCTCTGCTCTAACCAACTGAGCTACAGGAGGTTCCAAAGAATTTGAAATTCTAACACAAAAAAAAGAAGATGGCTATCATTTTAATGAGGTCTAAACTCACCAGCCACTAAGCCACGACGACGCATGACCTCCCAAAAAGAGCGACGATGCTTTTTAGACGCTTTAGCTGCTAATGTAATATTTCCTTCATACCGTTTTAATTGAGACGCAAGATACTGACGCTCATAATAAGCTAAGACTTCCTCTTTAAACTCCTGAAAAGAGCGATTAATATCAATAGGAATACCCAACTGATAGCCCTCAGAACAGGATTCTGACAAAACAGATTCCGTCACATCTTGTTTGGATTGATATGCATTATGAAGTGATAAACAACCTTGACGATACGCTATTCTTGTATATAACTCGACACACGCATTTCTACCACTCACAAAATCAACAGCACCATAACGCCACATATCCTGCAAAGCCACCCATTGAATATCTAGACCCCAAACAATCATGGGTCTTACAAGAATATCGCGCAAATCATTCATCAAAATACGCATCATTTGTAAGTCATCAAAACCAACTACAAATACAACGGCATCATATCTAGCACTTAACTCAGCATAAGATTGCAACGTTTGAGGTGTACCCTGAAAATCAGAACACAGCATAGATTTTAAAACCAAATGGTGTTTTAACGCCTCACTCGACAGTTCTTTAGATAAAGATGGAGATGAACAAATCAACATACATTCATAAACTCGTTTCATATTTTAACCTAATAAATAAGAAATACTCATTATCTAGTTAAATAACCACCCAATCCCCACTTCAAAAAAAATCACATCTCTTTTTTAAAGATAATCTACATATCAAAAAAATCAACTGCTGTATATTGTATAAAAAACTTGCAATACATAAAGACAATAAACAAAAGATTTAAGCAAATAGCTTAAATCTTTTTTAATGCAATAAACTCAGTCCCAAACACTAAATTGGACAAATGCACATCTTAGAATGACAACACAGAGGATTTTAATACCCGTTACAGTTATACAGTTCTATACACATCGCTGACCTGCTCGCTCTGCCAAGGTATATGCCTCCCAAAGAGATTGTTCATCTGCAATCCCTTTGCCTGCAATATCATACGCCGTACCATGATCAACACTGGTTCGTAAAAATGGCAAACCAACCGTCACATTAACCCCATCAGAAATACCCATATATTTCACTGCAACCAGTCCTTGGTCATGATATTGTGCTAATACAACATCAAACTCCCCCTGACGAGCACGCATAAATATTGTATCTCCCGGGAAAGGTCCATGCACATCATAACCCTTATTTTGCATTGCTTTAATCGCTGGTTCAATAAAATCAATCTCTTCATGACCAAATCGACCACCCTCTCCTGCATGTGGATTTAAACCTGCCACTGCAATCTTAGCGCGTTCTAATCCCAAAATACGGCAAGCTTCATGACACATTTCAATGGATCGACATTGTTGTTCAAAAGAAATCATACTCGGAACCTGAGACAAAGGCACATGAATCGTCGATAAAAGCACACGAACCTCATGATTCAACAACATCATCGCATACTCATCTGTTTTACTGCGAGTCGCTAAAATTTCTGTATGTCCCGGAAAATCATGCCCTGCTGCTTTAAGTGTTAACTTGTTCAAAGGTGCTGTACAAATAGACTCAATATCACGATTCATTGCATCATCAATCGCACGACAAAGACTTTGATAGACCACTTCACCCACATCAGCATTAATCTCACCATACGGTAAATATTGTGATAACTCAGGACCACATTGAATACAGTGAATCGCCACATCTAAATCAGCATATTTTGATAACCATAAATGATAATCCTGAATTGAACGATGACCCTGCAGTCGAATATCTGAATCATCACCATGAACAAGATAAATCGCTCTCTGCATACTCGTCACATCACCATACACCAAAACAGGTTTTAGTAATCGTTTTTGTAATTTCACGATTTGTTCTGGGCCAATACCAATCGCATCACCCATCGTAATACCAATCTGACAAGGCTTTTGACTCATTCCATTCTCCAAAAAGATACGTCATTTAATCATAAAATACACTGCAATACATCATAGATACAGCATATTCACCCACAAAACATATATTCACATAAAACATCAATGATGTTTTTTTAAGAAACTACGAACAGCATTTGCTGTATGACCTTGAGAGTGATCTACTAAGTCTTTCATTATACCCTCAAACACTAGGTTTCCACCTTCATCTCCCCCATCTGGACCCAAATCAATCACCCAATCTGCCTCTGACATCACATCTAAATTATGCTCAATCACCAAAACAGTATGACCTGCATCTACTAGCTGGTGTAATACGTGAATCAGTTTTTCAACATCTGCCATGGATAGCCCAACTGTTGGCTCATCTAAAACATATAATGTTTGTTGGCGTTTAGAGACACGTTTAATCGTCTTGCGACCCACATGCGCTTTGAGCAACTCCGTCACTAATTTCACACGTTGCGCTTCTCCACCCGAGAGCGTATGCGATGCCTGTCCAATTCTCAGATAACCCAATCCCACATCTTGCATCAACACCAAAGCTTCCCGAATTTTTGGATGAAAGTCAAAAAACTCAACGGCTTCATCAACGTCCATATTCAAGACATCACCAATATGTTTCCCACGTAAACGAACTTCTAATGTTTGAGGATTAAAACGCATGCCACTACAAGACTCACAAGGCACCCGAACATCTGGCAAAAAGCTCATCTCCATCAGCTTCACACCTTGACCACCACAATCAGAGCAACGGCCTGCACCCGTATTGAAAGAAAAACGAGAGGCAGTCCACCCCTGCATTTTTGCTTCTTGAGTTTGTGCAAATTGTTTTCGAACTTCGTCCCAAAAACCAATATAAGTCCCCGGTGTCGAACGAGGTGTTTTGCCAATAGGGGTTTGATCTACTTCTAAAACACGATCAATATCTTCCCAATTCGATAATGTGACATCATGCAAAGATTGCGTCTCTTCCATTGTTTCATGGTCACGGTTCGCCAAATACTGACGCATCACTTTTAAGAACACATCACGTGCGAATGTTGATTTACCCGAACCCGACACACCCGTCACAACCGTTAAACAGCCCAAAGGTATCCTCGCATTTACTGATTTAAGATTATGCAGGCAAGCATTTTGAATATGAATCATTTTATCTTGTTCAATTTCACGGTATATCCCTCTCACTGGGTGTTTCATAGGTTCTCTTAAATACTTTCCTGTTAATGAGGTGGGGTGTGCCTGAATATGCTCATAATCGCCTGTCGCAACTACTTGACCCCCTCGAAGTCCTGCACTTGGACCCATATCCACAATGAAATCTGCACGAGAAATTGTATCTTCATCATGCTCTACCACGACTAACGTATTACCATTACCTCGCAAACGATCCAAAGCATTCAACAGAATCTGATTGTCACGTGGATGCAATCCAATTGTTGGTTCATCTAACACATAACAAACACCTTGTAAATTAGAACCCAACTGAGCTGCCAAACGAATTCTTTGTGCCTCACCCCCTGATAAAGTCGGTGCAGCACGATCCAATGACAAATAATGCAACCCCACCTCTTCCATAAATGACAATCGATGATGAATTTCCGTCAAAATATCACGTCCAATCGCAGACTCTCGATCATTGAGACAGATACTTGAAAACTCATGGATGGCTTGCCGAATAGTCAATGCGCTCATCTCTCCAATTGATTGTCCTTGCCACTTAACGGATAAAGCCACTTCATTCAAGCGATGTCCATGACAAGACGGACAAACCACTGCCTGTTCATCACCCTCAGGAATCCATGTCGCTTCTTCTCCATGATGTTCGGCCGTAAACCCATCGATCACTTGAGCTGTACCAAAACAGCTCGGACACCAACCATGATAAGAATTATATGAAAACAAACGAGGATCGGGCTCTGAAAACGAACGCTGACAAGAAGGACATGCACGTTTCGTTGAAAATGTTTGCAAATCACCCTCACACCAAATACGTAATACCCCATCACCTCGCATCAGAGCTTCTTGTAAAATATCTTTATAATGAGAAAGTGGCACGCTGACCTGTTGCACATGATCTGCCTCAGACAATTTAACCGCAAAACTTTCCCCCTCTTGGTGCTCACTTTGCAAACTGGGTAAACCAAATACGGCAATTGGCAAATCAATATAATGTTCTTTATAACGGTCTAATTTTTTAAATGGTTTTGTTTTAACAAATTCACCGTCCACATACAAAGTATTAAAACCTTTGCTGTGAGCCCATTTGGCCAAATCCGTATAAATCCCTTTACGGGCAACCACCATAGGTGCCATCACCGTAATGGTCTGACCTGTATATTGTGTTTTCATTTGGTGCAAAATCTGTTCTACCGTCTGTGGTGATACAGGCACTTGACAGTCCGGGCAATACTGCGTCCCCAATTTCATGAATAACAGACGCAAGAAATGGTGAATCTCTGTCATCGTTCCCACCGTTGATTTACGTCCACCACGAGACGTACGTTGCTCAATGGCAACCGTAGGTGGAATCCCATAAATCGCATCGACATCAGGTTTACCAGCTGGCTGAACCACAGAACGTGCATACGCATTCAAAGACTCTAAATAACGACGTTGCCCTTCATTAAATAAAATATCAAAAGCAAGTGTTGATTTCCCTGAACCTGAAACCCCAGTAATCACCGTTAATTGCTGGTGAGGAATATCAACATCCACCCCTTTAAGATTATGTTCACAGGCATGTCGAATCTCAATCTGATCACGATGAGTTCCTAATTGGTAAGCAGGCGTTCGTTCTTGTAAAAAGCTCATATGACCCTTCATATGTGTTCTCAAGGCAGTCGCTGTATGGCCTACACCTGAATCACATAATTGTTGAGGTGTCCCCATATCAACAATACTTCCACCCATCTCTCCACCTTCTGGACCCAAATCAATCACCCAATCAGATGCAGCAATCACATCTAAATGATGTTCAATAATCAAAAGAGAATGTCCAGCTTCCACCAAACGGTCAAATGCTTGCATTAGTTTCGCAATATCATCAAAATGTAATCCTGTCGTAGGCTCATCAAACAAAAACAGCGCGCCTTTAGTCGCTAATTTTCCTGCCATATGACCTGATTTAGCAGCCCCTACCAAATGAGCCGCTAATTTCAAACGTTGTGCCTCACCACCCGACAAAGTCGGTAATGATTGACCTAACCGAATATACGCCAAACCTACATCCACCAATGGCTGTAAGGACTGTTGAATATCTTTTAAGCCTTTAAAAAACGACAAAGCTTCTGATACCGTCATATCTAATACTTCATCAATTGAAGCTGTACGTCCCAAATGGCTCAAACGCACCTCACAAATTTCATCTGTAAATCGACGCCCCTGACAACTTGGACAACGTAAATAGACATCCGATAAAAACTGCATTTCAACATGTTCAAAACCCGTCCCTTTACAACTTGAACAACGACCATCTCCCGTATTAAAACTAAACATGCCTGCTGTATAGCCACGTTCTTTTGCTAATGGGGTATTAGCAAACAGTTTACGAATCGCTGTAAATGCACCTACATAGCTAATCGGATTAGAGCGCGCTGTTTTACCAATTTGACTTTGATCAATTAAAATCACATCACTTAATGCATTCGCGCCAACAAGCGA
>PDWI01010905.1_pt1 | contig 10081 bp, 8 predicted proteins | sample 1430891 | NCBI WGS metagenome assembly PDWI01 (sample SAMN01162508, study PRJNA174530) | Oral metagenome, whole genome shotgun sequencing project. | biome: Marine environment; feature: Marine mammal; material: Swab sample of the gingival sulcus; isolation source: swab sample of gingival sulcus... | reverse complement strand
CAAATATTTTCTCACTTCTGTAAATACCTGCTAATCAATTAGTTAAAATCGTAAGAGGAGATGGCAAAATAAATGTATTTGTATTTTCTGAATGCGCCTCATTAGGTTCAACTTGTGTTGCGTTCGTTGCCATAGAAGAATTTTCTTGTAACAAAACTTCATTTTTTTTACAACTACTGAAACTAAGTATTACCAATAGTTGTAACATCAATAAGTACTTTGTATTCATTTTTTTATCTTTATAAGTTTATTATTAAATTTAAAATAAAATTACCAGTAATTCTCCGCAAGTCTAATGTTAGTTTTTAATATTTCCAAATTTTTTATGTTAATTTTTTTTTACTCGTATCCTTAGCACTCCAAAGAGCCAACTTTGTGATTCAACTTGGAGGTAAAAAATAGAAAAAACACTAAGTTGCACAAAATAATTTTCGCAAAGTTAGACAAAGAAAAAAAATCTATTTTTCCGTGCCCCCGCCCTACATTCAAAAAATAACGATGTCTTTTATATGATATTTTTCTAAATAATTATTAATTTTTTCTTGCAATTTTTCTTTTAGCATATTGAGTTCGTACTTCAAATGAGGCGAAGTTATTTTGATGTACAGCAACGAGTTTTGCACAAACAATTCGGCTGTGTTTTTAGCCAAAACTGCACCTACAATTTCAGCCCAATTATTACTCAATTTTGCGGTAAGGTATTTATCCTCTAATCCGTACATTTTCAGATAGTTATCAAATATTCCTGCTAATGGTTTCGGCTCGTTTTTTGTTTTCATTATTTTAGTTTTAATTTTCTGTCGGACGACAAAAATATTTTTTCTTCGTCAAAAAGTTTTCGCACCAACAATTTGGTGTTTTCTGCGTCGTTGCCCATAGCTTCTATAAGTTCAACAATCGTCATTTCTTTTTCCTGTTCCAACAGACTCAAAATTTTTTGCGTTAAAAGTTCAGTGTTTTCGCTTTTATTTCGGTGGCAATAATCGCAACGCCCGCATTCTGGGGCATCATTTTCGCCAAAATATTCAAGCAACAACCTGCTTCTACATTTGTCGTTTCGACTGACATAATCTATTACGGCATCAATTTTTTCGATGTATCTATCTTTCAAAAAATCGTAAGCCTCCTTGCTGATATTGAACGACTTAGGGTCTTGTCGATTTTCAATAAACGTGATGTAAGGGTTTGTTTTTCGCGGCAAATATTCAATTATATTCAGCTTTGCTAATTCGTTGAGATACAAGAAAATAACTCTGACTTCGGTTTTTGCCATTTTAGCCATTCTAAACTCGTCTATCGGGACGTATTCGGAAAACAAACCGGTATAATTTCGCATCAAAAACCTCAAAAAACCGTCATATTTAGGTTTTTCAACCTGAAATTTGTACAAATCATTTCGGGCTAAAATAATTTTGATTTTAGATTTTTCAAAAATTTCTTCTGTGTATTCAATATACTTTTGTTTTTGTAAAAATTTCAGGCTATTGTACACGTCTAACGGATTGAAATTAAATCTATTAGCAAAATGCGAAAGCACAAATTCAAACTCTTGATTTTGTCCGTTTCCGACCGGAATTTTCAAATAATTGCACAGAGCTTCGTAAACGCTAAAAATCGTCTGCTTTGACGGATAAGATTTATCTACCGATTTTTTCAAATTATCGACATCTTCTTTGTTGAAAAGCAAAAATGCATAAGCATCTTTGAGGTCTCTCCCACCCCGCCCGGCTTCTTGAAAATACGCCTCCAACGAATCGGGCAAATCGATGTGAATAACAAACCTCACGTCCGACTTGTCTATCCCCATTCCGAAAGCATTTGTAGAAACAATAATACGAGTTCGGTCGTGCTTCCAATCGTTCTGTTTTCGGTCTTTTTCGGCAGGCGTCAATCCGGCGTGATAAAAATCGGCCGATATGCCGTGCGAAATCAAAAAATCAGCTATTTTTTCGGTTAATTTTCGGCTACGCACATAAACAACACCGGTGCCTCTGATGTTTTTGGTTAATTGCAATAGCTGCCCAAACTTATTTTCGGTGTATCGCACCAAATAAACGATATTTTTTCGTTCAAAACTTTTTTTAAAAACATTTTTCGTTTTAAAATTCAATTTTTCTTGAATATCCTCCACCACAGCCGGCGTAGCAGTTGCCGTGAGCGCCAAAACCGAAACATCGGGCAGATGCTTGCGAACTTGTGCAATTTTGAGATAAGAAGGGCGAAAGTCGTATCCCCACTGCGAAATACAATGCGCTTCGTCGATAGCCAACAAATTTATTTTCATCTGTGGCAAAGCGTTCAAAAACGCCTGAGTACCAAGCCTTTCGGGCGATAAATACAGAAATTTATATTTTCCGTTGATGCAATTATCAAAAGTTTGCACAATTTCCTTTCGACTCATTCCGGTATAAATCGCAACAGCAGATATTTTTTGCCGTTTAAGATTCTCAACTTGGTCTTTCATCAATGCAATCAGAGGACTTACAACAATACACATTCCGTCGTGCGCCAATGCCGGCACCTGAAATATAATGGATTTTCCGCCACCGGTAGGCAACAAACCAAGCGTATCGGTTTTGTTTTGAGCCACCGACACTATTATATCTTCTTGCAACGGTCTAAACGCCGGATATTTCCAATATTTTTGTAATGTTTCTACGTAAATACTCACATCAATTGCTAATTGTTAATTATTTATTATTGCCCTGATTATCAAACAGTTACAGCTACGCAATATAACTCCTTGACTACCAACCTATTACATCGCTTTCTTTATCAAATGTAAAACGCTTATCATGCGCAAGCCCCAACACCCAACACCCAACACCTAAAACCTACCCCCCAAAACCTACCAAAAAAAAATCAATATTTCATTCTAATTTTCAATAGTTCGATAAAATCGTCAGCCTTGAGAGCAGCTCCTCCGATTAAGCCTCCGTCGATGTCAGGTTTTGAGAACAATCCGTCGGCATTTGCGGGTTTGCAACTCCCCCCATACAAAATAGATGTGTTTTGAGCTATTTCGTCTCCATATTTTTCTTCGATAAGTTCTCTGATGTAAGCGTGAATTTCTTGCGCCTGTTCGGGCGAAGCCACTTTTCCGGTACCGATAGCCCAAACAGGTTCGTAGGCAACTATCACTTTCTCGAACTCCTCTTTGCTCAACTTGAACAAAACATTTTCAATTTGAGATTTTACAACGTCAAAATGTTTTTGGTTTTCTCGGTCTTCGAGAACTTCGCCAACGCAAAATATTGGAGTTAAGTTATTTTTCAGCGCTATGTTTATTTTTTTTGTCAAAACGGTGTCGGTATCTCCGTAATAAGCTCTCCTTTCGGAATGCCCTAAAATTACGGTATTTGCTCCTACACTACAAATCATTTCGGCAGATACTTCGCCCGTATAAGCACCTTTTTCGTTGTCGGCAATGTTTTGAGCCGCAAGTCGAAGTTTTGATGTGTCTATAATTTGCCCTACGGGGTGCAAATGCGTAAACGGTACGGCAATTATTATTTCAAATTTTTCGGTGTCATATACCATATCGGTAGCTTTTTGGCTAACTCCTACGGCAAGATTTAGTCCTTCTTCCAGATTGGTGTTCATCTTCCAATTTCCGGCTAATATTTTTTTTCTCATATTTAAGTTTTTTTGCTTGAACAACACTTCGTGAAATTATGATTTAAAATCTTAATAATCAGATAATTACAAAAATATAACGAGTTATTGTTTGGACAAAGTTAAAAAATAAAATAAATTTTGCGGTGAATTTAGAAATTTAATTTAATTTCAGAAAAAAACTATTGTATTTTTTTGCCGGATAGCTTCAACTACGAGTATTATTTTTTTGTTTTATATTTTGTCTTCTGTTCTTTTAACAATATTACTCTATCAATATGCTCAGAATTTGTTTGCTTAGATTCTGTAGATTCAAAATTAAAAAATATTTGAATTTTAGACGCATATCCATCATAACCAGAAAAACAAGTATATTTTTTCGTTTCATTTGGATTTATATTAGAATTACTATTGTGCGGAAGAATAAAATCCCAAGACAATGGCTGATCATTGTTATCAAGTAATATAACCATTGTAAAGTTGTTTCGTAAAATTGTATTTGTTTCATTTTTCACATTCAAGTTTACTTCTCCAAAAGGATAATCTTCGGTACTATACATGTAATCAACAGCTTTTACCCCAAGAGCAGTTAGTTTTTGATTATGTTCATAAGAACTTATTTTATTGATTTCGATGGATTTTACATTATTTGGATTTAAGTTCTTGAAATCTAAAAAATACCCCTTACTTCCCGAAGTTAGATAATCGGTCTCATAAAAGCCCTCAGATTTATTAAAATCGCCGGTTACAAAAAGGTAATCATATTGAGAAATTGACTGTCCCGAACTATTTTTATATTTCATATGTTCTATCTCGACAGAGCGAAATGTTTTGTCACTTATATTTTCTATAGGAATAATAACACTTATCCATTCGTCCGATAGTCTATCTTTGCATAGGTAAGCTACTTCACTCACTTTAAAATTAGGGTTCTCCTCCAACAGTGTTATTGGCACTTTTTTTACTAATTTATTATTTGGTGTGATACCCTGCCCAATGTCCTGTCCGGACAGAATAATTCCGTTGTTAGAAACTATCGTGTTAATATCGTCATCACCGTTTTCATTGTTATCATCAATATTTATTATAGTATCGCTGGACAAAAACAATGCTTGCAATACATAAGGATTTTTTTCTTTAGAACAAGAGTTCAACAACGTAACAATTAATAGTAAGATTATTGTATTTTTAAATGTTTTCATATATTAGATTTTAAATTATTAGTTTAATCAAATTATTCACAATATTCTTTTATAACTTCGTATTTTGAAGCATATGGGCCGGAGTCCGGTCCTAATTGCTCTATATACCAGCCCTTATCTCCCCAAAAATCCGCTTCGGTTTTATAATATATCATATGTTCTCCATCGTCAAAAAAACCATCGCCATCTCCGTAATATTCGATGGTTCCGTCTATTTCGGTTAAATGCCAATCTTTATTTTTTTCTTCAATACAATTGCGTACTCTTTCGCTAAGAGCAGAACCTGTAGTATTATCGCTATAATCATAACTTGTAGTTGTATAATCATCTTCGTAGGTTCCGTAATAGTAGGCGTAAAATTTATTGACATGATGATTTGTTATACTCTTTACATGGTTTCCGGCTTCTACCTGAAAATCATTTAAATCGCTCCCTGTATTTCCGCCACTAAGCAACTCTCCCAAATTTTCTAATGCTGATTGACTGGTACCCGACTTGTACCATTGAGCGGCAATAAGTCCATCGTTACCACTTGCTCCCACCTCATAAATTCCCGTTATCCAAGGATTGAAAAAATCGTTAATTTGAATACCTTCTTTCACTTTTTCTAAAAATAGAAATGCAGGATAATCTTCTTCGGTTTGATAATGGACTATAACGAGACGGTCGTAATTTCCATCGCCATTGGCAATATCTACAACTCCACTATATCTTGCAATTGCATCCAAATTTGCAAAAGAGACTTTTCGTTTTGCCGCCGAAATAAGCCATTCGGGGTCATAAATCAAAGTATCTCCTTTATATTTATTGTAAAAATTATGATAATCAAGTAAAGATTTACATTTATTGTAATCTGATTTTACCCATTGAGCAATTTTATTATCTACTTCTCTTTTATACTTTCCGTCTGAAAAAAATTTAACGTAATATTTAGAGTTGCCAATATCATTCGTTAATTGATAAGCTCTATCGTCGGCTGCATCAAAACAATCCGAATAACGTACTACAGAAAGAATACATTCCGGAATGGATTTGCTTAGCATTGCATATTTATTATGAGCCTTTTGTTTTGTTAAACGATCTACATTATAATTCAAATTCAACAAGTTAGGAATATTTTCACGTTTAATTTTAATTAAAGAGTTCGTAAAAACGGTTTTAGCATATTTACTATTGGTACCAAATCTGTTTTTAAACATTCTTGCATCATTATAATTTCTGACCAATTGGGCACTTTTGTTCTCGACAGTACTTCTTGAATATCTTTTGGGATATCGGTCTATCGCACTTAAATAAGCAGAAAGAGAGTTGCTGTATGCTTCTATGTACTCAGCTTGTGCATCGGCAATAGCCGTCAAATTAGGGTACTCAGAGCTAGGAAACATATCAATTATTTGTGGCAAATTATTGACATGCGTAGAGCTTATTGTTTTGGTTAGTGCATCGTTCATATACTCACTTTGCGGATAATTACGTTTAAACGTTTTCAAATCATTGATGTTGTTTATCAAAGTCCACGATTTCTTTTCGGCCTCTTTGTCCAAGATGGGATATTTATTTTTAGCCTCCATACATAGCGCTGTTGTATTGCTTTGTTTCAAATAATTAAACTTCACGTCTTTTATTGCCGGATAATCTACATCTTTGCTGTATATACTAATTAATTTAGGTATTTCATCTCTTTTTACAATTTTATTAGCTAAAATTATTATATCATTGTTTTTTTCACTATTCGGGAATGCTATGGAAAAATCCCAAACATCTTGCATATTTTTTATCTGAAAATTATCCTCTGCCGATTTATGAATAACTCTAAATTTTTGGGGATCGCTATCGTCTATTATTATGAAATCTTTATTAACCTCATCTATCCAGATTTGCGGATTATAAGATTTTTCAGATAAACCAAATCCTGCAATTTGGTTTATGTAGCTTGATGTAAAAAATCCGATGGTACCCCCAAGCGCAGCACCGGCTATTCTAAGCGTCTTTTTCTCTTGTCCATTGTAGTAGGTAAACATATTAGACAATGCACCAAGCGTAGCTCCTGTAGCGGTTCCGACCGCCACACTGGCAACACCGGTTTTATTTAAAACCCTATCATAATGAGCATAAGAAACCGTTTTTCGTTGGTTATAATCCGATTCCGAAACCATAAGAGCATCGGGTCGTACGACGACACAAGATTTATTTATTAATAAACAAGAACTATTTACTAGTAAAATTATGGTAAAACTGATGTAAAATAATTTTTTCATTGACATTGTATTTTATAAGTTGTACATTTTAAACAAGGGAGCTCACTCTCTTGTTATGATATATCCAAAAAAGATTCTGGCACGAAGTCATTGGCATTATGGACACAGCCTAGTGCTATCAATAATAATCGCCCATAGTCCAACCGGCTGTTATCAAAAATTGATAAAATGGAGTTTTCCTATTGAACATAGAATGTTTATATTCCACTGTTATAACAGTAGAATAGTCTATCAAATTAACCATAAAACCGGCTTTCCAAATCACAGAATTAGTATTTACTCTCATAAGCATTGGTAATTTTTTACCGCTATCCCATATAGATTTATTGGTAAGTTGAGAAATTTGAAATCCGGCTCCTGCATAAGGGATAAATTTTTCAAAAATAGATAACAAAGGTAAATCTGCGGCAAGTTCCACTCCTCTATGTCGTATCTTCACTGTATCTAGCGAGTTCCAACCCAAAGTTTGTGCATTTACATTAAAAATTGACGAAAAATAACCGACATCCACCATCAATGGATACAACCTATGGTAACGAAAATTTAAAGCATGTCCCCACGTTCTTTTTATTGTATCCGAATCCATATTTGCTCTGAAATTAGAAGATATAAAACTTGTTTGATGGTAGCCGTACGAATAGGTAAGCATTGTCTCTTCTTTATAATCACGAGCATCTCCCCAAAACAACACATCACTTACCGAACTGCCGCCTTTGCCGGCAATTTGTCCAATTCCTTCAAACATTTCGCCCCAATAAGACCAATTATGATTAAAAGCCAACCCGAAATATAGTTCGTTAAAAGCATCTGCATCTAATTTTAAACTTTGCCTATATTCAAGTCGAAATTGAACAGGAGTAAAAAACAAGTTAACAATTTGTCCTTCATATCTTATTTTCCAAAAAAAAGATTTGTTTAAAGTTTGCGACAAAGGCACATTCTCAAAAAAAACACTTGGCGCAACAATTTTACCTTTATGAAACCCAAATCCAACGCTTAGGTTTAAGTCCAAAGGATATAGATAGTTGTCGATAAAATTATAATCTACCGAAAACTCCCAGGCTTTGTATTTTAGTTGCTGACCATTGTAATCGAAACCGGAACTTAAATAACCGACATCGAATGTTATAGGATTTTGAGTTAAGCTAAAATGTGTTGCGTTGCCAAATTTGCGAGATAAATATTTGTTTGAAATATTTTGACCGAAAGTTTTATTTAAAAAAGAGGTTCGCATATACCCCCAAGACAATCCAATTGAAAAATTTTCCATATCTAAAAAATTTAAGAAAGGACTTATTACTGCATCATATTTAGATTCTGGTAAATCTGTACCCGAATAAGTGGGTTCATAGAACGAAATATTTTTACTATCAAATAATGTCCCCTTACTTTGGGAAAAACTATACTGATGAAAACTTATCAATAACAAAAAAAATAAGACAACTTGTTTTACATTCATTTTATGCTATATTTAGAAAAAGAACCAAATTTTCACTGGCTCTACTTTATGTTAAAAAAAATCAAAAAGAAACTTGATAATCAGATTTATAATTTTCTGTTTCTCATCGGCAAATAAAACACAAAAAAACGTCAAAAATCAGTCATTTTTAAGAATGCCCGAACTTTGCATAAAGAAAACAGAATACATCAAGAATGCGGTTTTTGTTTTTAAGTTTTTTTCCTAACTTTGCAAATAAAAAAATAAGAGAAATATGGCACACGAAGATAAACGAAAATCCTATGCCGACTACATTAAAAGTTACCTAAAAACTAATCCGCCCAAAGGGTGGACAGGCGATTTTCCGGGCAGTCAGGCAAAAATAGACAACTACATCGAGCATATCTTGCGAAAAGGCGAAGACCACAAAAAAGTCAAGGCTATCGACGAACGTTTTAACTTGGTGGCCAATTTGTCGGCAACCCAAAAGATGATAGACATAAATGGCAGAACAAGAAGTCTGTATGATTTTCTCAAAAAAGATGGCACCAAAATCCCATACAGGAGAAACCTCGAACTGACAGCAATAATATTTGGGGTGCCGATAACTACTCATTATGATTTTCTGAAACAGAACGCACAACAAGAAAACTCGGAAACTGAAACGCCGGACGAGATTTTGGAGGAAACACCGCCTGAAATTTCCGAAGAACCGAAAATATCGGAAGAAAAAAACACAACGCCTAAAGAATTAGAATCCTCCGAAGAACCCGAAGAGAAGACAAAAAAAACTGCACAAACGACCTTCAAAACAATTGCCGTAAGTTTATTTCTCGTTGCAATATTTTCAGGTTTTGTCTATACCATATTTTTTACGAAAGTAACAACAAAAAATGAAAATATGCAAATCAGTTCGGTAATGCCCGTGGATATTGGCGATAAATTTTTTGACGGAGAAATAAGTAAAACAGAAACAAATCCAAATGATACCGGTTTGATTTTTTACACACGCAGCATTTTTAACGACTACTGTTTGACCAAAAATGAAGCTTGGAATTTTGAGGTTGATACCAATGGCGAAGATATGAAAAATCCTGAATTTGGTTCTATGTTTGCCGAAACAATTCAAGAACTTTATCCACATACAGTTGGTCGTGTAAACATAGCTAACATAACAATGGAGTTGCGGTTTGAGATTAAAAACTCCTTTGACAAAACTATGTGTTTAGAAAATATGATGATACGAGTTTTAGACAAGTATGATACCAAAGCCGAAAAAGCCACGTACAATGTTTATCAAGATAGAGATTTAGAACAATCTGTTTTTATAACTTTTAGTACACAAAAAACTTATCGTTTTGCGTTAGAGCGGACTTCGCTAAAAAAAAACGAGACTATTTCATTTAAATGCACCATAAATGGCGATTCTCATTGCGACAATAAGATATATAGATTTAAAATAGTTGCCGATTTTCTCGATGTTAACAGCAGACAACACTACTACGTCGAATCCGACAAAACTTATTTAATAGGATTTGTGAGAGATTAAGAGAGCAGAGAAGTAATTA
>PDWI01057436.1_pt1 | contig 10082 bp, 9 predicted proteins | sample 1430891 | NCBI WGS metagenome assembly PDWI01 (sample SAMN01162508, study PRJNA174530) | Oral metagenome, whole genome shotgun sequencing project. | biome: Marine environment; feature: Marine mammal; material: Swab sample of the gingival sulcus; isolation source: swab sample of gingival sulcus... | reverse complement strand
ACTGTGTTTTATGATTTAAATAGAGTAAAATTCATTTTGAAACTACTTTATTTCAAGTAGTGGAATGATCCAAATAAAAGTAACTAAATGTTGCTCAATTGTATGTATTTTGAATACAGAGACAATGGATTGTTAGCTATTTATTAATAAGATGGCGTCCCATAGGGGATTCGAACCCCTGTTGCCGCCGTGAAAGGGCGGTGTCCTAGGCCTCTAGACGAATGGGACGTTTAGAGATTTTTTGTATCCTATTAGTGTTAAGTTGGTGGAGCTAAGCGGGATCGAACCGCTGACCTCAACACTGCCAGTGTTGCGCTCTCCCAGCTGAGCTATAGCCCCTTAATTAGGATAGGGGGCTTATTATAGAGATTGAAGTATTTTTGTCAAACACTATTTTTATTTTTTATTCGTCTTTCTAGCTGTATTTTTAACTGTATTGCTGAACCATTGCTTTTACAGCCTTTGCATCATTGTCAACTACGGTAACTCGTTTTAGTTTTTTCAAACTTTGCAGGCAGTGCAGTTTCTAAACAAATCGTTAGTCCTGACAGCTTGCCAGATTGCTGTAGTTTACGAGTAACGAAGACACCGTCAGCAGTGTGAGGGTCGAGGTAATCTTTACACGTTTCAAAGGTTTCTTTGATTGTGTCAATACGATTTTTGTGGCTTGATTGTCCAGAGATAAATCCTGATTGCGTTAATAATTCAGCCTTATCACTAAAATCAAAATAATTATTTGTGGCAATTTGTTCCCATAGTGTTCGCAATTGTTCGGCATTATTGCCGAGTAGGTTATAGATGTAGCGTTCAAAGTTTGACGCCTTGCCAATATCCATTGACGGACTGCTGGTTTCTAATACGTTGCTTGACGGGCGAACGTTATATGTCGCTGTTTGGAAAAATTCGTCAAGGACGTTGTTTTCATTAGTTGCAACAACGAGTTTATCAATTGGTAATCCCATTTGCTTGGCGACAAAGCCAGCTGCAAAGTAGCCTTTGAAATAATAGACAACTTGTGCCAAAATTCTCGCCCAGTTGATAGAGTTTACCGCTCCGATGCTGTACTTTTCTTTAAATTCAGCATCGCTGTTGATGGCTTTAACAATATCTTGGCAATCATCAAACACACCTTTTACTGCAATGTTAAAAATATTTTGCTCATTGAGTCCAAACATTTGAGCTTGTTGGAATGGCGACATACGATTATGTGGAGAGAGCATAAACACGTTAATGTGTTTTTTGCCAATCATTGCGTGTTCGGCAGCAGAACCTGTATCGCCTGATGTTGCTCCTATGATATTGAGCTTTTTCTCATTGCGTTCTAAAACATATTCAAACAGTTCGCCAATCATCTGCATTGCAATGTCTTTAAATGCCAATGTTGGACCGTTAGAAAGCCCTAAAATAGCAGTGTTATCATCTAAAAAACGCAGAGGTGTAATATCATCAGTGCCAAATTTTGTTTTATTATACGCACCGTTAATCAGTATTTTTAAATCACTATGAGGAATGTCATCAACGTAGAGCTTAAAAATCTCAAATGCTAAATCAGGATATGATAAGCTCTCCCACGCCTGTAAGGTTTGCTCGTCAATGTGTGGAATAGTTTTAGGAACGGCTAAACCACCATCAGGAGCAAGCCCCATAACGAGAACTTCGGCAAAAGATTTTTCAGGCATTTGCCCACGTGTACTGACATATTTCATAAGTTTCTCCTCTTTGTGTTTGTTTTTTATAGTTTATGCTACTCTATACTGCCTTATAATTGTTTAATATGCACTACGTGCAAATTTATACGGCAATGATTTTTCATTAATTTAGCACAATCTGTGAATTGATTAAAGGCAATTCCTTTGAAATAGTGTCCTGATTGCTCTTCAATCATTGCTAATTGTGCGTGATTTTTTCCCACTTCTCGCACTTGGTCGAGATAAAAGGTATTTTCAAACAGTGGTTCTGATAGCTCACTGCCCCACGGCTCAAGCGTGCGTAAAAATTCGGCGTTGGCGATATTTAATTCATACGGCAATAATTCACCGTCAGTGTAAATGGTATTATCAATCTCTTTGCCTGCTAATTGTTCGCTGATAGTATCTTCAATGCCAACAACAAATGTTTTTAGATTTTCTGGCACAAGGGCAAGCCCTGCGGCTTTGCAGTGTCCGCCATAGGTTTTAAGGATATGCGGATAGTTATTGTTAAATGCATTGAGGGCATTGATGAGATTTACCGCTTTACCTGCACGAGCAGAGGCTTTTAATAAACCATTTTCGGCAGTGGTGAAAACAAAAGCGGTTTTGCCATAGGTATCTTTGATGCGAGCTGCAACAATGCCTATTAATCCCTCATTCCATTCTGGGTCAAATAGGCATACGCTGGCGGTGTCTTCGGCTAATTGTTGTTCGGCAATCAGTTCATCAGCTTGCATTCGCATTTCATTTTCTATCGTTCGGCGTTCGTGGTTTAAGCGATTGAGTTCAATAGCGTAATCCATTGCAATTCGCTCATTCTGTGCCATAAGACAATCTACGCCTAATTGCATATCGGCAATGCGACCTGCAGCATTTAAGCGTGGAGCGATTTGAAAGCCGATATCTGTTGCGGTAAGCGTTTCTGCAGAAAGCCCAGAAACTTCAATAAGGGCGGTAATGCCTTTTGCACACACGCCTGCACGAATGCGTTTTAAGCCTTGTTCAACGAGAATACGATTGTTAAAATCAAGTGGCACAACATCAGCAACCGTACCGATTGCCACATACGGCAATAAATCAGTCATTTGAAAGTCATCAAGACGAGTATCGTTATGTTCTCTCAATACTTGGCGTAGAGCCAGCATTACATAAAAAGCAACGCCAACGCCTGCTAGCCCTTTGCTACTAAAATTGCAATCTTTTTGGTTGGGATTGACGATAATATCGGCGTTTGGTAAAACGTCAGGTGCTATGTGATGATCGGTTATAATAACGTCTATGTTGTGTGATTTTAACATTGCAACGCTATCAACGGCAGAAATGCCGTTGTCAACGGTGATAACCAGCTGTGCTTGTTTGGCAAGTGTTTGTTCAGCGGCTTTTTCGGAAAGTCCATAGCCCATACTTACACGATTTGGCACAACGCTATCGCAGTCTGCGTTCAAGTGATTGAGTACCGTAAGCATAACCGACATCGCAGTCGCTCCGTCAGCATCATAATCGCCGACAATAACTATTTTTTCGTTGCTATTAATGGCACGATAAATTCTTTCGGCTGCCTTATCTGCATTGGTTAATTCAGCAACGCTTAATAACTCTGCGAGTGATTTTGGAAGTTGTTCTGGAGTAATTGAGCGTGCAGCAAGCACACGGCGATGACACGGAGAAAAATCCTCAGGATAGCTGTTAATATCAAGCAGAGTAGGGGATTGTTTAAATACTATCACCAGTTATCACCAATTATTATTTGGTACTTGTTTGCCGCTAGGCAAAATGTTCTACACGAATACGCATAATTTCATCTTTGGTAGTATCCAATGCTCTGATAGTTGTAAGTGCTCGTTGTAAGTCCGCTTCTTTTACTTGTTGCGTAACAATCACGACAACTGCTTCGTCTTTGTTACTCCCTGGTTCTTTTTGGATTATTGCCTCGATGCTGATATTTTCTTCGGCGAGAATACCTGTGATTTTTGCCATAACACCAGCTTGGTCGCTGACGGTCATACGCAAGTAGTTTGCAGAAATTTGTTCGTCCGTTGCAAGTACCGATACGTTGCTTTTATTGTTTCGAGCATATCCTAGTGGTGTAATGTGATCGGCTGCAAGACTGGTAGTTAGTCCGAGTACATCTGCCATAACAGCTGAAGCTGTCGGTAGTGAGCCAGCGCCTGCACCATAAAAGAGAGTTTCGCCAACAGCATTACCGTGAACACGCACAGCATTCATTACTCCATCAACTTTTGAAATCAGTGTTGTATGTGGTACAAGTGTTGGGTGGACTCGTGCCTCTATGCCATTTGGTCTGCGAATTGCGATACCCAAATGCTTGATACGATAGCCGAGTTCTTCGGCATAAGCTAAGTCTTGTCGGCTAATTTTACTGATGCCTTCAACGGATAATTTATCAAAATCTAAATCAATACCGTAGGCAATTGAGGCAAGAATAGTGAGCTTGTGAGCAGCATCGACACCTTCAACATCAAATGTTGGGTCAGCTTCGGCATAGCCGAGTACTTGTGCTTCTTGTAATACATCTTCAAAAGCACGTCCTTCGTTACGCATAGCCGTTAAAATATAGTTACTGGTGCCGTTGATGATGCCTGCAACAGAGGTGATTTCATTGGCAACGAGTCCTTCTTTCAGTGCTTTTATAATTGGAATACCACCAGCGACACTTGCTTCAAAGGCAACTTGTAAGCCTTTTTCCTCTGCTTTTTGGAAAATTTCTGTACCTTTGTAGGCAATCAGAGCTTTATTGGCGGTGATGACGTGTTTGCCATTATCAAGAGCCGTCATAATTAAATCAAAAGCAATATCAGTGCCACCGATTAATTCCACAACCACATCAACATCATCACGAGTAACAATATTGTGTGTGTCGGTAATGCAATCAATGCCTGTTGGCTTTTCTATGCCGTCCCAGTTGCGTTTTGCAATGGCTGATACGCTTACATCATAGCCAGTTTTATTTGCCCATTCCTGTTCGTTTTGTTTGAGCAGTGTAACGACACCTTGTCCAACGGTGCCATAGCCGAGTAGTCCTAGTCGTAATGTTTTATTCATAAATATCTCTGTATTAATAACCTAACTTGTGTCTTTTTGCTTGTGTTGTTACTATCGTTAACAGGTTCAGCAATAGATTGTTGTATTGCTTGTATTTGTTTGTCAGAAACGCTATTGTTATTGTTATTGTTGTTAGTTGTAGTGTTAGTTGTTGTAGTTGCTGATTGTGATGATAGTGGAATTGCAACTTCATTAGCAACACTGCCAACTTTATCGCACTCTTGCTTAATTGAGAGAACACAGGCACAAGCGATGAATTTTTCCACCAGTTTTGTGCAGTAACACCTGGTATAAAACTGATAACCATAACGAGAATTGAGCAAATTAATGCTCCACGAAGCACGCCAAAAATAGCACCTAATATACGATTGAGAACAGATAAACCACTTGCCTTGAGCAATTGGCTGAAAAAGAGATTGACGAGTGTTACGGCAAAAAGAGTGGCGATTATAATGAGTACAAAAGTAACGATATAACTGATACTCGGATCTTCTAAAAATTTAGATACATACTTGTTAGCAATCATATCCGAAAATGTAAATGCTAAATATACAGAGGCAATAAGTCCTGCGAGTGATAAAACTTCACGAATAACTCCTCGAATAAGTCCAAGAAGAATAGAAATTGTTAGTAGTACGATGAAAATGATGTCAAGAATGCCAATGCTTTGTAAAATATCCATAATTTCTCTATAGTTTAGGTGAATTGATTGTAAGCTAGCGATAAATCGCTAGTTTTTTATTTAATTTATTTAGTTATTTGTTTGGGAATATTGAGTTACTACTAAACACACGAATAATACATAACTACTTAATATTTAATTAATATTTCGTAGTGTCTTTGTAACCTTTTTCAATAAGCTGTTTTTTTGCTTTTTCTAGCTTTTCGTCAGAGACAAAAGGACCAATAAGTACACGATGATAGTTTTTGTTGCCAACTCTTACCACTTCTGTAACTGGGTGGTATGCTTGCAATTCTTTGAGTGCCTTGTTGGCATTATCTTCACTACTAAAACTTCCTACACGCAACCATTTTGTAATTTTTGTATTGGCAATAATTGGTTTTTGAGTAGTTGTAATTGTTGCTTTATTATTAGCTGATTCTAATTGAATTTTTGTATTATTGCTGGTCTTATCATTTGTACTTGTTACAGATACTTTGCCATTACTAGAGCTGTTTTCAGCAGATGCTTCTACAGGATTGGCAAGGGTAATTACCTGTGTACGACTCACAGCATTGTCAGGTTTTGTTGAAACTGTAAGCGTAGGATTTGCTACGCTACTTTGTTTTGGTGTGAGTATCGCTGGTACAAAAATAAGGGCGGCTAAAATAATAACACTACCACCAATAATTCTATTTTTATTTAATTTATTCATTTTATAGTAAAACTCTGATGACTAATTGCTCATTAAAAATACAGCTTCTTATTGTATCGCTAGACGGTGGAAAAGTCATTAAAAAATAACTTAAAATAATTTTAAAGAATGTAAAAATAAGAGCCAATGGTTTTTTCTATTGGCTCTCACTGTATATAACATTAATGATAAATTTATGTTACTTTTTTACGCTGCTCTTAAGCGTTTTGCAGAATTTCTGCCTTTTGTTAGACCAATTAAATCTTTAGGATCGTCCATTGAAGGAACAAGCTCGATAAATGTACCGATATCGTCTTCTGTTGCAAGGTCATTGAGCAGACGAAGCATACTGTAATCTTCAATAGCAAAACCTACAGAGTCAAATACGGTAATGTCATCATCGCTCGTACGACCTGGTTTTTCGCCATTGATATACGGCTTTGTGGTTCAAACTCTACAAATACTTTTGCAATGTCTAAAATACGTGAGTCAAGCTCAGTTTTACCTGGGCAATCTCCGCCAACACCATTAATGTGTACACCCGGACTTAACATTTCAGGAGTAACAATAGTAGCGTTTTTCTTATCAGCGGTAACAGTGGTAATAATATCTGCCCCTTTACAAGCTTCGGTGGCGTCTTTACATACGATAAAGTTAACATCTGGAGCTAACTCTTTCATATTTTCTAAAAACTTTTGTGTTGCTAGTGGATCAATGTCATAAAGGCGAATTTCCTTAATGCCCATTACCTTTATAAAGCCGAGAGCTTGAAATTCACTTTGTGAACCGTTACCAATAAGAGCCATTGAGTGTGAATCTTTTTTGGCTAAATAAAGAGCAGCCATAACTGAAGTTGCGGCTGTGCGAATGGCTGTGCTTAATGTTAATTCGCTTAACAAAACAGGGTATCCTGTATTCATTTCAGATAATGCTCCAAATGCCATAACAGTTGATAAGTTGTACTGTATGTTAGATGGGTGTCCATTAACGTATTTAAATGAGTAGAGTTCTTCGTTACTAATTGGCATTAATTCAACAACACCGACTTCATTATGACTTGCTACGCGTGGAATTTTTTCAAATTCACTCCATTTTTTGTAGTCAGCTACGAGGTATGGGACAAACTCCTTAATATAGCAATAGAGAGAGATTGTTACTCTCGTATAGGTTTTAAAAAATTTGTACGGCAAGAGCCAATAAATTATTAACTCTTTAGTACTTATGGCGAGGCATCATATCAAATATATGATGCTTTGAAAATAAAAAATGCAAATAAAAGTTATTTATATTTGTAATATTTATAGAGATATATGTTTATGTAATTATTGTCTTTTTTTGCTTTTTTGCAATAAAATTTATTATTTTTGTTTATTATTAATTGGTTGTAAGTTCTTCGGCAACAAGAAATGAGCCAAAGGCAATGATGAGGTCATTTTCAGAGGCTTGTTGTTGTGCCTGTGAGAGAGCGTTCTTGAGAGTCCCACAAGCAATTACTGGGCAAGAGAGAATTGATTTGGCTATTTCAGTAAGTTGAATGTCAGAAAAACCACGAATATTTTCTGTTGAGCCACAAAATACAGCAGAGGGAATATCGGCAAATGGCAATAATGATGCCTTGTGGTCTTTATCTTTAAGCATTCCTATTACTACATAGATATTGTTGTAGTGATCTCTGTGATTTTCCACATAACCAGCTAATGCGTGGGCAGAATCTTCATTGTGAGCAACGTCAATAATAACTGTAGGCTTTTTGTTAATACGTTGTAACCTTCCTGCTAACGAGAATTGTTGTAATATTTTGTGATAATTTTCTGGGAGCAATTGGAGTTTTGATAATAAAACAATTACGCCAGCGTATCAATTGTTTGCAATATAATCTGATTATCTTTTATACGATAGTTATGTCCATTAATCAGAAGAGGAATTTCGTTGATTGTTGTATAATCTGTCAGTGCTTGTTGTATAACGTTGTGTGTTTCGTTATTGTCATTCAGTGCTTGTGCAAATACGGTCGGACAATGAGGGCGACACACTCCAGCTTTTTCACGTGTTATATTTGCAATGTCACTACCGAGATAATTTTCGTGATCTCGTCCGATGGAAGTTATCAAGATGGCATCTGCATCAATAATGTTTACCGCATCAAGTCGCCCACCAAGACCAACTTCTAGAGAAATTTCTCCACGAACGTTTTCTATTACTTCAAATGCTTGAATGAGTGAAACATCATCAATGAGATTGCCGTCAATTTGAATGCGTTCATTAAATGTATGAATGTGCGGAGAGGTGTATGTGCCAACAGTATAGCCTTGAGCGGTCAGTAGTTGCGTTAGCATCTGACACGATGAACCCTTGCCGTTTGTGCCAGAAACGGTAATAATCTTTTCTTTTCCATACGGCAGCAACACGAGATAGCCCCATATCAATTCCGACAGGGTGTAAATTCTCAAAGTGTTTGAGCCAAAAGGTTAAGTCGTGCTGCGTGTTCATTAAGTTATTTATCTTTCTTACCGTTCTTTTTACTTTCTTTTTTATTGCTGTTACCGTTGTTGTCGTTAGTGCTATTATTGCATTGAGAAAATTGCAGTGCAAAAAGTAATTCAGAGAGGGTATCACGCATATCTCGTCTATCGACAATTTTATCAATAGCACCTTTTTCTAATAAGAACTCACTGCGTTGGAATCCTTCAGGAAGTGTTTCTCTCACTGTTTGCTCAATAACTCGAGGGCCTGCAAAGCCGATAAGTGCTTTTGGTTCAGCGAGAATTAAATCCCCTAGCATCGCAAAGCTTGCCGAAACGCCGCCCATAGTTGGATCGGTAAGTACCGAAATGAACGGAAGTTTTTTCTCTGCAAGTTTTGTAAGTGCTGCAGAAGTTTTTGCCATTTGCATAAGAGAAATTAGTCCCTCTTGCATTCTTGCCCCCCCAGATGCTGAAAAACACACAAACGGTGCATTGAGTTCAATTGCTTTTTCTACTGCGAGAGTAAATTTTTCTCCTACCACAGAACCCATTGAGCCACCCATAAAGCTAAATTCGAATGCCGCAGCTACCAGAGGTTTATCAGCTAACGTTCCAGAAAAGACAACGATAGCCTCGTTTTCTTTTGTAGATTTTTGAGCCGATTTGATACGATCTTTGTATGATTTGCTATCTTTAAATTTTAGCTTATCAATAGGTTTTATATTTTCCCCAATTTCAGCGGTGCTGTCTGTATCATTGGCGATAAGCTCTGCTGTGTAGATAATGGAGTTACATTCATCGCACTTTGTCCATATATCATCAGGCAATTGTTTTTTATCTGTTGTTTGAATTCTCGATGGAAGAAATTTGTCTAACCAGCTCATTATGCTACTCTCTTTTTGTTCTTTTTTATGAAATATGTGTAACTATTAGTTTCATTATAATTGATTTTGTAGTTTATCGTATATTCTCTTTTTTGTCTTATTTTTATTTTTTGTAGCTGTTTTTTATGATTTCAATACTGGAAATGAGAATATAAAAACGCTACACTACAGCAACATAAAACTTAATATGAAAATAGTCCGCTTGTGCAACTCTATGTTGATGAGAAAAAAGTCAATAAGCGAGTGCTTGATATTATAGAGAGAGCAAAAACGAAAAGCGTTGCCGTTACCAAAGTACCAAAGCTGACACTAGATTTAATGGTCGTTGGCAGTAAGCATCAAGGGGTTGTGGCGGAAATCAAACCACAATCACACAATGTTACCCTTGATGATATATTACAGCGTGAAAAACCGTTGATTTTGTTGCTTGATAGTTTACAAGATCCACACAATTTTGGGGCGTGTTTACGAAGTGCAGCAGCGGCTGGTGTCGATGCTGTTATTATTCCTAAAAATCGCTCGGTGGCCGTCAATGCAACAGTGAGTAAGGTTGCCAGTGGTGGAGCTGAAATTGTTCCTATTTTTACAGAAACTAATCTATCTCGTACGTTAGAAAAATGCCAA
>PDWI01010903.1_pt1 | contig 10082 bp, 6 predicted proteins | sample 1430891 | NCBI WGS metagenome assembly PDWI01 (sample SAMN01162508, study PRJNA174530) | Oral metagenome, whole genome shotgun sequencing project. | biome: Marine environment; feature: Marine mammal; material: Swab sample of the gingival sulcus; isolation source: swab sample of gingival sulcus... | reverse complement strand
AAATTATTCTTTAAATACTCAAAACAAGCCAAATCTAAATCAGTTTTAGCTAGTTCTCTCAAGCGACCAACTGCCTTATACTGACGATTTGGTTCAATGGCATCAGCAATAAAAATAATCTTATCCAAGGTAGACATATTGACATCACCAAAAGTGTGCTTATCAATAGCAGAGAGAATTTCTTTATCCTTCAAGTCATAATCTTTTTCTAGAATATATGCAGCGATCATACCATGGGCTAAATTAGCATTTTCAAGCAATATACTATCGTCAATTTCCAAGTCTTCTAAATAGGAAAGTGCTTGATTCTGCTTCATATATTTAGCAAAATCATGAAATAAGCCAGCGGTATACGCCTTTTCTAGATCCACCCCGTAAATATCAGCTAGTTCTCTTGCCGTTTCTGCAACAGCCAAAGAATGAAGATAGCGTTTCTCTGAAAGATTGTTCTTCATGTCCTCTAAGGCTTTTTGACGCTTAAATGTCTGCATATAAATTATTCTCCAAAATATACTCTTCTACATCCAAAGGAAGGAGATACTTGATGCTCTTTTGATTTTTCACCTGTTCTCTTATCTTAGAAGAAGATATATTAACCAAGTCAAACTCTCTCAAAACAATATCTGCCCCCCTATTTTCCACCAGATGCTTCAACTGTTTTTCTATTAACTTGGAATCGTGACCTTCCCTTAAGGCAAGTAAAAACTTGATTTCTTTAAATAACCAGTCAATGTTTTTCCAATTTTCTATGCTAAATAAAATATCCGTGCCAATCAAAAAATAAAAGTCCACATCAGGGTACTTTTCTTTTAAGTCTTTTACCGTATCACAAGTATAGGAATTCCCGCTTCTTTTAATCTCAATATCCGAAAGCATGAAATGTGGATTGTCCTTAATCGCCATCTCAAGCATCTCATAGCGTCTCTCACTAGATGTGACCTGACTGGTGTTTTTATGATAAGACATGCCCGTGGGAATAAAGACAATTTTATCCAGTCCAAGATTCACCCGAAAGCGTTCCGCTAGCAACAAATGCCCATAATGAACAGGGTCAAAAGTACCGCCCATAATGCCAATTTTCACCCTAGGCTCCTATGGCAATTCAATGGTAGGGTTTTCAGGATTTCTTTTATACACCGTCAGCTTTCTACCAATCAACTGAACAAACTCCACCTTTGCTCTCTCTACGATTTTATCGGCCGCCACTTTTACTTCGTCAGGACAAGACTCTAAAAAGCTAATCTTTATCAATTCTCTTTTGTGAATGGTCTCCCTCACCTGCAGTATTAGATTAGGGCTAACGCCCTCTTTACCGACTTGTATCACTGGCTTCATACTATGCGCCATTTTTTTTAAATACGAACGTTGTTTTCCTGTCATTTTTTATCTCCATTAATCATAAAATTCAAATTCTATATCAAATATTCTTACGGTACCACCTTGCTCAATGCCCATCTCTTTTAGTTTATCAAAGATTCCTCTACGCTTCAAAACGGTTTCAAAGTTTCTTAAACTATCGTAATCCTCAAAGTTGGTTGAGTACATCAAGCGTTCTACGCCTTCTCCAGATAGGACAAAGACATCCCCATCCTGCTCAATATTGATGGCAAATGGATTATTATCATAATTATCTTCTTCTATGTCCACAACCTCAAAAATCTCTTCTACTGGGATATCATCAAGCATGGTTGTAACATATTTCATCGCCTCTTTCAGACCCTTGCCACTAACTGCTGAGACTTCAAATAGTTTCAAGCCCTTCTCTTCAATAAACTGCTTAAACTCTTCTCTAATTGCCTCGTCAAAAATAATGTCTGTTTTATTGGCAATCACCACCATAGGTTTATTATAAACATTGATGTTGTATTCTTTCAGTTCGTTCATAATAATCGTAAAGTCATCGATAGGATTTCTGCCCTCTGATGCCGACACATCCACCACGTGTAATAAAAGGCGGGTTCTCTCTACGTGCCTTAAGAAATCATGTCCCAAACCAACGCCATCACTTGCACCCTCAATCAAACCTGGGATATCCGCCATTACAAAGGACTTGCCCTTGATGACTTCCACTAAGCCTAGGTTGGGTTTCAGCGTAGTAAAGTGATAGTTTGCCACCTTGGGTTTAGCCTTACTCATAGAGGATAGTATTGTTGATTTCCCAACATTTGGAAAACCTAATAAGCCCACATCGGCAATCGACTTAATCTCTAAAATCAGCTCGCGCTCCCTGCCCTTGAAACCCGCTTGGGCAAAGGTAGGTGTTCGCCTGATCGATGATTTATATTCGGTGTTTCCCTTGCCACCATTACCGCCCTTAGCAGCTATAAACTTGGCGTCTTTATCCGATAAATCAGCAATGATATTACCGCTGTCCTTATCGATAATAACCGTACCCATCGGCACTCTAATTATACAATCTCCACCGTTTTTTCCACTGGACTTTCTAGACTGTCCATCCGCACCATTTTCCGCTTTAAAAAGCTTGGTGTAGTTAAAGTCCATTAGGGTTCTTAATCCCGTATCAACTACAAAGATGACATCGCCACCCTTTCCGCCGTTACCGCCATCAGGACCACCTGCTGGCACATATTTTTCACGCCTAAAGGAAACGATGCCATTACCACCATTCCCCGAACGCACAACTATTTCCGCTCTATCTACAAACATCTTACATATCCTTTACTATTGCTGCTACAAGTGGTGAAACCGTTGAAACAAACTTGTAGTGATTCCGTTCAAATTCGTGTTCTTTTATTGTTGAATACAAAATAATTTTTCCATACTTTTCCCCCTCAAAAAGAAGGTCACTGGCAATGTAAGTATTCCAATTGTGAATCTTTTCATCAGTCTCAGAATAAGAATCATCATTCCAATCCACAAAATAACCATCTTCGTTTGCCACAATTTGATTTAACTTATCTTCTTTAATCAAGGACTCTAAGCTTAAATCCTCTGTGTCTATCCGCTTACAATACACGCTATTATCTTTCAGTACAACACATAGTTCCTTTGCCTCAACAATGTCTAAAATTCTTGAAAATACCTGTGTGAGTAGGTCCTCTTTATTTAGGTTTTTAGCCATCAGCTTCATAATTTCTACAATGGCGTTCATTCTCCTATCATCTTCCGTGGCACTTATACCCAATACACCTGCCAATGTATCATATCGTAAAGCACTCAGGGCAATATCGGTATTGTACAAAGTTACCATATTTCTGCCATTGTGTTTTGAGCTATAGAGTGCCTTATCAGCGTTTTCTATCAGCACATCCAAATTCTTACCATCTTCTGGATAAGACGCTGCGCCAATACTTATCGTTAGCTGCCTCTCATCACCTAAGAGTTTAGCATTATCCACCGCTAAACGAATTTTATCTGCCACCGGTTTTAACATATTTCGATTTAGACCATTCAAAATCACGATAAATTCTTCCCCGCCGTACCTGCCAACAATATCACTCTCTCTCACACTTGATTTTAAAATACTCGCCAAGTCCTGTAAGACCTCATCCCCTCTGGTGTGTCCATAGGTGTCGTTAACGTCCTTAAAGTGGTCGATATCAATCATCAAGACAGAAAACTCTAAATTCTGCCCCAAGCTTTTTTCTATTGTCTTTTCTACCATGGTCTGAACGTAAGAACGGACATGGGTTTGGGTAAGCGTATCAATGGTCACTTTTTTGGTAATCTTATAATCATTGATAAGTAGCGATATCAACGGTTCATAGGCCTTTATATTCTTATAGGTTTTCATGTTGATATTATGCAAGACTCGATTGGATTCAAGATAGACATAACCCACTAATTCCCTATATTCCTTGTTTTCATCACTCTGTCTTCTGGTATATAGATTGCTCTTTTCCTTTAAATGAATCGGGAAAAACATCTTGGTACTTTCACTCCCAGCATAGAGCCCCAATGATAAATCCCACGTCTTGTTTTCAATATAAACGTCAGACTTTTCCTCACTAGCTGAAATATAATCAATTATCCCTGTTTCATGCTGATAGTCTGTAGAAAAGCTCTCAATCAACTCACCATTTTCAGCCGCAATAAAGAGGGTGCCATACTGGGCTAAACTGTACTCAGCTAAGAACTTAATTAACTTTTCTAGGTTAAGTTTATTATCCTCATCAATACTCACAATAAACTTTTGCCAATTCTCAAAATAGGTATGAAACTTGTTTTCATAGGTTTTTTTATAATATTTCTTGTACTCTTTATCTTTAATAACCTTAGCAACAAGCTTTTTCATCATCAGTTCATATTCTTTTAGATTTTCAAGTTGCTTGCCAAGTTTTACTTCATCACAATCAATCTTAAAATCGTATAGTTTCTCTGATAAGTAAGTAATTCTACGGCATATTTTATTTAGAGACTCATCCATAAACATTCGTTCTCTACGATACTCAACAGGAATATTTTGCATGCGTTCCATAAACTGTCCCCTAGCCTCAATATAATTTGCTAAGGCATTGACATAATTCTTGTTGTTAAATTGAATATCCCCTACAATGCAATATATTTTCCAGCTGTAAGTAAACTGATTATATTCCACATCCTCTATATACGATAGCAACTTAGTACAATTTTTTTTCACCAAATCATGGCAAAATTCCAATCGATATAAAATGCTAGTGTTAATACTGACAAATTCAATTTCCTGCGCCTTTGCATAGGCAAACTCAAAGATATCCTGCCTCTCATTTAGGTAGGCATCTATTGCCAAGTCGAGCAAAAAGGATAAGGTGATATGTTCTTGGCTTCGGTAGGTATTTTTGGAAATAACCCGCTCTAGCTCACTAAAATCAAACTTTTCACTACTCTCAAAGGTATCGAAATAATTAATTAGTATTCTAAGTAACTTGACTCGTAGTCGTTTTATTGGTTGGAAGGATTGAAAACCTACTTGTTGGATTTCATCCAGTAGTTTTCTGCTTTCTTCAATTTTTCTAAGTTCCAAAAACATCGATGCCTTCACCAGCAAATTCTCATAATAATATAGCTTTAGATTACTGTGTTTATTCTTCAAAAATAAATCCGCATACTTATCAAGCTGCATCTTACAAGCAGATTGTTCGTTCAAGATTAAACTAATCTTAGACAAGGCAATACTAGCAATCATCAGCGGGCTGGTTTCATTGGATAATGAGGCATATTTTTCAGCACTCTGATAAAACTTTTTAGCAGTATGATAATCATTTTTCAACAAATACAGATTCCCCACATCTACTAAAAGTCTTGAATTCTCCCAAACAAGATTCATTTCCTCAGCTAAATGATAAGCCTTCATAAGATATTCTTCACTCTTCTGAACATCAAATTTTTTCAAATGAATAACGCCAATCATACGGTAAGCAAAGATCATAACCTTACATTGCTTTCTTTTTTTCAAGATTTCATAGGCCTCAAGAGCTTTTCCCATCGCTAGTTCGTAATTATATTTTTCAATATAATAATAGCTTTGCCCTAGTAAAATAATCGCCAGATAGTAATCATTTGAAACTGCACGTAAATACTCTATTAAGTGTTCACTTTCTTCCAAATACCGTTCATTCTCTTGATTTCTGAACATTAGCTTAAGCACTAGATATTCAAATCGCATACGGATTACTTCGTTCCCGTAATCTTCTAATTTTGGTTTTAAAGTAGCTATTAGTTCTTTTGCTTCATCTATTCTATTTTGGAAAATATAAAGTTCTATAATTTTTTCATAGCTTAAGTACTTGGTATCCAAATTATTTAAGGCATCGCTGACCTTGATTAATTTGTAATAATACTCTTCTGCCAACCTCACCTGACCTAATCGGTAATACACATTAGAAATCGATTCTAATATGCTGAGGTACTCTTTTGGAATTTCCTCTGAATTAATTATAGAAAGTGCGTATTCATAGTATTCTATCGATTCGTGATACAATAAATTCTTACTCTTACTTTCTGCCTTTTCCTTCAAGGCCTTAATGGCAGATTCAAGTTGATTCGACTTTATTAAGTGCAAGATATAAGAGTCAAATTCCGCCTCATAGGTTTCAAAATCCTTATTTGCATAGAACTCAGCAATTCTCCTATGCAGTATCATACGCTCTTCAAGAGGAATTTTATAATAAAAGATATTGGCTAGCCTATAATCTGAAAAACCGTAGTAATTTCCCCAGTCAGATGTTGTTTTTTGAACAATCATTGCCTGTATTAATTCATCGATTGCTTGCATAAATCGCTTCCCGCCTAAACCAGAAAACTGCAAGGCAAAAAATACATCCACCTGCTGTGAAAATACCGCTAATTGCTTTAGTATATGAACTGCATCAGCAGATAATTCTAATACCCTACTTTCAAATAAGTCTAAGTCAATATCATAGAGTGAAATATTCTGAAGATCCTCACTTTTTAAAGAAAAATCAGTATCTGTTATTTTCCACGAACGTTGCTTACTCATCTTAATTCTGCCAATTTTATGCATAAATAAGATGATATTTTCTATTTTTCTAGGATTGCCATGACAAATCTCACCAATGCTCTTGGCAATAGCCTTGGCTTCTTCATCAATATTCAGTAGCTTTTTTACATAATAAACGGTATCATGATAATTAAACGGTTTTAGCTCAATGCTATCGTATTTATTTTTCACTTCCTTCTCATTAAATTGACTAGGCAAATCATTTGCTGATAGTAATAAATATGGCGAATGCTCAGCATCTGATTGCACGATAGAAATTAAAATATCAATCTCATCAGCAGTCAGTTTATCCACGTTATCAATCATCACAATAAAAGAATGCTCAGCAGAAAGCTTTTGTATAAAAAATAATAATCTTGAGATAATCCTATTTTTTAAGGCTTGTTCATTTTCCGCTGTAGAAGGTTCAACATCCCAGATTTCTTTATACTCTGGCACTAAATGCACTAAATCTTCTCCATATTTTTCAATTAATAGAGAAGGAACATCAAAACGACTTAATATTTTTTCTATAATCTGTTTGATATTAGAATAGTTCCCATTTCCAATATCTCCCGCCTCAATCAAAAAAGTACTATAGCCCTTGATAGTTGAAAAATGCTTTATTTCCGATAAAAACCTACTCTTACCCATACCTGCCTTAGAACGAATAAACATTGTTTTGCTAACGTTTTCGCCCTTAAAGTAATCTCTTATTTGATTTAGCAATTCATTTCGTTTTTCTTTATGAACCACAAAAGATGAAGAAAAATCTAGGTATTCATAAGAACTTATATCAATAAAGTCGTGTTTTAAATCGAGCGGTTTTCTAGCTTTTTTCCAAAATTCTAAAACGGATTTTGGTCTTTTATCTGGATCTATATGTATTGAATCAGAAATAAGTTTAGCTATCTTATCATTTAGCTTTTCTAAGCCCGAATAGTCCAATTTACTTTGAAGAAAATCCTTTCCTGTAATGAGGTAATATGCAATAATACCTATACTAAAAATATCTGCTTTTTGGGTTAAGTTGTAGGACTCAATACCAGATACATAGAAAGCGGACTCTTTTCTAAGCAAAGTCTTAGATTTTCTATCAATTATCACCGTTGCCAAGTCTTCCAACTTTACTTTTAAAGACCCATCGGCGTTTCGACTAATATATATCTTAGAAAAAGATAGGTTTCCATATACTATTCCCTTAAAATGAAGGTAGGAAATGGCATATAATACGGATTCTAAAACAAAAATCCTCTCCTCATAAGTCAAATCCACATAATTTAAAAGCTTAGAATCATCAATGTATTCCTTAGTATAAAAATACTGAATTTCACTTTGTTTAGCACCCTTAAGTACATCTAAATTAAAATTTGAAAGAATGTTCTTATGTTCTGTTTTTGTGTAAGTTAAAAAATCCTCAAAAATTTCATCTGTCTTATCAATAGCAACGCCCTTATTAAAAAGTCTCAGTATTCTCTTTTTATTATACTTGGTATCAAGAACTCTAAATATGCGGCTTTCAGAGTCTATTTCTAAAGTTTTTTCAATAATATACCTGTTATTAATAATATCCATTACAGTCCTCTATCATCCATTTTCTATCTTTAGCACTATTTTCAGTTTTTATCAAATTGTAAACCCGCTATCTTCTTCATATCCGTTTGGAACTTTTCATCAATTCTCTCTGCAACTTCTCTTATTTCATCCTGCGAATGCGCCTCTTTACGCAAGGTAATAAAGTGTGACAACCCTGCAAAGTCGGCAAAAAATTCACAGCGTCTAATATTACAGTTTATTACCACATAAGGTGCAAGGTGTTTTAAGCCCGCAGCTACAAGTTCATCATAAATTTCACATGATGATTCATAGATTCCAGCTATCTTACTTCGGATTCTATCCTGAATTTCTTTATTATCCTCTTTTTTGATCTCCATTGGACAAATAAACCCAAAGTCCACATTCGGCATATATGGTCTGTAGCTAAAGGCTCTATGTCTTAAAAACTGATGGTGAGCCGCCTCACTCATATCGACTCTAACCCATCTGCCAACTGTTCTAAAGGTAGCAGGAAGTTCATCAAAGCGATTCATGCTAGATAAGTCGCCATACCTATTAAGCATGTCTAAATTACCAACAAATTTATCATCTACCGCCACCAAGACACTATCATGTTCATACCTCTGTTTAGCTGTATCGACCATTTCGTAAAAACTCTTAACATAAGAGCTCAAATAAGGCGTTTTTTCCGTGTGTTTTACCATACCTACAGAAACCTTCTCCGCCTCCTCTTTCATGGCAAGAGCGGTTTGATAGACTTCTTCATTGATGCCTTCATACGCCATCAGCTCGGAAAGACCATCACAAAAGGCCCTTAAATTAGATTGCATGCCCATGTTGGCATGAGTTGAAAGCGGCAAGACATTACGTGCGTTCTCAAATGCCTTAGTCGACAATTCTCTCTTGCTAAGTTCTGGATATCTATTCCTAAATAGTTCAAGAAAATCTTCATTGATCTCATGATAAATTGCAAAACAAAAATCACAAAATGAAATGTATTTTTCCTTTAAATCAGGATGCTTATCGAGCTCTTTTGGAATATGATACGACTTTGGCGGATTGTATCTAAGAGAATACTCAATGTAACTCATAAATTTAGAGGGCTTGAGGGTTTCTAAGATTTCAGTAAACCACCTAGACTTATTTTCAAAACACATCTGTAAGGTATCTAATTCTTTAATAGAACTGTGACCGTAGTTAACACCCCACTTTTCCATAAATCCGTTCGCTACGACATAAGATGACTTAAAAAGCTCATAATTTGCCTCTTTTGGCAGGTTCAGCTTATCCTCATTCACTAGATTGATTAAATCCTCTCTAAAGCCCTCCTTTTGCCTTGAGACCTTACTCATAAGCATAGCACCCAATATGCTAGGTACAAGGGGGATGAAAACATCCTTATCTTCATTTGTCATTAAATGTTTATATTCAGCCATCTTAGATACCTCCTAATGTAATTGCAGTATATTTTATGTATTTAATACTATATTTTACCATTTGTTAAGCAATATGTAAAAGATTTTATTAAAAAGAGTAAAAAAAGAAAATTGCCATGTAATATAGTGAGTACATGGCAATCTTAAACTACATTTATTTGTTTCAATTGTTTACTGACAACAAGCGTCTTCTGAACACGAACAGTCATCATCTAAATCGAAGTCACAAAAGTCATCGTCTCCACATAAACAGCATTCTAAACTACCTTCGAATATGAATTTATATACAGCAGCGACTGCAGCACCTAAGGCCGCTAAAACAAGAAATGTTTTTATTACTTTTTTCATAACAAGCTCCTTTCTATAAATATATTATCATTTTTACTTATAAAAATCAACTGTCATCCTGAGCGTAGTCGAAGGATCTTACCAAGATGTAACCCTGAGCGACCTCAGGGAGTCGAATGGGTCTTGCGAACTACCTCGCGTTTTGCTCGTCGAGCAGCCGAAATAACGGAGAACGACCTCGCCAATTTTTCGTGCCCTGTTCCAAATTGGCTCGACGTTTGCTCCAAAAACAGAAAATCGGTTACTTACTTACAAACTTCGTTTGTAGATAAGTAACCGATTTTCTGTTTTCTCCGTTATTT
>PDWI01010902.1_pt1 | contig 10083 bp, 7 predicted proteins | sample 1430891 | NCBI WGS metagenome assembly PDWI01 (sample SAMN01162508, study PRJNA174530) | Oral metagenome, whole genome shotgun sequencing project. | biome: Marine environment; feature: Marine mammal; material: Swab sample of the gingival sulcus; isolation source: swab sample of gingival sulcus... | reverse complement strand
TTTGATTATTTTATTTGAAGCCTTTATGAAGTTTACTCGCTCAAAAATCATGGATAAAATGGTGGTTGGACTTGATCAGTGTTTATCTCGTGAAGTATTTCAGCGATTGTTAAAAGTGCGTATTGACCAAATGCCAGGTTCTGTCGGTACTATGGCTGCTCAACTTCGTGGTTATGAACAGGTTCGAGGATTTTTTACCGCAAGTACGCTATTTGCTCTTGTTGATATGCCGATGAGTATTATTTTTATTGTGTTAATCTCTATGATTGGCTCACCTTTGGTTGCTTTAGTGCCTATTGTAGCTGCTATTATTGCTGTTTGTATGGGGCTATTTGCTCGCAAAAAAATTGATGAAATTGCAGCCAAAGGTGCATCTGCTTCCTATTATAAAACAGGTTTGTTAGTAGAGACAGTTGAAGGTGTTGAAACTATTAAAGCGGGGGCGGGTAGTTGGAAGTTTTTATCTCGTTGGCTTAATGTGATGAATATCACTGTGACTAATGACTTAGAGATGAAACATGCCAACGATTATTTAAGTTATTTTTCACAAATGTTACAACAATGCAGTTATATTGGTATTGTTATAGCCGGTTCTTTTGTGGTGATGGCAAAAGAGATGACTATGGGGGGTATGATTGCTTGTTCTATCCTTGGTGGTCGAGTACTTGCTCCTGTTATGCAGTTACCTGGTTTGCTTGTGCAAAGCTCTCATGCAAAAGCGGCGTTAAAAAATATTGAATCTTTATTTGCGTTAGAACAAGATAATCATGGGATTAATCACCCACTTGCTCCAACGAAGATTAAAGGTAATTTTCAGTGTGATGATTTAGTTTATAACTATCTTGGCAATGACCGTCCTGCCTTAAGTGTACCGAATTTAACCATTAGAGCGGGTGAAAAAATTGCAATTTTAGGGCCTATTGGTTCAGGAAAATCGACTTTATTAAAGGTATTATCGGGCTTATATGCACCAACGCAAGGTCGGGTGTTACTTGATGGACTTGACATACAACAAATTAGTCGTGAAACCCTAAATGAACAATTTGGTTATTTGCAACAAGACCATCGTCTATTTGAAGGTACATTAAGAGAGAACTTATTAATCGGTATGCCTGATCCACCGGATGATGTACTCAATGATGCTTTGAATAAAACAGGTTTAATTAATCTTGTATCCAATCACTCAAGTGGTCTTGAATTGCATATTAGTGAGGGTGGACGAGGTTTATCAGGTGGTCAAAAGCAACTGGTTGCCTTTACTCGATTGTTATTGACCAAACCGCAAGTTTTCTTTTTGGACGAACCAACTGCCTCTATGGATAATCGCCAAGAGCAGAGATGTATTCGTGTCTTACATGAAGAGTTGCAACGAGGGCAAACTTTGATTGTATCGACACATAAAACAGCTCTTTTACAGCTTGTTGATAGATTAATTATTATTGACAATCAACAAATTGTTATGGACGGTCCTAAAGATGCCGTATTGAGACAATTGATGAAAAATGAACAAGGAAAACAACAAAACCCTGCTGAGCAAATAAATAATGAGCATGCAGAACAGGCGAAAATCCAACAACAGAAGGGGGATTCATAGTCATGGCAGATGAATATCAGTATGTACAAACAACTCCCAATGTGAGAAAGGCAAGGATAACCGTTTGGGTATCACTCATTTGCATTAGTGTGTTATTAGTTTGGGCATATTTTGCCAAAATTGACCAAGTTACACGTGCCAAAGCAACTGTGATTGCCAGTGCAAAAACACAGGAAATTCAAGCACCTGAAGGTGGTATCTTAACGCAGATTAAGGTAAAAGAAGGTGATGAAGTTGAACGTGGTGACTTATTGGTTGTTTTAGAAGAAGAACGAGCATTAGCCTCAGTTGCCAATGCTGAGTCAAAAGCAATTGCATTAAAAGCAAAAGTTATTCGTTTAAAAGCAGAAATCTTTGAAGAACCTTTGGTTTTCCCTGAAGATGTAAAAAAATATCCTGAATATGTGGAAAACCAAACGCAATTATATAATCGTCGTCGGCAAGCAATTAAGCAAGATATTGCCTCGTTAGAAAAAATGGTCGTCTTGGCAAAAGAAGAGTTACGTATGAATGAGCCATTGCTCCAACATGGTGATGTTAGCCGAGCTGATGTGATTAAATTACGTCGTCAAGTTGCGGATATTCAATCAAAAATCACCAACAAACGCAATAAATATTTTGAAGATGCACAGGCAGAAATGACAAAGGCTCAAGAGGAATTTGCTAGTGAGCAAGAGCAATTGCGTGATAGAAAACAAGTGTTAGAAGAAAAACGCTTATTTGCCCCAACTAATGGTAAAGTAAATAATATTAAAGTCACTACGATTGGCGGTGTTGTCAAGCCTAGTGAAGTGATTATGGAAATTTTGCCGACAAGTAGTGAATTGATTGTTGAAGCAAAAGTTAGCCCTGCTGACATTGCTAATGTGAAACTCAAGCAAAAGGCAACGGTAAAACTCGATGCCTATGATTATACTATTTTTGGGGCAATGCAAGGTACAGTGGATTATATCAGTCCTGATACTTTGATGGAGCAAACTCGCAATGGTGAACAACCCTATTATCGAGTCAATATTAAAATATTAGGGGCTCAATTTGCTCGTAGAGGTGATGAAATTGTTATCAAACCAGGTATGACCGCCTCAGTAGATATTAAAGCAAGAGAGCGTACTGTATTATCCTATATCACTAAACCATTGGTGAAAACCTTATCAGAAGGCTTAGGTGAAAAATAAACAGATATCTCCCCGACTCGTCGGGTATTTCCTCTCCCTTTGGTAGGGGGAGATTAAGCATCAATAACTTATTTTATCATGTTAGCCAAATTTTTGAGACAATATAATAAACGGAGTATTTGTAATGAAGTTTCATCATTTAGCCACAGTTGCCATTATTAGTTTAGGCTTAATTTCTGTAACAGGCTGTGTCGCAACGCAACCGATTGAAGAGGGTGGAAACGCTGTCTATAACTCTAACGGTGTACCTAATTATTATCGTGTAAAAAGTGGTGATACTGTCAGTACAATTGCTCGTAGATATAATATACGTATCTCTCAAATTGCTCGCTTAAATAATCTTGATAGTAAGTATAGAATTAATGTTGGGCAAAAACTTAGATTATGGAGTGGAAAAGCTTCATCGCCAAGCTATAGACCAAAGTTAAACTCAACCTTTAAGTCCGTAGAAAAAGTCAATCCTGTCCCTGTTCAGCCACAAGCACAAACGCCACGAGTTAAGCCGACTTTTTCTTCAAATGCAAATAATGGTTATGGTTATATGTATCCAACTAAAAATAGGGTAATACAGAACTTTCAGCAAGGTCGTTCAAAGGGTACTTGGTTCTCAGGTAGCAAAGGTGACCCTGTGTATGCTAGTCAAACAGGAACTGTGATTTATGCAGGGAATGGTATTGGAAATTATGGCAATGTCGTGCTTATTCGTCATACAAAAGAAATTACCACAGCTTATGCTCACAATAGTCAGTTGTTGGTACGAGAAGGTGATTATGTAAAACGAGGACAACGCATTGCGAATATGGGTAGCACAGGCAACTCTAAAGGGGTATCATTAGAATTTCAAGTGCGTCGTCGTGGTGTAGCGGTTAATCCAAAAAATTATATTAAATAATTTCAATTAACTAAGTAAATTACGAACAGGGGCAAAACTTTGTCTATGTTCGTTTTTTATTATCCCAAATTCTTCCAATGCTAATAGATGGGCTTTTGTTGGATAGCCTTTGTGTTTTTCAATGCCATAGTGTGGATATTGTTTTGCTAATTGATACATTTGCTCATCTCTTTGCACTTTGGCAATAACACTTGCAGAAGCAATACTACTAAACTTGCTATCACCCTTAACTACGGCAGATGGTGCGATTTTATCAATATCATAGCCCCATTGTTGATATAAAGAAAAATCTAATTTTGGCAATTTATTACCATCAAATAATACTTCTACATTAACACTGTTTGGCTGAATATGCTCACTAATTTTTTTTAATAAACAACACACAGCTAACCGCATACCCAACAATGATGCTTGTAAAATATTAATTTCATCAATCACTTGCACAGGTATATTGACAGCAACATAAGCTGTTGCATGCTGTTGCAGTTCTTGATAGATGGTATTGCGTTTTTTTTCACTGATTTTTTTTGAATCATTTAATTGAGCCAAAGCGGTAGCGGATAAATTTAAAGTTGCCAATTCACCTGTTAATTCTGTTGGTAATATCACCGCCCCAACAACCACGCTACCTAATAGAGGTCCTCGCCCAGCCTCATCAATGCCAATTTGTAATAACTTTCTGTTAGTTTGTGATAATTTATCAAGTTTATCAAAGTTAATTTTGCCATTAACTTTGATTTTGGCTTGTGGTTCGGTAAAAATGAATTCGTCTAACAAGTCAGCTAATAAAAAGGTTTCATCAATTATACAGCTTGTCATTATTGATATTCCTTTGTCAAATAATCAATAAAGGCATGAGCAGGGGTTTCTTGACTTTCTGCTCGTAAGTTATCCGTAGTTTCTTGTAAAAGTTGTTTTTGTTTTTGATAATTTTCTTTATTTTTTAGCGTTTGCCAAATTTCACGAGTGATATTTGTCGCATTCACTGCATCTTGAATCAGTTCGTAAACAATTTGTTTGCCTGCTAAAATATTGGGTAAAGAGATATGGGGAATTTTCAGCAGACGCTTTGCCAATTTGTAGCTGGTCGCATTGAGTTTATACAGGACTAACATCGGACGATTTAATAACATCGCCTCTAATGTCGCCGTTCCTGAAGCAAGTAAGACAAAATCAGACATTGCCATCACTTGCTGACTTAGGTTCGCTTGAGTTGGTTCGTAGGCAACACTCACCGAATTTTGCACATAAACAGGATATTGTTGCAAGCTATGTTCGATTTGTTCTTGTAACGTTTTATTAACGGTTGGAATAATAAAGCATAATTTGTCGTCCATGACGATAAGCTCTTCAATGCTTTCTAAAATACTAGGCAGTAATAATTGAACTTCATTTTCACGAGACCCAGGCATAACGCAAATAATATCGCTGATTTCTTCTTTGCGTTCACTAAAATATTGTTGTATCATTGGCGTTTGCCATACCAGTTCATTTCTTAGTTCAGTAGTGCTTGTCTCTAATAAATGTTTATCAATGGTTTTTAGTAAAGGGTGACCGACACAGACCGCAGGATGTTGATGTTCTTTGTAAGTTTCTAATTCAAACGGGAATAAACATAAAACCAAATCGGTTGCTTTTTTTATCCCATGTATGCGGTTTTCTCGATATGCCCAAATAGAAGGGCTAACGTATTGCACGGTAAAAACACCACGTTTTTTTAATTTTTTGGCAATGCGTAAATTAAAATCGGGGGAATCAATACCAATAAAACAATCAATTTCCATTTCTGAAAATGCTTGTAATAGCGTTTTTTTTGCTTGTAATAAATCAGGTAAATGTTTGATAACTTCGCTAAATCCCATGACAGATAGGCGAGACATTTCAATCAAGGAAGTTAAGCCCTCTTGTTGCATTTGTTCTCCGCCAACGCCCACCCATAGAATTTTTTTTGTGATGGCGTTCATTTGTCGCATAAAATCTGCCCCTAAGCTATCGCCTGAAACTTCCCCTGCGATAATACCGATGACAAGGGGTTCATCTGAAATAGGGGTATTTTGTGTATCTGTATTCATAGAAATGGTTATTTTAATTTATGGGTAATTGTTAAAAGATAATGAGAGTAATTTTACCTTTAAAACTAGCGGATTGCAATGAAGATAGGTGAATATAAATAGATAATAAATACAGTTTATTTTGCTTGTCTTGTGTTTAACTTATAAAGTTTTGCCAAGTTAATTAGCTTTATTGCTCGATTTTTGCCATTCTGCCAACTTAATACGGCGTTTATTAATAATATCACGAATAAAAATATTAGTCGTTTGTTTATGTTGCTCCTGTAAACAACTCAATAATTGTTGAGTTAATAACTCTTGAAATAATGGTTCAATATCGACAATGTTATCCTCTAACAAACTTGCGTAAAAAGTCTGCCAATGCAGAGTTAATTGAGCTTGCAATTCCATCGGTAAACTTGCTAAAAGAAAATGGCTTGCTGTGTTGGCATCATTTGGTAACTGTTCTGCTAAATTTTCTATCGTTGCTACTAAATCAACAATTAATTTATCATGAAAATCTTGCCAAGTGGGGAGATTTGGCACGGTTAAATTTGCTTGTTGTAAACGCTTTTTAATGTTATCGCTAATTTCAATATTCTTAACGCCTGAATTTTTCCATAAACTAGCAATCGGCTGTTGCTTGAGTAAACTTGGCTGATACAATAAGCATAAACACAAATTAACTGCTGTCGTAAATTTAGTCGTAAAATCAAGAAAGGTTTGTTGCGGTGCAGTATATTGATAACGTCCTCGCCCTGTTAATTGTTGATAAATATGATTATTTAATAACGAGCGAAAGCTACTACCTTTTGGCAATTGGCTTGTTAAAGTGCGAACTTGCGACATTAATTTTGCCTTGCCTTCAGGCTTATCAAGATTATGACGTTCGCTTAAATAATTAAAAACATAGGTCGATAAAGGGGTAGCGTTGTTAATTTGCTCTTGCATGGCATCCGCCCCAAATTCCTTAATATAGGTATCAGGATCGTGATTATTTGGTAAGGTTAAAAAATGTAACTCCTTATCATCGGTCAAAATTGGCAAACTGACTTCAAGGGTTCGCCAACTTGCTTTTTGCCCTGCACTATCACCATCAAAAGACAAGGTTAATACAGGATTAAGATTTAACAAACGAGCGATTTGTTGTTCATTAACTGCCGTTCCCATTGAGGCAACTGCCCCATAAATGCCCGCTTGATAAAGGGCAATAACGTCCATATAGCCCTCAACGACAAGCCAATTTTTTGCCCTATGTTGTCTCGACTCATAATAGCCATAAAGTACATGATTTTTATGAAAAACAGGGGAATCGGAGGAGTTAATATATTTAGGTTTAACCTCATCATCCAAGGCACGTCCAGCAAAGCCAATAATTCGCCCTTGATTATCACGAATGGAAAAAATCACCCTATCTCGCAACAGATCATAATCTCGCCCTTTTTCCGAGCGACGCACCAAGCCAAGCAGTTTTAATCCCTCAACATCATTGGGAAATTGTTGTTCTAAATGTTGCCAACCTTTTGGGGCATAGCCGAGGGCAAATTCTTCAATAATATTATCACTAATGCCACGAGATTGAAAATAGCGTAATGCATGTGGATTTTGATAGAGAGAATTTTTGTAAAATTGCTGAATTTGTTGTAATAAATCGTATAAATTACCTTCGTTATTTTGGTTATCTTGTGGTGGTTCTTCATTAATAGATTGAGTTTCTGTAAAGAAATAATCATCTTGATAATTATTCTCAGCAAAATTTTCATCAGAAAAATAGCCTCCTTGCATATCATCAATAATAGGCGGAGGGCTTGGAATTGGTTCTTGTGGCGGAGTAGGGGGTGTTATTTTCTTTTTATAAGTAATATCTTGCTGATTTTCATCTTCAGGGATTTCAATACCTGTTTGTTGCGATAATTCTTTTACCGCCTCCATAAAGGTCAAGCCTTCATAGTCTTGTAAAAATTTTAACGCATTACCGCCCACGCCACAGCCAAAGCAATGGTACATATTTTTGCTTGGATTAACATAAAAAGAAGGCGTTTTTTCTCCATGAAATGGACAACAGCCCTTATATTCATGACCTGCCTTTTTGAGTGTTGTGTGTTTGCCAATAATACTTGCCAAGTCGGCTTGGCTATTTAATTGGTCAAAAATATGATTGGGAATTGCCATGGCTTATTTACAGAGATGATTTTATCAAAAAGAAACTTATAGAGACAGGGCACGCCTTGTCTCTATGTTTTAATCATTTAACATATTGATAGTTAGTTACTCTTTCGGCAATTGCAAACGATTGGCTTGGTGAATAAGTTGCGTTTTAGTCAGCCCCTTGTATTGATTAAACTTAGCCGAGGCAAGTCGGTCAGAGGCTCTGCCAAATTTACCTAAAGTCACTTTATTTAAGAGAGAACTTGCAGTCCCCTTCTTTTTGCCTAATTTAACATCACCATTTTCTGCAAGCCAATTAGGATAGTTAATTTGCAATAATTGTTTATATTTATTGGCTAATTCATTTTTGCCTAATTGTTGATAGCTATAGGCTAAAGTGGCAATTGCTTCAGGGATAGATTCACTTCTGGGATAATGTTGAAACACCCATTTTGCACGGCGAGCAGAGGCGACATAGGCCTTACGTTTTACATACCAACGAGCGACATGGATTTCATGCCTTGCAAGCTGATTATAAATAAAGGTCATACGTTGAGCCGCATCAGGAGCATACACACTATTTGGGTATTTAGCAATCAATTCGGCAAACGCTCCAAACGCCAAACGATAATAAGCAAGGTCACGAGCCGATTGGTCAAGTGGAATAAGATTTCCGCTACTTGCCTCGCTTATATTAGCAACCCCTAGTACATAATAAGCATAATCAACTTTTGGATGTCTTGGGTATAAGGTAATAAATTTTTTCGCACTAACAATTGCTTCTTCAAAATTATTTTGCTGATATTGTACATAAATTAAATCAAGTAAGGCTTGCTTGGCATATTTTCCTGCTGGATAAAAAATACGTAACTCTTTTAACGCACCACCTGCCTTTGTGTAATGCCCTTTATTCATATCATTAATGGCATTTTGATAATAATTACTTGCAGAGAACTGTGCTTTTTCTGAATTTTTTTCTTGAGAGTTTTTAAAAGTCTGACAACCTGTTATTGCCATTGTTACTGATATTAACAATAACATAGGAAGTTTAGAAATCGTATTTAACATTTTTTAGTCCTTCGTTTGCATAGGTTTTTAGTGACTATAGTTTAACATGGTATGAGACAGATAGGAAAAGAAGATACAGAAAAATTTGATAAAATTAACAAAATAATTGTTAAACTGTTAGAAAATAGCTAAAAATTGTTGTTATAATTAAACCGATAAATTTAAATTTTAAAAAAGCACAGTAAGGTTTTTTATGAACGCAAAAAGTACATATCCCATTATCACCATTGACGGTTCAAGCGGTGCGGGAAAGGGAACACTTTGTTGGCGATTAGCCGAACAACTCGGCTATCAGTTATTAGACTCAGGAGCGTTATACCGAATTATCGGCTTAAAAGCGTATCAAAATGGCTTATTAACCGTAGAAAACGACAACGAACAATTAGAAGAAAAATTGGAAAAATTAACCTTATCGTTAAATATTAGTTTTGTTGCCAATACTGCAACTAATCAGATAGAGATTTTGGTGAATAATGAATTAATCGGTACAGATATTCGTAATGAAACTGTGGGCGGGTATGCTTCAAAAGTCGCTTGTTTTCCTAAAGTTCGCACCGCTTTATTACAATTACAGCGTGATATGGCAAAAAATAATGGGCTTATTGCAGATGGGAGAGATATGGGAACGGTAATTTTCCCTAATGCAACGGCAAAAGTATTTTTAATTGCCAGTGCGGAAGCTCGTGCTGATAGACGTGTCAAACAGCTTGAAAAATCAGGGAAAATCGCTGATTATCAACAAATTTTATTAGAAATCAAAGCTCGTGATGAACGTGATGAAAATCGTACTGTCGCTCCAAGTAAACCTGCTGAAGATGCTTTGGTATTGGATAGTTCAAGCATGGATATTGAAACAGTTTTTAATAAGGTAAAAGCCTTTTGTATTGAAAAAGGGATTGAGTTTTAAAAGCTAAAAAATTATCCTATCTTTTTCCTTGTGTTTAAGCATTTTTTACAAATTCGCCTTGTTTGTTGATATAATATTCTTTGTTGTCTTTGTCAAATATTTGTAAATTATCCATTACTATTCTCTCATCTCTGTATCATACCACAAACAAAATCAAGAAAAAATAAGGTTAAAAATTTGCGATTGCGATATAATACGACAACTTTGTATTTTATTAATCAGCTTTATTAACAGGAACTTTTATGAGA
>PDWI01010901.1_pt1 | contig 10083 bp, 9 predicted proteins | sample 1430891 | NCBI WGS metagenome assembly PDWI01 (sample SAMN01162508, study PRJNA174530) | Oral metagenome, whole genome shotgun sequencing project. | biome: Marine environment; feature: Marine mammal; material: Swab sample of the gingival sulcus; isolation source: swab sample of gingival sulcus... | reverse complement strand
GCGTCCCTCCTTGGTGACCTCCATGGGTCCATCGCCAGTGCGGGGCTTCATCGCTGCCATCGCGAACCTCGTTCCTTTCCGGGATTAGTTACCACCCATTATTCCTTATCTCGGCCGATAGTTAGGTATTGGTGGTGGTTTCTTCCGTGGGCGACTCCGCAGAACCGGCTTCGTCTGCCACGAATTCGGCTTGGGACGAGTCCTGCTCCGGCGGTGCTGGTTCGGCCGTATTCGCAGCCTGCTCGGCTGCTGCGGGCTCGTCGGCTGGCGCCGCTGGTTGCTTCGTTTCGGCGGTGGCACTCGCCTCGTCATCGCTTCGTTTCGGCCGCGACTGTTCTGCCGCGACCGCCGCTGTTGGCTGCTCGAACCGCACCAGCAGTTCGTCGACGACTTGCATGTCGTAGCCGCCAGCGACAACGTCGAAACAGGGCTCGGGCTCGTCACCGGCTGCGAGGGCGCTGAGGTGATCGTCTACCTGGTGCCGGGAATAGCCGCTGCTGGCCCGCGGCAGTTGCAACGCGGCCAGCAAATCTGGTGAGAGTGGCCCGTCGGGGATCCTGCCCTTGGGGCGGTCGGTCACCACCGGCGGCAGCTCGCCGAGCTTGCCGGTGCCAGCCCAGGCGGCCACGCCGAGCACCGCGATCGCCACTAGGACCAGTACCCACTCCATGTCAGGCCTCCGGTTGGCCGACTAGTTCGATGACCTCATCGATGTCGTCGGTGAGGTGCATCCGGTCTAGGTCCTCGGTGGCAATGTAACCGCCGTCGGCGACGACGTCGCGCAGCCACTGCAGCAACCCGCTCCAATAGCTCTTGCCGTATAGCACGACAGGGAAGTTCTGCACTTTGCCTGTCTGGATCAGCGTCAATGCCTCGAACATTTCATCAAGGGTCCCCACTCCGCCCGGCAGCACCACGAAGCCCTGCGAGTACTTCAGGAACATCGTCTTGCGGGCGAAGAAATACCGGAAGTTGATGCCCAGTGTGACGTATTCGTTGAGGCCTTGTTCGAAGGGCAGCTCGATGCCCAGGCCGATTGATTGGCCGCCGGCCTGTGTGGCGCCCTTGTTACCGGCCTCCATGGTGCCGGGGCCGCCGCCGGTAATGACCGCCCAGCCTGCATCGACCAACCGCTCCGCGATGGCCTGTGCGGCGGCGTAATGGGGGTGGTTCGGCGCGATGCGGGCCGAACCGAACAAGCTGATCGCCGGACCCAGGTCACGCAGCGCCTCGAAGCCTTCCACGAACTCGGCTTGGATCCGCAGCACCCGCCACGGGTCCTCCCCGAACCGCTGCGTGAGCAGGCTCTGGTCTGCGGTCGGCTGCTGCTTCGCATTTCGCAGCACCACAGCGCCGCTTCGTCGTTTGCTCATGATTGGGATCCTTCGGGTACTTGCTTGGTCAACCAGTTACGCAGCCCAGCCTCGCAGCTGACCAGGTCGGCAACCGGGCAGAACTCATCGTCAGCGTGGGCGACGCTGGGATCGGCCGGGCCGTAGTTAACGGCTGGGATGCCTAGCGCGGCGAAGCGCGATACGTCGGTCCAACCGTACTTGGCTCTTGGTTCTGTGCCGACGGCGGCAACAAACTCGCGGGCCAACGGCATATCCAGCCCGGGCCTGGCGGGCAGGCTCATGTCGACGACCTGCAATTCGTAGTCACGGAATACTCGCGTTAGCTCGGCCAGCGCGTCGTCGCCGGACTTGTCCGGGGCGAAGCGGTAGTTAATCTCAACCTCGGCCTTGGGTGGAATCACGTTGCCCGCGACGCCGCCGCTGATCCGAATCGCATTCAAGCCCTCGCGGTAGACCAGCCCATCTACCTCGACCTCCCGTGGCTCATAGGCGTTCAGTCTGGCCAGCACGTCGGCTAGGGCGTGGATCGCGTTGCGGCCGCGCCACCAACGCGCACTGTGGGCCGCCTTGCCGTCGCTACGGATGACGACCCGGCAACTGCCCTGGCAGCCGCCCTCGATCTGTGCGCTGGTGGGTTCCATCAGCACCGCGAAGTCGCCTGCCAACAGGTCTGGCCGGTGTTGTGCGAGCCGCCGCAGGCCGTTGCGCTCGGCGTCGACCTCTTCGTTGTCGTAGAAGATCCAGGTGATGTCGCGAACCGGCGCCACCAGTTCGGCGGCCAGCCTAAGCGCCACCGCGACGCCGCCCTTCATGTCGCAGGTGCCGCGCCCGATGATGCGCTCACCGTCGGGGTGGGCTTCCCGTCGAGATGGCAGGTTGGCAGCGACCGGCACCGTGTCCAGATGCCCAGCGATCACCACCCGTTGCGGGCGGCCGAGGTTGGTTCTGGCCACCACACAGTTGCCGTCGCGGATCAGCTCTAGGTGGTGACATTTTGCTAGCGCGTCAGCTACCAGCCCGGCGAGCTGGTCCTCGTTGCCCGACACACTTTCCACATCGACCAGCGCCTGGGTCAGCTCCCCCAGCTCGGCGCGCAGCTCCAATTCCATGGCAGCACAATACCGGGTAGCTACATTCGGCGACGGCACCACTACTGCCAGCCCCGGTAGACTTCGTTTCATGAGCGATACCGCCACTCAGGCCTCCGGTTGGGGCCTCATCAGCCGTCACTTGGACGGCCAGGTTCTTGATGCTTGGTTCCCTGCCCCGCAGCTCGGCATAACTGCCCAATCGCAGCCGCCCGCCGAGCTGGCCGCCGCCGCGCAGCGCGACGAGCTTCGGCGCGTGGCCACCGAGGTCCTGCTGGTAACCATCGACTTGGAGCAGGCCCCGCAGGATGTCGCGGATGCCTATCTTCGCCTCCACTTGTTGAGCCACCGGCTCGTGCAGCCGCACGGGTTGAACCTGGACGGCCTGTTCGGGGTGCTACCCAACAACGCCTGGACCAACCTCGGCCCGGTACTTCCGGCGCAGCTACCCAGCCTGCAGTTGGCGATGCGCGCCCGGGGCGGGCAGCTGCAGGTATTCGGCGTGGACAAGTTCCCCCGCATGACCGATTACGTGGTTCCCAGCGAGGTGCGCATCGCAGACGCCGACCGGGTGCGGCTTGGCGCCCACCTGGCGCCCGGCACCACCGTCATGCACGAAGGCTTCGTGAACTTCAATGCCGGCACCCTCGGCACCTCCATGATCGAGGGCCGCATCTCCGCGGGGGTGGTGGTCGGCGCAGGCTCCGACGTTGGTGGCGGCGCCTCAATCATGGGAACGCTGTCTGGCGGCGGCAACGAGGTGATTCGGCTCGGTGAGCGCTGCCTGCTGGGCGCAGAATCCGGCATCGGCATCTCCCTCGGCGACGACTGCATCGTAGAGGCCGGGCTGTACCTGACCGCCGGAACAAAGGTGGGGCTGCCGGATGGCAGCATCGTCAAGGCTGCTGAGCTTTCCGGGCAATCCGGCTGGCTGTTCCTGCGTGATTCCGTAAGCGGCCAGGTGATCGCCAAGCGGCGAACCGCGCAGGCCGTCACACTCAACGACGAATTGCACGCGAACTGATGTCCCGCAAAGCTATCTGGGCGATTGTCGCCATTGTCATCGTGGTGTTGCTTGGTGTCGCGGGCATGCAAAGCTACTTGTTGCTGCGCGAGCAGCTGACCCCAAATCGTTGTTACGCAATATCGGGCGAGACGAAGGTGAGCCTGACCCCCGAGCAGGCTGGCAACGCAGCAATCATTGTTGCTTCCTCGTTTGAGCGCGGCCTGCCGGAGCGGGCTGCGATCATCGCGCTAGCCACCGCCTGGCAGGAGTCGGGGTTACGCAATCTTGACTACGGCGACCGCGACTCGCTCGGACTGTTCCAGCAGCGGCCGTCGCAAGGTTGGGGCACCCCGGAACAGATTCAGGATCCGTGGTATTCCTCCGCGAAATTTTACGAGGCCCTAGTGAAGGTCTCCGATTGGCAGACCGGCGACATCACCGAGACTGCCCAAGCCGTGCAGCGTAGCGCCTACCCGGACGCCTATCGCAAGCATGAAGCCAATGCGCGAGCCCTAGCTGGGGCGCTGCGCGGCACCAAACCGGGCAGTTTCGGCTGCACCGGCAGTGGCCTCAGTCACGGCGACACGCAACTGTTGGATCGGGTGCTGGCCACCGTGCCTGGAGTCGAGGCTTCGAACACCGGACAGCAGCTTGTGCTCCGCAGCACCGACCAACTGCAGCTGTGGGCCGCCACACAACTCGCCTTGAGTTTCACCCATCAGGTCGGCATCGAGTCGGCGACGGTGGGCGAACTCACCTGGCGCATCAGCGACGGACAGGCTTGGCAGCCTGCGACCGCGGGCGAGGCCGACACGGCCATACTGGAGCTAACCCAGTAGCCGGGCAGCCGCTGCTTCGATCCGTTCGTCGGTGGCCGTCAGCGCCACCCGGACGTGGCGCTGCGAACCATAAAAGTCGCCCGGTGCCACCAGGATGCCTCGCTCGGCAAGCCAGGTGAGGCTGTCGCGGCACGGCTCGTCCCTCGTGGCCCACAGATACAACGAGCCCTGGGAATGCTCGATGCTAAATCCTGCCGCTTCCAGCGCGGGGAGCAGCTTTGCCCGCCTGGCCAGGTAGCGGCCGCGCTGTTGCTCGACGTGTTCCTGGTCGGCCAGCAGCGCCGTCATCGCCGCCTGCACCGGGGTCGGCACCATCATTCCTAGGTGCTTACGACTAGCCACCAGTTCCATCACGATTGCTGGATCGCCGACGACCATGCCCATGCGATACCCAGCGGCATTGGAGCGTTTCGACAGCGAGGAGACCGCCAGCAGCCCAGTCAGATCGCCGTCGTTGACCCGCGGGTCGAGCACCGATACCGGATCTTCCTCCCAGCCGAGCTCGCCGTAGCACTCGTCGCTGGCTAACACCGCGCCGCGCTGCCGGGCAACCTCGACCCAGGCCCGTAGCTCGGGAATGGCGGCGATCCGCCCGGTCGGATTGCTTGGCGAGTTCACCCAGATGAGCGCCGTGTCTTTGGGGGCCTGTTGCGGATCATCGAGCGCGACCGGCTTGGCACCTGCGGTCAGCGCCCCTACCTCATAGGTGGGATAAGCGAGGCTTGGATACACCACGCTGTGGTCGGGGCCAAGCCCGAGCAGGCTCGGCAGCCAAGCCACCAGTTCCTTGGTGCCGATCACCGGCAGGACGTGTCGTTCGGTCAACGAGACACTGTGCCAGCGGCGCTCGAAATAGTCCTGGATGGCTCGTCGCAGTTCCGGGGTTCCCCAGACGGTTGGATAGCCGTGAGCGTCGCTAGCGTCGGCAAGAGCTTTTCTGGCCAGGGTAGGCACCGGATCCACCGGGGTGCCCACCGACAGATCGACGATGCCGTCGGGGTGGGCCGCTGCGAGTTCGCGCGCCGCCCGCAGGCTGTCCCACGGGAAGTCTGGCAACCGCGAAGAGAGCCGCATCATCAGGCTTGTGGCGGCAGGGATTCGATCAGCTTGTGATCGCCGTCGATCGGGCCTTGCATGGCGGCGCCACCGGGCGAGCCGATCTCATCGAAGAACTCGGCGTTGGCGGCCACAAAGGCTTCCTCATCCTCGGGGACATCGTCTTCGTAGTAGATGGCCTCCACCGGGCAGGCGGGTTCGCAGGCACCACAGTCGACGCATTCCTCAGGGTGGATGTAGAGCATCCGGTTTCCCTCATAGATGCAGTCGACTGGGCATTCGTCGACACATGCCCGGTCTTTAACATCGACGCACGGCAATCCGATTATGTAGGTCACTGCGCTCCCTTCCCAGGACAGCTTACCGTGCCTGCCAGGCTCGACCTACTGGTCGCCGTCAGGGGGATCACCTGGCTCGTCGTATTCACAACGAATCCGCTTGCCTGCCGAGTACTTCCAGGAGAAGTCCTCTTTCTTAACCACTTCGCCGCCCTGGTAGAACAGCCGCGACCAGGTCACGGTGAACCCCCGGATGGGAGACTGCGGCTTGCACTTCGGGTCGTTGCGGATAGTGACCGTCTCGCCGCTGTAGAAGCCGGACTTGACCGGATCGGTCGCGACGATCTTGTCATAGGTTTTGATGGACCACATCCGGAAGGTGATGCTGCCGCGATTTCCAGAACTGGATTTCTTGATGAAGCCCTGAATGTAGATCGGGTACTTGGTGTTGTTGCGGAACTTCAGATCGAGCTGGCCCCAATAGACGGTGGCCTCGCGTCCCGCCGGGTAACGATCGAAATACAGCGTGTGGGGCCGGTGTTCGATGTCTTCGAGACCGGCGAAAAACGCGGCGTTGTACAGCGTGGTCGCGCTTTGCGAGATGCCGCCGCCGTGTTGCTTTACCAGCCGCCCTTCAACGATGACGTAGCCGGGCACGTATCCATTAGCCGCCGTGCGCTCTCCCAGCGTGTCGTTGAGGCTGAAGATTTCGCCCGGCATGAGCACTGTCCCGTTGACCGAGGCCGCGGCCTTCCCCAGGTTGGTGTTGCGGTAGCTCGAATGCGGGTAGCGCGTGGTGAACTCGCCAATGACCTCTTTGGGTTTTACTTGCTCGGCCATCTCAGTGGTGAACTCGGGCTTCGCCGAGGCCACGCCAGCCGCCGCCTTGCGGGACCCGGTTTCAAGCACTGCTGCCTCTTCCACGGCTTTGGCCAGTGATTCGGCGGTTATTTCTTTGCCTTCGACGGCGGGCACCACCACGATCTTGCCGTCTACGAGTTCGTAGCTGGCGTCTTTAGTTTCCTGCAATTCCAGGGTCGCGCGCTCGCTCTCGGTCAGCTGCAGCAGTTTCTCGCCGTCAGTCACCGGCACCAACTTGTTGCCTTGGGGGCTGAACGTCGTTGCCTCGGCGATCTGCTGCGGGGTCACTGCGAACTCTTGGTTCCCGACGCTGATTGTGACCGGGCCACTAATCGCGGGCTTGGCGTATTCGGCGATTGCTGCGTCGACCATTTCCGTGGTGACGGCTGGCGGGGTTTCGGCTAGTACCGCCTCAGCCTCGGTTTTGCTTTGGTCGAAAGCTTCAGCAACGCTGACTGCGGTTTCAGTCAGGTCGAGCTCGGTAGCGTTCACCGATTCGGTCCGCTTGATGGTGCCATCGGTCAGCGACAGCGTGGCATTTGTCCCTTCACTAGCGAAGGCGGGAGCCTGCTGTTCCAGCGCGGCAGCTAACGCCTTCGCGTCAATAGCCCGCGGCACTTTGTCCAGGTTCGGGGAACCAAAAAACTTGTTGAATATTTCGGCCGGATTCCAGCTAAAGCCGCCGCCAATCTCATTGATGGCAGCCTCATAATCAAGTTTCAACCCGGCGGCTGGCGGCTGCAGCACAACCGACATTTCGCCGTGCGAAACGGTGACTGGCCGGTCGTAGATGGGTGCCAACTTGGCTTCTAATTTTGCTTCAGCCTCGTCGGGGCTCATGCTACCGACGGCGACACCCTCCACGGTTGCCCCCGCAGCGGTGCGGTTACCCGCGACGAAATAGGCGACTACGTAGCCCAGCACCAGCAGCAACAGCACTACAACTGCGAGCACAACCAGCCAGATCCTTACTCGGCGGGGCTTGGCTATTTCACTCACGTTGCGTCTCCTCAATTGCGGTGCGGCAGTTGGCCACCAAAGGCAATGCTACGAGAGCCAGCAAAAATGGCCAAAACTGCTCACCGCAATTCAAGATTAAACGGCAGCGTGAGGACGCCTGGCATGTCCAGTCCTAGCTGCAGAGCGGCGCTGCGAAGCAGCTTCTCCAAACTGAGTTGCCCCACTACTGCGGGCATGGTGCCAGCCGCCTGGTTCGTGGAGGTCGCCGGGAGCAAATTACGGATGACGTTGCCCTTACCGGGGCGGGTCAGTTCGATCTCGGCGGACCCAAGCGCCGCCAGCTCTCGGATCCTGACCAAAGCGGTGCGGCGGCCGCCAAGATGATCCACCAACCCACGCGAATAGGCGTCGGCCCCGGTCCATACCCGGCCCTTTGCGTGCTGTTCCAGTTCCTCGTAGGCCATGCCGCGGTCGGCAGCAGCGAATGTGGTGAACTCCAGATAGACCCGATCGAGGAAATCGTTCAGCTTTTGCCACTGTTCCTCGGTGAACTCGGTGGTGCTCGACAGCAGCCCGGCCATCCCATCGGTGCGCACGGTTTCCCGTACCACCCCCAGCTTGTCGTATAGCCCTTGGGTGACCAGCTTGCCCGCCAGCACCCCGATCGAGCCGGTTAGCGTGGTGGGTTGGGCCACGATTTCGTCGCAGCCCATGGACACGTAGTAGCCGCCGGACGCGGCGAGCGCCCCCATCTGGGCGACTACTGGCTTGCCAGCCTCGCGCAGTTGCAGCACCGAGCGCCGAATGAAATCGCTGGCCACGGCGGAACCGCCGGGGCTGTCGACGTCTAGCAGCACTGCGGCCACATTGTCGTCACGCAGCGCGGCGCGAAGTTGTTCGTCTACCACGTCTGACCCGGCAGCGCGGCGAGCCGAGGCTCCTCGCCCAATCATGATTGGGCCGTGCACTTCGACCACGGCAACCTGCTTGGCCTGCCACCGCCGCAGCAACTTCGCTGGCGAGGTCGGCGGCTGGTAGCGGTGAACAAACCGCAGCTGGTTTGGCTTGCTGCGCCAGCGCTGCAGCGCCTCGCGGTATACCTCGTCGCGGTAACCGAGCCGATCCACCAGGCCAGCCTCGAGCGCCTGTTTGGCGCTGAGTGGTGAGGCATGCACCGCCTCCCAGACCTTGTCCGAGGTGATCCGGCGCCGACTGGCGATGGTTTCGACGCCTGAGTCAAGGACGGATTCCACGATCCGCGTGGTCATCTCGCGGTTTGCTTCGCTGACCTCGGTCGCGGCGAACTGGTCGGCCGCCGACTTGTATTGCCAGCGTTGCCCAAACTGGGGCTCCAGACCGGCTTTGTTCAGCGCACCCTTGAACAAGACGATGTTCGCTTCCAAGCCACCGATGCCGAGGCCGCCGGTCGGCTGCAGCCAGATTTCGTCGCAGGCCGCAGCCAGGCAGTACTCGCCCCAAACGTTGGTCAATTCTCCGAAGCTCTCCGACCAGGCAATGGTGGGCTTACGCTGCCCGAATTGGGCGATCGCTTCGGCGGCCTCAGCCAACGCTGCCAGCGGGCGGCCGGTGGGAGCCACATGGACGATCAGCCCACGCACTCGTGGGTCGGCGACCGCATCGGCAAGATGTGATCGCAACGTTTCCAGTGAAGTCATGTTGAGCCGCTGCAACGCCTCGAGCGGATTATCCGGTTGGGCTGTCAACAGCCCTCTGGCCAAATCCAATTCCAAGACCACATGGCTAGCGGTCCGCAGCTTGTCAAGCACGTTGTTGAGCTTCATTGATTTCCTTTCGCTGCCTCAAGGGTACGCTCCCCGGAACACAGCCCGGGCCCTCCCCCACGATGAGGGAGGGCCCGAGATGAAGCGGTTACGCCACCAGCGACTTCGCCGCGGCAGCCACGTTTTCGGCGGTGATGCCAAACTCTGCCATGCACTTCGCGCCCGAAGCCGAGGCACCATAGTGCTCGATGGAGACGCTGGCGCCGACGTACTTGCCCCAGCCCATCGCAATGCCAGCCTCGACGCTGACCCGGGCGGTGACGTTGCTCGGCAACACCGATTCGCGGTAGTCGGCATCCATTTCGTCGAACCATTCCTGGCACGGCATAGAGACCACCCGGGTGGGGATGCCGTCGGCCTCAAGCAGTTCCTGGGCGGCCAGCGCCACGGCGACTTCGGAACCGGTACCGATCAGGATGACCCGCGGGGCGCTATCGGAAGCGTCGCGCAGCACGTAGGCACCGTTGGCGACGCCCTCAGCCGAAGCGTATTGCGTGCCGCGGGCCAGCGTCGGCAGGTCTTGGCGGGACAGGATCAGGCCTGCGGGACGGTCGGTGCGGCGCAGGATCTCACCCCAGGCCACCGAGGTCTCGTTGGCATCGGCTGGCCGCACCACGTCGAGGCCGGGGATCGCCCGCGCGGCCGCGAGATGCTCGATCGGCTGGTGGGTGGGGCCGTCCTCGCCGACGCCCACCGAGTCGTGGCTCCATACGAAGATGCTCGGAATCTTCATCAGGGCCGCTAGCCGGACTGCGGGCCGCATGTAATCGAAGAACACGAAGAAGGTGCCACCGTAGGGCCGGGTCAGGCCCGACAGCGTCATGCCGTTGACGATGCC
>PDWI01010900.1_pt1 | contig 10084 bp, 7 predicted proteins | sample 1430891 | NCBI WGS metagenome assembly PDWI01 (sample SAMN01162508, study PRJNA174530) | Oral metagenome, whole genome shotgun sequencing project. | biome: Marine environment; feature: Marine mammal; material: Swab sample of the gingival sulcus; isolation source: swab sample of gingival sulcus... | reverse complement strand
GGCTTTGATGTTCTCGGTGTTTCAGGTCTATCTTAATCAATCGACTATACCAACCGGACTGCCAAAGGCAAAGGAAAAATTATGCGGGGAAGTTCTTTCCTATATTGACCATGGGCCAAACGCCCAATTGGGCGGTCTGAACCCGTCTTCATTTCGTGTAGGAAAGATATTGAGGGTCATCATGGTTAGTGCCTTACTCCTCAATTCCTGTACAAAAAAACAAGAAAATGAGGAGGGGCACATGGGTTGCGGGTTTCCCGCTTTAGTTTATTTTGATGGGTAGATGTTTTTAACCCGCGTTTTTACAGCATTCAATATACTCATAAAAATATGCGTCATAGTCTTGCAGAAGGGATCTGAATCTTTGTTGAATTTACGATATGTGTAAAACATAGTACGCAAGGTTATCGCTAAGCTTATTATAATTGCGATGACGCTATTCACATGAAGCGCATGTGAGAGCAGGCTGAATAAATAATAAGGTAATGCCGCCGCTTCAACCACAAGAGTCAAGACCAGTTCGTTATCTGCATGTTCAACCATGTGTTCGAGCTGCTTATTTTGGATTTCCTCATTTTTTTGTGCGTGGATATTTTTTATGAGATATTCGAGTTCAGATGTTGCATGCTGGACTTCATTTAAGAGTTCCTTAATCCAGAAATGGGTTTGAAGTTCTTTGTAAAAGATTTGATGATTCGTCAGGTACGCCGGTTGCTCGAAATAGGCACGCAGGTAAAAACTTGCTACTTTTGCCCGTAAAGGTCTCAAACGTAGCAGCGTGTCATCTATCTCTTTTTTCGATTGAATATCATTATTCTTTGCTTTCTTTGGTAGTCCTTGTAAATGGGCAAGGGGCGGTGTCGTCCGATCCAATTCTATGCCCAGATTAATCAGTGCATATCTTTGATGAAGAGACAAAAGATAGAGATAATAATAAATATGCTGAAATCTACCCTTGAACTGTCTTTGGAGAAAGGTTTGGCTTTCCCCTGGTTTAATCCAGCAGGCCGCACCTTCACAGGAAATGGCGAAGACCACATTTTCAAACGTATGGCAAATTCCGCTCTGCCCTGGGATACAGGCGCTGGTGTCCGGCTTGTATTGGACGCTTTCTCCCCGTGACACTCTTACGAGTTCTATGTAATCATTGTCTGAAAATGTCTGCTCAGTATCCTGCCAGGGGGTTTTAATGAATGTTAATCCTAAAAACCGGTCACCCATAAGGGATTCCAGTTTTTCATCTTCGATCAGGCTTTGAAAAAGGTCTTTCATAAATATGGGTTGACCTGTCAATCCTAAAGAAAGATCCATATGCGCATTTGAGACAAAACGCTCCTGAGCGCTGATTGCTTGTTTCTCGTTACTGAAATGCCTTTTCATTAAACAGTTTTTGTTGATATTATGCTCTGCACGGTTCAGTATATTCAATATCATTTGGGCGATACGGGGAGCCTTGCCGGCTGGTATGGGGAAAGCCGGCAGAACCTCTATGCATAGGATCAATATACCTGTTGGAAAACAAAATGCATCAATATCATTAATTTTGATTTCAAAGTAGAATATGTTTGAGTTTGATTCATCTTCTTTTAGGATAGATTTGAGTTCTTCATCACACCAACTCGGTGCTTTAACGCGCCAGACCGATCTTCGAAGTTCACTTTTAAGTTCATTGTCCGTGTTGGTGTTCTCTTCTGAGATGAGCGTGTAACGGGAGACAGAAGTGTCCTCGTTTTTGGTTTCTTCGTTTTTGAACAAAAAATCCCTTGCCTGGGGATGTAACATTTCAGCACACTCTTTATCCGCGCCGGTGATTGGTGTCTTTTTCAGGCAGATATCTTCTCTTAACTCGTTTTTGTAATACTGAAATTTGGAAAAATAATCCCCTGTTTGGCTGGATTGATTTTCTTTTTCCCGGTAGATGGAAAAAAAACGCATCGTGCATTCGGTATCTTTTATTTTATCAACCATCTGTGTATAGAACTCCATCTTTAAATTAGGTTTAGCAATATCAAAGCAAGATATTTCACTGCCCGCTTCATTTACAAAAGTTCAAATGTTAATTCTGATCATGGCCTGACCGAACATTACTGGATTCAAAGGCGTCTATTATGCCTTTTATTTTGGTATAGGTGTCGTCAAGCTTTTTAACAAAATCGCCACTATTTCTAGGTTTTTCATCTGAAGCACCTTTCTTTCTTTTCACTGTAAACCCGCCATGATTGATGTCGTTTCTGAATGTGCGAAGACTGTTGAAAGGGCCTATTAAGCCTTTTATGTCCTCCGAAATAAATTTTTGAATTTTTATAGCAAGTTCAGGATTCTCTTTTGATGAGGTGTTCCATTTTTTTTTGCCTTTTTTTGGGGGCAGTGCAACAATGATGAATGCATCAGAAACAATTTCCCTGTGACATCTGTTCGTATAATCCAGACACTGATCTTGATCATTATGCTGATCTTGAGCATTGGCCAGAGTGATTAATACCCAGGTGATTGTGTTTTCCTGTAGCATCGTGATACCCTGCTGAATCATGCCATGATCAATGCACCATTTGACGCCGGCGAATCCGTTTTCGACATTGTTTCTTTTAAATGGCGAAAGTTTATGGCTGATTTTATCAAGAATGATTTTAAACGGAGCAATGTGTTCATCGCCTTTTATCTCATCAATTGTCTCTTTGAGGGGGATAATCTTTTTTGCTTCAAGGATTTCTTTTCCCCGAACGGTTTGAAATCCCGGTGCAAGTCCTTTCAACTGTTTTTGAAATTTACTTAAAGCAATAGACTTGGGATCTTTTTGTGGGGCACCGCTCTTTCTTTCGATTCGGTTTATTTCATCTGATATGGCCTGTTCAATTTTACCTGTGATCCCGTAATTAATAAAATTATCAGCACCCAATGCCCAGCTCTGCAGTATTTGAAAGGAGCTGAGTTCAAGCACGGGTACGTTTCTTTCTTCCAAATCCATCTTTATGACATCAGATTGGTAACCCAGGCGTTCAAAAGCCCCATAAAAAATGCCGGCGACGTGTATATTTTTTGTGACTTTCAAGTAATTTAGCAGAACCATCCCGAGCATGGGCAGGGAGCGGAATCCATAAGTGATATCCAGATATATTTCATCCTTTTCATTGACGTGCTTCGTGATCATCGAGAAAAGATCCCAGATTTCAGATTCGTCGCTGCCCTTTGGAATATTTTTTACAGGTTTTATGGATAATGGCAGTCCTAACCGCTTGAGATGAACCTCAAGCCCATGGAATTTGTTCCCGAGTTCATCGGTGGCGTCTATCCAGTTTTTTTGTTCGGCTTCGGGGGTCAAAAAAATTATTACTCGGTCTGTTTTATCGCATTTGGAGAAGTATTTTTGCACCAGGGCCTCCTGGATAAACCGAACCCCTTTTACCACATCGGATTTGTCGTTATTGAAATAATAGTTGCAGGTGATGTAATTATTGTTGCCAAGGAAACTGATAAACACTTTTGCCATGTAATAGATCTCCACAATTAAAATTACAGCTATGAAAATAAAAACACCGTATTCGAATTATTTTGAACATATGTTGAATATCAACAGCAGATTCCTTTGCATCATACCTCGCCAAGAATGGATTTTAATTTTTGGACTTTTTCATACTGTTTTTTCTTTTTTTTGTTTACCTTCCATTTGCCACAGGCTTGGTAAAAGGCTTTGATTTTCTGTGCCGCTTTTTGTTTCTGTGGCGCTTCGAATTGATCCAGACGGTTGAACAGGTCCACCACCTCGTTTTCAATAACCGGTTGGATATCGAAAATTTCTGTCAGTTCACGGTCTTCTGGTGACATGGCTTCAAGTTCTTTTTGCCGGGCTTCCTGTGCCCGCTTTTCCTGCTCCAGTGCGGCCTGTTTTTCAGCTTCTCGCCTTTGAGCGTCCTGGGCCAGGCGTTGGGCTTCAAGTGCCTGTTGTTTTCTTTCCCGTTCGATTTGTTTCAGAGCGCCCAGGTAGGCGTTCTCCTGCTGGTCAAGCTGTTTTTCAAGGGCAGGCGGCATGGGCGACAGCGTTGCCCATCCAAATGGAGAGAGGCCGGCTGTTCCTTTGGGAGTTGGGCTAGCAGCAGCCAACCACAGGGTCGTGGAATAAGGAGCAAAATAAGGGGCCTGGCCTTTGCCCATCATAATTTTTATACTGCGGTTACCCTTTAGCGTGACCGATTCAGCGCCGCAATGACGGCCCATGCGGATCATTGTATCGCCTTGTTCCATATTGAACGAGAATTGTGGCAGTCCACCGGCCCTCAGATCATCCTTTTCTCTTGAATATTCAGATTGATAAAAGGCATGGGTGCCGGAAAGAAGAGCTTCAAGTGTGATCGCCTGTTTGATCCGGTGTGATGGATGGGGCTGACGAACGGTAATTTCGCCCGTGAAGACCGCGCCCGGTTCAATGACTTCCAGGATCTGGTAGGGACCTCTGGCCTCTCTTTGAGAGGGTTTCTTTTTTTTGTTTATGGCATAGACAATCCGGGTGGCAACGTCACCTGCGGGCTGAAAATCAGATATTTTTACATGGCTGAAAGGGTCCTCATCAATCCGGTTGAATTTCAGAAGTATCTTTTCCAGCTTTTTACTATCTTTACTGATGGATCTGCCGCCGCAAAGGTGATTGAGAACGCCTGTGCGAAGGGCGCCTTTCACCGATGAACCAGGAATGAAGGGCCTGCCGTCAGATGCCTTGAATGCCGTTCGTTCAATAATGAATTTATTCAGGTCATTTTGGATGTTTGTATCAGAGGTACTCAGTGTCTTCTGGTAGTGGGCCGTGAATTCGGGACTGACCTTCACCTGTTTCCCCTGGGCCGTTCGTCCCCTGAAAAATTTATAGATTTGCATGATGGCGGGCAGATCGCCTCTTTGGCAAAGTGCTGAAAGGGTCTCACGGTCTTTGGGGGCCAGTGATGCGATAAACTGTGCCGGATCGAATCGGGTCAGCAGATGTGCTTTTTCATCCAAGACAAATCCCATGGGCTCATAGACTGCGTCGCAGCCGATGTGAAGGGGGGCATGGATGGTGATCGTGCATTTATAAAGTGTTGATGTCATGATGACCTCTCAGGGTGATTGGAAAAACAGGGGCATAGGCCTGAACCACGGTCTGGGGCATGGCCTTGGATACATTGGTGACCGCCTGACCCACATAGGGTTTTTGCGGGGGCTGTTTCGGGATCAGTACTGCGCCCTGGGCAGCCATGATCACCGGGGCTTTAAAGGGGCGGCCGGAACGGGCGAGCACATCGCCATGCTTTCCAAACCGAACCAGGGGATTGAAAAAGCGGTGTATGAAGAGATCAGAAGCGGGCAGGCAGGGTGCCAGGGTATACAGTCCGTCTGCCGATGCCAGGTCCGGCAGCGGCAGGGCATTGATTGCATCCACTGTAAACCGGCCCATGCCGGTGGTGGCATCTTTTCCAAACCCGAATTGTCCCACCCGGGAAAGGCCCTGTTCGATCCCCTCAATATCGCAGAACAACGTGTCTATCAGAATAAATATCGAGAGCAGAACGCCTGGGGCATACACGGTTTTCTGGACTTCAAAGGGCGCGAATCTGCCAGTGCCTGTGGTACCGGTGAGGCGGTGAATGGTGTTCCGGGTCTGGTTGGCCGGGGTTTCAATATCCTCAAATGCAAGGGTGGGGTCACCGGTACACCGGTCTGCCAGGGTCGATCCTGAAACCAGGTGCTCCTGTGTCGCCGTAATGCGCATATCGGGATGAACGGTGATCCACTTGTTTGATTTTAATTCTTTCGCTTCGCGAATCCGGTCTTTTTTGGATTGATGTTTATCCGTTGCCATAAACTGGGACAAAGGGATGTCAGGTCGTTTGACATAACACAGGCTGTCCTTGTCTGGAGACTTGGGCCAGGCCGATGAAAATACGGCAAACGGGGTGTGCGGGTATTCACGGATGGCCTGGTCCAGATCCTGTTTGAGCAGTGCCGGATCATGGGCGGCCTGCCAGCAGAAATGCCCAAAAAGGGTATCCCCGGAAAGCGGGGTCCCAAAGGCCGAGTCCGGTTTGATTACAATTTCATAAAAATCCAATGGCGGCCTCCTATATCAGAGGGGAAATTTTGGCAAAGCGGTCATTGAGTTTGGCATCGTCAAACAGAAATTTAACCCTGCCATATCCTCTGCTGCCGCTGCCGCCCAGGGCATCCATCTCAAGAAGTTTCAATCCTTTCAAGAGCGTGTCTTCCAGCCCCTTGTCTCCTTCCAGCACTTTGAGGGTGATGGAAAAGGAGAATACCGTGTCCGATGGCACCCGTTCCGTAAATCTTGGGTGTTCTGCGATGCCCTTTACCCGGTTGATGCTGTTCTCGGATTTGACTTCAGTATAGGACAGATGGGCTGCTAACGCCTTTTGCTTCCAGTTTTTGTCAAGGGGTGCATCGGCAAAGGATAAGCGGGTCACACCGATATCATCTTTCCCTTGGGCGTCGGCCCCACCGGCACCGAACAGGGCCAGGATATCCTTACAGAATGCCAGATCTGTACCCTTAAGACCGGCCATATCTTTGACGGCTAAGGGATTGCCGCCTGTCTTTCCCATGAGTCCAGAGGAGAGCTCAAGCAGTGACCTGACTTTACCTTTCAGAGAAGAGCCCGGAATGTAGGGTTCATTGGTATGGGGGTGCTTGACCACCGGGTTATCTGTGCCCCCGATTTTCATTTCCGTATCTCCGGCCCCGATGTGCAGCCCGCTTTTCAACTGGATTTTTCCTGTGATCTCTTTGATGTCAACAAGTTTCATGATGGTATGTCCTCTCTTTATTGTTTCGGGCCGTGGAGTTTGTAAAAACCGATAAATGATTCGAAAAAGGTTTTGAACAGGTCAAGGTCTTCGGGTTTCTGGATGTCTTTGACCGATGTTCTTATAAAATTGAGAAAGTTATCAGAAATAAGTTCTCTTCCATTTGCATAGGCGGCCTTGGCCGTGACCATGTGTACCAGGGGCAAAATACTGTGCCAGTTTTCGGGGGTGGATTTGGCCTGCATGTTCAGACTGACAATCTCATCAAAGAATTTTCGAAGCTGGGTGCTTTTGTTCATTTTCCTTTTCATTGTGTGATCCTCATTGATCTGGATGGCAAAGTTTTCTGCCGTCGTTGAAAACAGTTCAGGATCAATGAGTCCTTTTTCGCGGTCTTTCCATAATTTGATTTCCATTATCGGTCTCCTATCTTCGGTTGTATTGTAGGGTCCACAGAGGGATGCGCAGATCACCGGCATGGGTGTCCAGCCACAGTGCAGTTTTTTTCCGGATATGTGTAAGACGTTCCCGACGCAGTGCCGGATCAAGTTTAAGCAGGGCATTTCTTTCAACGGCATAGGTCAGGCGGGACCGCCACTGGGTGCATGCCATGGCCTGGATGGGGATGCCCTGGGGCGAATCGTTCAACAGGGTTTTCTCCGCCAGGGCCATATCAATAAAGGTATTGAGTTTATACAAAAAGACGCTGGATATCCATTCATCGTCCACCCATTGGGCCAATTCTTCTCCAATGGTGGTCAGTGTTTTGAACGTCTCCCAGGTCACGGTTCTGTCAAAGAGGGTGATCCGGTTACGTCCCTTATGTTTCGACTGCTCCAATGCCGTTTCAGACGACCGGGCCAAGGTGTTCATGGGGGTGTGAGATTTATGCAGGCTGATGCCGGCGGAAAACCGGATATCAGGGTTGTGACAGACATAGGTTGAAAATTTTTCTTCCAGGCCGTTGGCCAGTTCCATTATCCTGTTCCAGGGACCGATAAGAAACAGGTCATCCCCGCCGGCAAACACGGTGTAAATATTCTGGAACGTCTCTGTTTCTGACAGAAGTTGCGGCAGGTACAGGGCAAAAAAATTATTCATTTGCCGGCTCAGGCATGCCATACGGGAGATGGTGTATAGTTCTGATCTCAGTCCGCAGGACATGAGCAGGCCCAAGTGGTCTACGTCGGCCTTGAGCACCCCCAGCGCTTCGGTCCCGTGGGCGTTATGCCTGGCTGCACCGGCAATGCAGTTAAAGGTTTTGGGCATTCCCGGTTCAATCTCTTCATCCCAAGCGTCTTTATCCAACGTGTCCTCAGACCCATATACAGGGATATAGGTGTTGAGATGCAGGGCGGTTACCCGAGCCCCGGAGGTGCCAGGACGCCTCCCAATATCCCAGTATTTGAAAACTTGATTTGGGTTTTCCAGTGCCTCATCCACCTGTTTTTGAAAATGGATTTGGAATTTACCAAATATCGGGTCCTCCAGCCGATCTGTGGAAAACGGCCCATCCGCGTCAAGGATCATGAGCACCGGGTGTTTAACCAGATTTTCGCCAATAAAGATGTGGTCCCGGCACAGGGCGCAGCAGTGCAGGTCTTTGACCTTGACGTTGGGGCGTGCGGCCCGTTTACCGCACAAGGGGCACAGCCCTGGGCTTAAGTCGTTGGAAAATCCGTCAAGGTAGGATTCAACGGCGCCCCCGTAAAGATCCAGGTCCAGTTTATTGTATTTGACAGTATCTGCTGCGTTTACCAGCCGGTCCCACAGGGATGAAAAGTTCTGGGACTCAAAGTCCTTGCAGGATGCCGAGGTCTGGGCGAGGGTAATGGCGGTTTCCCCCAGGGTCCGATCCACGAGCCAGTCATTAATTTGTCTCTCAACCCGTTCTACGGCCTGAATCGTATCGCCAGTGTTCGGAGCCAGGATGGTAAATCTGCCACCGGCATTTAGAATTACGGATGTGTGCGGCAGTCCGGTTGTCCTGCATAAAAGGGCTGCGGTCAGTTCTGTGAGCAAGGAGACGTAAAAGGATCGTCCCCGCAAAATTTTAGACCGAAATTTGCCGGATTCACCATGGCCTGAGAAAATAAAATTTTGTATTCCGGTAAAATCTCCACTGATCAGAATGAATTTTTCCTCATCCCGGTTTTCAATGGATTGGATATCCAGGGTGTCCTGGGTACGATGATACAGATAAATGGCGGCGGCCAGGGCGGACGTGGTCCGCATATGGTCATATAAAGAGACATCCGGGATGAATTTGTCCCCCTTTGCTGCCGGGACTGCGCTGGTATATTCCCGGGCCAGTGAATCAAAATGCTCAAACCATAATGCCGTATTTTCCCGGGCGTGGGCGAGACGGGGAATCTGTTCGATAAATCCTTTGAACAAGGCCCGATATTCATTATCGGTCTGCCTGCTGCCTTTATCGGTGCAGGATTCGGGAAATATGGTGTAAGGGTCCAGGGGTTTTAATGGATACTGGTATCGGGTGTTGCCAGATACCAGGGGCAGCGGGGCGTCATCAAGGGTGAGGTGTTCAAATACCGGCAGCAGCCGATTCTTTTGATGGTCCTTGACACTGCAGTCATCCGGGGCTTCTTTTGAAACGGTTTCCCGGTCCATACCGCTTGAGATTTGGTCTGCAAGGGCAATGATGGATTCCATGGGGGATGATGGTGCAGGAGAGGCCGCAGCCAGCCGGATAAACGCGTCTCCTTCCCCCCATGTCTCGGCGTTCAGTTCCCGTGGAAAATCAGCAGCCAGCTTTTCAATGATACCCACCGTATACAGTAAATGCCAGTGGGTGTGTCTTTCTTTTGATGATGGCAGGAAGGCAGCTGCATTATCATCGATATATCCCTGGGGAAGATCCAGAACGTCAGAATCTGAAAATTTCCCCAAATCGTGGAAAAATGCTGCCATGGCAATTTTCAGGCATGTGTTGTCCATAAGGTTCTCCATATATTAATCTCCGATTTAGGCCCATGGTGAAAATTAAATCTCCTATAGATGTGCTGGATTTTAAGCCGCCATCAAGGCACGCCACAGGACGGCTTAAAAAACAAGCAGATGGGAGATTCTATTTTGATCATGGGCCTTAATGATGCGTTAGCACCTTTATTGCGCCCAGGCCGAATACCGTATTTTTTCCGGCATGGACCTTCTCAGCCATGGATAAAAACGGCATGAAGGGCATCAATGGCCCTTCAAACGTGGCCGACCCCACAAGGCCGCCCATGAACATTTTGGTGTGTTGCCGGGCAGAGTAGCGCTGCCAGTCAAACCAGGAC
>PDWI01010899.1_pt1 | contig 10084 bp, 17 predicted proteins | sample 1430891 | NCBI WGS metagenome assembly PDWI01 (sample SAMN01162508, study PRJNA174530) | Oral metagenome, whole genome shotgun sequencing project. | biome: Marine environment; feature: Marine mammal; material: Swab sample of the gingival sulcus; isolation source: swab sample of gingival sulcus... | reverse complement strand
TGGGCAAAGAAAGAATATACCATTAATATAATAGACACTCCCGGACACGTTGATTTTACGGTTGAGGTGGAGAGGTCTTTGAGAGTATTGGATGGTACTGTAGCTTTGTTTTGCGCAGTATCAGGTGTTGAACCACAGTCAGAGACAGTGTGGCGTCAAGCAGATAAATACAAAGTCCCAAGAATAGGCTTTGTTAATAAAATGGATAGGACAGGAGCAGATTTCTTTAATGTTGTCCAAGATATTAAAGATAAGTTGGGAGCAAATGCAGTTCCTATTCAAGTTCCTATAGGTTCTGAAGATGAATTTAGAGGAGTTGTAGATTTGATTACAAATGAGGCAATCGTTTGGAATGAGGAGGATAAAGGAATGACCTATGAGGTTATCGATATTCCTGAAGATATCAAAGGTACAGTAGAAGAGTACAGAACAGGTCTAATCGAAGCTCTTGCAGAGATAGATGATTCTTTGCTTGAAAAGTATTTTGAAGACCCCGATAGCATTACAGAAGAAGAGATGATTAATGTTATTAGGGAAGCAACAGTTGGTATGGTAATTACACCTGTAATGTGTGGTTCTGCTTTCAAAAACAAAGGAGTTCAGGCTTTGTTGGATGCTGTTTGTGCATTCTTGCCATCTCCTTTGGATAAAGAGACCACAGAGGGTATAAATCCTAAAAACGACGAAGTAACTTATAGGAAGCCTGATGTAAATGACCATTTTGCGGCTTTGGCTTTCAAGATTGCTACCGACCCTTATGTAGGAAGACTTTCTTTTATGAGAATCTATTCAGGTAAATTGGATGCAGGTTCTTACGTATTGAATACAAGGTCAGGAAAGAAAGAAAGAATATCACGTTTGTACCAAATGCACTCCAATAAGCAAAATCCTATAGAGTTTGTAGAGGCGGGAGATATAGCTGCAGGTGTTGGATTCAAAGATATAAGGACAGGAGATACGCTGTGTGACGAGAATCATCCTATCGTATTTGAGTCAATGACTTTCCCCGATCCTGTTATCAGTTTGGCTATAGAGCCTAAGGGACAAAAAGATCTTGATAAGTTAGGTGTAGCTTTGGCGAAATTGTCAGAGGAGGATCCCACTTTCAAGGTTTCATTCGATGAGAATACCAATCAGACTATAATAAGCGGTATGGGAGAATTGCACCTTGAGATATTGGTTGATAGATTGAAGCGTGAGTTTGGTGTAGAGTGCAATCAAGGTTTACCACAAGTGAATTATAAAGAAGCATTGACTTCTACAGTAGATCATACAGAGAAATTAAAGAAACAGTCAGGAGGTTCCGGTCTGTTTGCTCAAGTCTCATTTGAAATAGGACCTGCCGATGAGGAGTTTTTGAATAGTGAGGAGTTTAAAGATGGTAAGGTTAAAATGCAGTTTGTTAATGATATTTTTGGAGGGTCCATCCCAAAAGAACTGATAGGACCAACTCAAAAGGGATTTGAGTCCATGATGCACACCGGAGTACTGGCGGGCTATAGCTTGGATAGCATGAAAGTTAGAATCTATGATGGTAGAACACACCCTGTGGATTCTAAGCCTGTCGCATTCGAACTTTGTGCTAAGGAAGGTTTTAGAGCAGCTGCTCCAAAAGCAAGTCCTATTCTTCTTGAGCCAATAATGAAGTTGGAAGTTGTTACTCCTGAGGAGTTTGTTGGTAGTGTCATTGGAGATTTGAATAGAAGGAGAGGTATTCCAAAAAGTCAAGATATTACTGCTGCCGGAGTTGTTGTAGTTAAGGCTGATGTGCCGTTGTCAGAGATGTTCGGATATGTTACTCAGCTTAGAACCTTGACTTCAGGTAGAGCTAGTAGCACTATGGAGTTTTCTCATTATAATGCACTGCCCGATAGTCTTGCAAAAGAGATTATTGAGGAGAAAAAGAAATAAAAGTTAAATAAAAATTGATAAATTTCTTGTTTAGAAAAAATTAAGTTGTACCTTTGCAGCTCGATTCACGAAAAGGAGAATAAATAAAGGTTATGAATCAAAAAATTAGGATAAAACTTCGTTCTTACGACCATAATTTGGTAGATAAATCAACGGAGAAAATAGTAAAGGCCGTTCGCAATAGTGGAGCGGTTGTAATGGGTCCGATTCCGCTGCCGTCAAAGAGAGAAGTATTTACTGTGTTGAAATCACCACATGTCAATAAAAAGGCTCGAGAGCAGTTTCAGTTACGTACCCATAAACGTTTGATTGAAATATTTACGCCTACTCCACGTACAGTAGATGCTTTATCTAAATTGGAGCTACCAAGTGGAGTGGATATTCAAGTTAAATTAACTTAAAAATTCAGTAGTATTTTTATTGTTTCCTATAAGGGAGGTAATCTCTTTTAGGATTCGGTAGAAGATTCTGCGTTCAAATATATAATTATGAACGGTATAATTGGTAGAAAAGTCGGAATGACAAGCATATTTGATAGTAATGGTAAGAATGTTGCTGTTACTGTTATTGAAGCTCAGCCAAATGTTGTAACACAGGTAAAGTCAGATGAAACTGACGGTTATTACGCATTGCAGCTAGCGGCTTTTGAAGCGAAGGTTAAGAGGACAACCAATCCAATGATGGGGCACTTCAAAAAAGCCGGTGCTTCCCCTCTAAAGAAAGTTCTTGAGTTTAGAGATTCTGATCTCGATAAGAAATTGGGAGATACTGTTTCTGTAGATGAGGTCTTCGCAGAGGGAGATGTAGTCAATGCTGTAGGAATTTCCAAAGGAAAGGGCTTTCAAGGTGTCGTTAAAAGGCACGGATTTGCAGGAGTTGGCGATAAAACTCACGGACAGAAAGATAGGCAAAGAGCTCCCGGTTCTATAGGTGCAGCTTCTTACCCAGCCAAAGTGGTTAAGGGTATGAGAATGGCAGGAAGAACCGGAGGGGACAGAGTTAAGGTCAGAAACCTACGAGTTGTTAAGATATTGCCCGATAAGAATCTAATATTGATTAGTGGTGCAGTGCCCGGACACAAAGGTAGTTACATAATTATTGAAAAGTAAAGGAACATGAAAATTAACGTAGTAGATACAAATGGTAGCGATGTAGGAAGGACTTTAGAACTTCCGGATTCCTTGTTCGGTGTTGAACCCAATGAACACGCTGTTTATTTGGCAGTTAAGCAGTATCTTGCCAATCAGAGGCAAGGAACTCACAGTGCCAGGGAGAGAGGCGAGATAAGAGGTTCTGTTAAGAAGATAAAAAGGCAGAAAGGTACCGGTACCGCTAGAGCAGGTTCTTTGAAGAATCCTTTGTTTAGAGGAGGAGGTAGAGTCTTTGGTCCTCGTCCAAGGAATTACAGTATAAAATTAAATAAGAAAGTGAAACGCTTAGCTAGAGCATCTGCTCTATCAGCTAAGATGAAGAAAGACGCTGTTTTGGTAGTAGAGGATTTCTCTTTCGATAAGCCAAGTACTAGTCAGTACAATAAGGTATTGAAGAATCTTGGTATAGACGGCAAAAAAGTATTGCATTTGTTGGGAGAGTATGACAATATTTTGTACTTGTCTAATAGGAATTTGCCTAAAGCAGGCATTGATGTTGTGACAAATATGAATACATATCAGATAATGAATGCGGACAAGTTAGTTTTCTTTGAAAGTGCTGTTGAGAAATTAAAAGAAATGTCTAAATAATCGATTATGCAAGTTTTAATAAAACCTTTAATTACGGAAAAAGCTGAGTTGTTGGCTGAGAAAAGTAACAAGTACACTTTCATAGTCGATAAGAAAGCTAATAAGATACAGATAAAAAAATCTGTAGAGGAGATGTATAACGTAAATGTTGTTGCAGTTAATACTGCAAGGATGCCCGGTAAGGTAAAAGTGAAAGGAACTAGAAAAGGGTATCAAGTTGGTAGATTGTCATCGTACAAGAAAGCTCTTGTCTCAGTAGAAGAGGGCGATACCATAGATGTTTACAGTAATATTTAAAATTATAGCGACTTAAAAAAATAGTAAAATGCCAATTAAGAAATTTAAACCAATGACACCGGGATTGCGATTCAGAACGGGAATAGACTATTCTGAAGTTGCACCTAATGGTCCTGAAAAGTCTTTGGTTAGAAAACGCAAAAGTTCCGGTGGTAGAAATAGCTCCGGTAGAATGACTATGAGGCAGCTTGGAGGCGGCAACAAGAAGAAGTATCGTGTTATTGACTTTAAGAGAAATAAGGATGGTGTGCCTGCTACAGTTAAGACAATAGAGTACGACCCAAATCGTACGGCATTTATAGCTTTGTTGTTTTATGCTGACGGAGATAAAAGATATATATTGGCTCCTAAGGGATTGAAAGTAGGAGATACTGTTTTGTCAGGAGAGGAAGCAACTGCTGATGTTGGTAATGCTATGGTTTTAAGTCAAGTTCCTCTTGGTACTTCAATACATGCTATTGAGATGGTGCCCGGACGTGGTGCTGCGATAGCGAGAAGTGCAGGAACCAATGGTGTTATGGTCGGACGAGAAGGTAAGTATGCTATAATTAAAATGCCTTCAGGAGAAATGAGACGTATATTACTTACCTGTAGAGCAACGATAGGTTCTACTTCCAATCCTGATCACTTTTTGATTGTTTCAGGAAAGGCAGGTAGGTCTAGGTGGTTAGGACGCAGACCTCACGTTAGGGGAGTAGTAATGAATCCTGTAGATCATCCAATGGGTGGTGGAGAAGGTAGATCTTCGGGAGGACATCCAAGGTCTAGAACAGGAGTCTTTGCAAAAGGACAGAAGACACGAAACAAGAAGAAGAAGTCAAATAAACTGATAATTTCTAAAAGGAAAAAATAAATAGTGAATGGCAAGATCAATTAAAAAAGGACCTTATGTTTATCACAAGCTTTTGAAAAAAGTTCAAAGGGCTAAAGAGAGCAAGAAGAAAACAGTAATTAAAACATATTCCAGGGCATCTATGGTCATTCCCGATATGGTTGGATTGACAATTGCAGTGCACAACGGAAAAACTTTTGTACCTGTTTTTCTGACAGAGAATATGGTTGGTCATAAATTAGGAGAATTTTCTCCAACGAGGACTTTTAGGGGTCATTCTGGAAATAGATAGTGAGTAAATAAATTATTGATTATGGAAGCTGTTGCAAAATTAAAGAATTGTCCAATGTCGCCTCGTAAAATGAGGATGGTGGCTGACGCAATTAGAAACAAAGATGTATATGAAGCTTTGAACATACTAAAGTTCAATAAGCGAGAAGGTTCTATTTGGTTAGAAAAGGTCTTGATGTCAGCTATATCCAATTGGGAATACAAAACTGATATGACTAAAAGTGCCGATGAGTACGGATTGTATGTCAAAGAGATATTCGTAGATGGAGGTAGTAGTCTGAAGAGATTTAGACCGGCACCTCACGGACGAGCTTTGCCAATCAGAAAGAGAACTAATCACGTGACTTTGAAAGTTGCTAATAAAGTTCCATTTGAAGAGACTGAAACTAAAACTGAAGAATAATTAATTAATAAATTTTAACAATGGGTCAAAAGACAAATCCAATAGGTAACAGGTTAGGTATCATCAGAGGATGGGATTCCAACTGGTATGGAGGAAATGATTTTGCTGATAAGTTGGTGCAAGATTATGAGATTCGAAGATATATCAATGCACGTATTTTCAAAGGAGGTGTTGCTCGTATAATAATTGAGAGAACGCTAAAGAGAATTACTGTTACTATTCACACATCACGTCCCGGTATCATTATAGGTAAGGGAGGTCAAGAGGTTGATAGATTGAGAGAGGAGTTGAAGAAAATGACAGGAAGTGATGTTCAGATAAATATTGTTGAGATTAGAAAGCCTGAGCTTGACGCTTATATAGTAGGGGAGAATGTTGCGAAGCAGTTAGAATCTAGAGTTAACTTTAGGAGAGCGGCAAAAATGGCGATACAGTCTTCTATGCGTGCCGGAGTTCTTGGAATCAAGATAAAAGTTTCCGGTAGGCTCAACGGAGCGGAGATGGCTAGAACCGAAGAGTTCAAGGAGGGTAGAATTCCGTTGCATACTTATCGTGCTGATATAGATTATGCGCTGGTTGAGGCACACACTATATATGGTAAGATAGGTGTTAAAGTATGGTTATTCAAAGGAGAAGTTTTAGGTAAGAGAGATTTGTCGCCAAATATAGGAGCACATAAAGGAAAATCAAAAGGTAGCCGTGGAGGCAGAGGCGGAAACAGAGGTAGAAGAGGTAGAAATAATTGATTTGTTTTATAAAATTTCTTAACTTCTTAAAGAAATATAGGTCAAAAATTTAAAAGATGTTACAACCGAAAAGAACAAAATATAGAAAGCAACAGAAAGGAAGAAATAGATCTATTGCTATGCGTGGTCATAGAGTTTCTTTCGGAAGCTTTGGAATGAAAGCAATGGAAGGTGCTTTTATAACAAGTAGGCAGATAGAAGCTGCGAGGGTTGCTTTGACTAGATATATGAAAAGGGAGGGAAAAGTATGGATTAGAATATTTCCCGACAAGCCTATCACTTCTAAGCCTCTTGAGGTAAGGATGGGTAAAGGTAAAGGAGCTTTGGATCATTATATTGCAAGAGTACAGCCCGGTAGGATTATGTTTGAGATAGATGGAGTGCCTATTGATAAGGCAAGGGAAGCGTTTAGACTAGGTTCTCAGAAGTTACCTATAAAAACTAAATTTGTAGTTAGACCGGATTATACGGAATAAAATTATTACTGATGGCAACAAAAAAGTATTTAGAACTTAAAGAATTTTCTGTAGAGGAATTGAACAAGGAGTTGGCAGAAGCTCAGAAAGAGTACGCCGGCATGAAGTTTGATCACGCTGTTACAGGTTTAGAAAATCCTATAAGTATTAGAAATCTTAGAAGAGATATAGCAAGAATTAAAACTGAAATTCGAAGACGTGAAGTTGAGTCGATGACTGAGGTTGAACTAGCTAAAAGAGATAAGATTCGAAGACGTCGAAAACTTAATAAATAAAAATTCTTTTAGAGATGATTGAAAGAAAAAATAGAAAGCAGAGAACCGGAGTGGTCGTCAGTGATCGCATGGACAAGACAATAACTGTTTTAGTCGAGAGAAAACTTAAACATCCTTTGTATGGTAAGTTTGTTAAGAGGAGTAAGAAGTTTATGGCGCACGACCAAAACAATGAGTGTAAGCCCGGAGATAAGGTAAAGATAATGGAAACTAGAGCTTTGAGTAAGAATAAGAGATGGAGATTGGTAGAAATCCTAGAAAGAGCTAAGTAGAATTTCAGTTAATAAAACTTAAAAGGTAATATTATGATACAACAAGAGTCTAGATTAAAAGTGGCTGATAACAGTGGAGCCAAAGAGGTACTTTGTATAAAAGTTCTTGGAGGAACTAGACGTAGATATGCCGGTGTTGGAGACAAGATAGTTGTTACGGTAAAGCAATCTACACCAACAGGTATTAAGAAAGGAACTGTTTCTAAGGCTGTAGTTGTCAGAACAAAAAAGGAGATTAGAAGGCAAGACGGTTCTTATATTAAGTTTGACGAGAATGCTGTTGTCCTTTTAACAGAAGGAGGAGAGCCTAGAGGAACACGTATTTTTGGACCTGTTGCTCGTGAATTGAGAGGTGATGAGTATATGAAAATTGTTTCTTTGGCACCGGAAGTGTTATAAAGTATAAATAAATTAGTTATGTTGAAAAAGAGATTTTCTCCCAAGTTGCACATAAAAAAAGGTGATGAAGTTATAGTGACCGAAGGGTCTTATAAGGGAAAGAAAGGCAAGGTTCTTGAGGTTTTTCCTGCCAAGAATCGTGCTATTGTAGAGGGGGTTAATATGGTTAAGAGACATCAGAAACCTACTAACGAATCCCAAGGTGGAATTATTGAAAAAGAGGCTTCTATACATATCTCTAATATTATGTTGGTTGATCCTAAGACTGGAGAAGCAACAAGAGTAGGAAGGAAACTTATTGATAATAAGTTGGTTAGATATTCTAAAAAAACAGGTGAAATAATTAAGTAATGAGCTATATACCAAGATTAAAGAAGTTGTATAAAGATGAGATTATCTCCAAAATGATGGAAGAGTACAAGTACGGTTCTATCATGGAGGTACCAAAGCTAGTAAAGATAGCTTTGAATCAAGGCTTGGGTGATGCCACTCAAGATAAGAAGATAATTGAAGAGTCTGTCAATGACCTTTCCGTCATTGCGGGGCAAAGGGTAGTGCCGACAAAGGCTAAAAAATCTGTCTCTAACTTTAAGTTGAGAGCAGAGATGCAGATAGGTGCTAGGGTTACTTTGAGACGAGACAATATGTACGAGTTTTTGGATAGGCTTATTTCAGTCGCTCTTCCTAGGGTAAAAGACTTTAGAGGAGTTAATGATAAGAGTTTTGACGGTAGAGGTAATTACACCATTGGAATAAAAGAGCATACTATTTTTCCCGAAATTCAAATGGATAAGGTAAATAGAGTAATGGGGATGGATATTACTTTTGTTACTACTGCAAAGACAGATGCTGAGGCTTATTCATTGTTGAAGCATTTTGGAATCCCTTTTAAAAATTAGAAAAGAATAAGAATTATGGCTAGAAAATCTTTGATTGCACGAGAGGAAAAGAGAAAGAAACTTGTGCAGAGGTATGCTGAAAAGAGAGAGAGATTGAAGAAAGAAGGAGATTGGGATGCTTTGGATAAGCTTCCTCGTAATGCGAATCCTATAAGATTGCACAACAGATGTAGGCTTACAGGAAGGCCGAAAGGATATATGCGTAAATTTGGGTTGTGTAGAGTGAAGTTTAGAGAAATGGCATTAGACGGTAAAATACCCGGAGTGACTAAAGCTAGTTGGTAATAAAATAATTAAAAAAGTTATGGCAGTAACAGATCCAATATCAGATTATTTGACAAGATTAAGAAATGCGCAGATGGCAGGACACAGAATGGTGGTTATGCCTGGTTCTAAGATGCGTAGAAAAATAACAGAGATATTATACGACCAAGGATATATATCCAAATACAAATTTGAGGAAGATGATAAGTCAGGTCAGATATATATAGCTATTAAATACAATAGTGAAACTAAAGAGCCTGTAATCAAGAAAATGATAAGAGTTAGTAAGCCCGGATTAAGACAATATTTTCCTGTAGAAAAGTTGCCTAAGGTAATTAACGGATTGGGTATCGCTATCGTTTCTACTTCTAAGGGAGTTATGACAGATAAAGATGCTAGAAAAAATAATGTCGGAGGAGAGGTTCTTTGCTATGTTTATTAATCTAAATTAATTAAGAAATGTCTAGAATTGGAAAATTACCTATAGAAATACCATCGGGTATAACGTTGGAAGTCAGCAAAGGAAACGTGGTTACCGTTAAAGGACCTAAGGGAGAGTTGACTCAAAGCATAGATCCTGATTTGAAAATTGAAGTTGAGGATGGGATTCTAACATTAACCAGACCTACAGATTCTATTAGGCATAGATCTGCTCATGGCTTGTATCGTTCTTTGTTGAACAACATGGTCATAGGAGTTTCTGAAGGATATAGTTTAGAGCTAGAGTTGGTTGGCGTTGGATTTAGAGCTTCTAATGTAGGAAATCTATTGGAAATGCAGTTAGGTTATTCACACCCTATATATTTTGCATTGCCTGATGAGTTGCAATTAGAAACTGTTACTGAAAAAGGAAAGGCACCATTAGTGAAGATTTCCGGTATTGATAAACAATTAGTAGGTCAAGTAGCTTCAAAAATTAGATCTTATAGAAAGCCGGAGCCATATAAAGGAAAAGGTATTAGATATAAGGGAGAAGAGATTAGAAGAAAAGAAGGTAAAACAGCTGCTAAATAACATTTATAGATAATTAACTATTATGAAAAAGAGAACTAGCACAAAAGTTTTGAGACGTAAGAAAGTGCGTCTAAGGGTTAGAAAGAAAATATTTGGAACTCCGGAGTTGCCTCGTTTGTCCGTTTTTAAAAGCAATAGAGGGCTGTCTTGTCAGATTATAGATGATGTGAATGGCGTTACTTTAGGTAGTCTTTCTTACGGTAAGGTAGATGCAAAGGGGACTAGAACGGAGGTTGCAAAAAAGATTGGAACAGAAATAGCTT
>PDWI01030314.1_pt1 | contig 10085 bp, 8 predicted proteins | sample 1430891 | NCBI WGS metagenome assembly PDWI01 (sample SAMN01162508, study PRJNA174530) | Oral metagenome, whole genome shotgun sequencing project. | biome: Marine environment; feature: Marine mammal; material: Swab sample of the gingival sulcus; isolation source: swab sample of gingival sulcus... | reverse complement strand
CACCTTGATCGCCTCGCGGGTGTCCATCGCTCGATAGGCCTTAGCCACCTCGTCCAAGGGCAGTTCTAAATCGAAGACCTTTCCGGGGTTAATGACGCCATCTGCAACGAGTGCGGCCAGCCCGGGCAGGTATTCTCCATAGCTTGCCCGGTGCCCACGCATTCACAGACCGCATCTGCCCCAACGCCCTGAGTGAGGGCCAACACGGCCGCCACCCCGTCGTCCCCGCGTTCGGCGACAATATCGGTGGCGCCGAATTCCCGGGCAAGGGCCTGTCGGCTGGCGTGTCGGCTCATAGCCACGATCTTGGCCGCGCCCAACTGCTTGGCGGCTAGAACCGCGCAGAGCCCGACTGCCCCATCGCCGACCACGACAACCGTGTCACCTGGGCGCACCCCTGCACTAATCGCAGCATGCCATCCCGTCCCCAGCACGTCCGAGCAGGCGAGCAGGCTCGGGATCAACTCCGATGGCGGGGTGGTCTCGATACCAACCAGCGTTGACGAGGCCATGGGGACCCGAACGTATTCTGCCTGGCATCCGTCGTAGCCAACGCAGTGCTCGCACGCGCTGGTTACCCCCGCCTCGCAGTGGGCACAGGTGCCGCAGTTTGCGGTAAACGGGCCGATAACAAAGTCTCCGACGCCGAATCCGGCGACCTCGGCGCCAGCTTCGGCCACAACTCCGACGAACTCGTGCCCAATCTTGCGGGGGCGGGGCCCGGTATCGGGGTCTCGATAGGGCCACAAATCAGAGCCGCACACGCAGGTTGCGGTTATCTGAACGATGGCGTCGGTCTCCGATTCGAGCTGCGGATCCGGCACTTCTTCGAGTCGGATATCGCCTGGTCCATGAATTCTGGTGGCTCGCATTCGCTTTCCCTCGCTCGTGTCGCCTGTGGTTGAACAACGATCTGGCCTAGCCTCAGTGTATGCGCCGATCTAAGTTCACCGTCTGTTTCCTCACTGTTGTCTTGCTTATGGGGATCAGCGGATGCAACGGTGAGACCACGGTGACCGCAGAGACCGGTGCAGCGCAGCCCAGCGTGCCCGTACCGCCCCCGGCAGAACCCAGATCAGATCAAGCGGGCCTTCCCTCTGGTTCACCGAACGCCAAGGCCAGTCCCGGCGCTGGCGGAGCATCTGCGTCACCTGTCGGAATCCCGGCATCCCCTGAAGCTAGCGCCGCTACCACCCCAGGTGCCAGCACGTCGGCATCCCAAACTACAGAGCCGACAGCACAGGCACCAGCGCCAAAGTTGCGCCCTCTAAATTCGGTGTGCCCGGGCCAGCGGAAAATAGCCGCAAAACCAGTCACGGCTCCCGGTATGACGCTTGCCAGCTACCCGCTGGGCTCAGGCACCACGACAGTAGTCTTCGTCCCGGACGCGGGCGCAAAGGCCACGTGTCAGGCGGCGCCTGCTGCAACTGGATTGGTATCAAAAGGGGTTTCGGTGATGCTGCTAGATGTGTGCGGGATCGGGCAGGCGACCTGTGATCGCAAGGTCGTGACAGACTTCGGAAAGCAGTTGAACGCAGCCACCGCAGCGGCGAAGAAGGCGGGAGCCAAACGGGTGGTGCTGCTCGGAGTAGGCACCGGCGCCACGATGGTATCGGCGGCACCAGGCCTCAGCGCCGACGCGATAGTTGCTGTGGCGGCGGCACCCAGCGCGGGAGATCTTGCCCTGGCGGCGAATGCAAGCAAGGCGAACAAACCGTATTTGGGGGCAGCCTCGGCGAAGGACAAGGCATCACTAGTGGCGATGAAGCAGTTCGTGGGCGCGATGCCGGCCAAGAACAAGTGGCTCGTTCAGACCTCTTCGGCGCCCGGATACGGGCTCTTAAAGGCGAAGAAGACCGGCTTTCCCGCGCTCGTAGCAGACTGGATCGCTGGACGCTACCGGTAAATCAGCGATCAGTCACCAAGCGGCGCAAACTTGACGCCCAATCGAATCAGTTCTGATTCCCCGCCATCGGGAGCCGTGAGCACCCAGATGCCGTCACTCGTAATGGCGATGGTGTGTTCCCAGTGCGCCGAGCGCGAACCGTCAGCCGTGGCTACCGTCCATTCGTCATCGAGCGTGCAAGTCTTTGCAGATCCGAGCGTAAGCATCGGTTCGATGGCGATACACATGCCATCACCGATCTTGGGGCCGCGACCAGCGATTCCCAGATTCGGCACGTCTGGGTCCATGTGCATTTCGGTGCCGATGCCGTGGCCGGTGTAGCCACGTACGATTCCGTAGTCGCCAGACGCCCGGATGCTGCCGGCGATAGCAGCAGAGACGTCCCCGATGCGTCCGCCGACGCGCGCGGCTGCAATGCCTGCCCAGAGCGCATCTCTAGTCGCCTCCGATAGCTTCGCATCCTCTTCGCTGGGTTTGCCAACGAAACAGGTGACTGCGGCGTCGCCGTGCCAACCGTCCACGATGGCGCCAAAATCGATAGAGACAATGTCGCCTTCTTCGAGCACCCTTTGGCCTGGGATGCCGTGCACGATCTCGTCGTTGACGCTGATGCATGCGACGCCAGGGAACGGCGGATACCCCCAGTCGGCGCCGTAGTTCAAAAAGGACGAGGTGGCACCGTTTTTGGCGAGCACTTCTCGCCCCAAGCGATCCAAGTCACCAGTGGTTGCGCCAGGAACAGCAGCTTCTGACAGCACCTTATGCGCTTCGGCGACCACCAGGCCGGCACGCCGCATCTTGCGGATTTGGTCAGGGGTTTTGAGCTGAATCCGCCTCACCGTAGTGGACTCAACACAGATTCGATGCGGGCAAATACCTCATCGACGCTGCCGTCGCCATCGATCTCAATCAGCTGTCCGCGCTCTCGATAGATCGCCAGCAGCGGCTCGGTGTCGAGATTGTAGTGATACATGCGATTGCGAATGGTCTCTTCGTTATCGTCGGCCCGCTGTTCGACCTCGGCCCGGTGCAAGAGGCGTTCCACGAGGCGCTCTGGGTCAACCGTCAGCGATACCACGGCATCAAGTTCTTCCCCGCGATTGGCGAGAACCCGATCTAGCGCGGCCACCTGGTGTTTCGTCCTCGGGAAGCCATCTAGCAGCCACCCGTTTTGGCAGTCGGGTTCGGCCAGACGGTCAGCCACGATTGCCTCGGTGACCTCGTCGGGCACAAGTTCACCGGCGGCCAATAGCCGTTGAACTTCGAGACCTAGCGGGGTCTCGTTTGCTACATTGGCGCGGAAGATCGCACCGGTTGAAATAGCGGGCAGTTCGAACGTGGCGGCGATCCGGGCGGCCTGAGTGCCTTTGCCTGCTCCCGGAGCGCCCATAATCAAGAGTCTCATTTGAGGAATCCCTCGTAGTTTCGTTGCTGGAGTTGGCTCTCAATCTGTTTTACCGTGTCGAGGCCGACACCCACAACAATCAGAATGCTGGTCCCACCAAATGGGAAGTTCTGCGAAGCGTTCAAGATGATGAACGCCAGAGATGGAATCAGCGAGATGATCGCCAGATACAGCGAGCCCGGAAGCGTGAGGCGATCCAACACATATTTGAGGTACCGCTCCGTCGCCGTGCCTGCCCGAACGCCGGGGACGAACCCGCCGTATTTCTTCATGTTGTCGCTGACTTCCTTCGGATTGAACGTGATTGACACGTAGAAATACGTGAAAGCGATGATGAGCAGGAAGTAGACGACGTTGTACCAAACGGTGTCGCCACCTTTGCCAATGAAGTGTTGCGACAGCCACAAGCCAACTGCAGAGTTGGGCTGGAACTGAGAGTACAGCGTCGGCAGGTAGAGCATCGATGAGGCGAAGATGACCGGGATAACGCCTGCCTGGTTCACCTTGATCGGAATGTATGTGGTCGAGCCGCCAACGAGCTTGCGGCCCACCATCCGCTTGGCGTACTGCACCTTGATTCTGCGTTGCCCTTGCTCAATGAAGATCACGCCCAACATGACGAGTAGGCCGAGGGCCAGCACCAGCAGGAAGACGAACCAACCGTTGGCGCCGGGGCGGCTGACCTTGATGCCCCACAGGGCCGCCGGGAACTGGGCGGCAATCTGGGTGAAGATCAGCACAGACATGCCGTTGCCGACACCGCGAGCGGTGATCAATTCGCCCATCCACATGATGATTCCGGTTCCAGCTGTCATGGTGAGAATCATCACGATCACTGAGAAGATGCCCGGATCGTAGACGATGGCCCCACAGCCCGGGAACAGGCCGCCGTTGACTGCCAGCGTCACGAATGCGGTGGCATTCAGAACGGCTAGGACTAGCGTCAGATAGCGGGTGTATTGGGTAATCTTCTCTTGGCCGGTGGACCCTTCTTTCTTCAGGGCTTCCAGGCGCGGAACCACGACTGTGAGTAGCTGCAAGATAATGGACGCCGTGATGTAGGGCATGATGCCAAGCGCGAAGACGGCCAGTCTCAACAGTGCGCCACCACTGAACAGGTTGATCATTGAGTACAGGCCGGCCTGCTCACCGGTGGAGGCGAGCTTGCTGCAGGTATCGATGGCGCCCATGTCTACGTTTGGGACTGGAACGACTGACCCCAGCCGGAACAACGCCAAGATGAACAGCGTAAACAGGATCTTCTTGCGTAGATCAGGCGTGCGGAACGCGTTCGCGAAGGCCTTAAACATCGTCGAGATATCTTCCATCTATATTTGGCGTCAGGACATGGCTCTGCTGTGGCAGCAGCGTGGGCAGCTTACCAAGGAACCCACGCGAGTTCCCACTCGGCACTAGTCAAGCCTGCAGCATTGCTCGTCTTCTGGCAAGACACATGGCCACGATGCGACACGAAGAACAGCGAAACAACCAGATTCGGGCTCATATATAACAATCTGGTTGCAGTTCTCGACTGGGGTCGCATTCACCCCTCATACGCGTGTAATTTTTTTCGCAAGTCTGCGCTTTGCCTGTCTGGAGTCAGAAACGACTCCTCGGCGTAGCGGCCCTGGTGCTAGCCGGCACGCTCGCCCTAGGCGCCTGTGGCGCCCCCACCAAGAAGTCCACAGACACCAAGAACGAGATCGCCAAGGACGCGACCGTCAAGGTCATGTGGAACCAGCCGATGTACAGCTACAACGCTAGTTCTGCGTCCGGCAACGCCACCGCCAACGCCAACATCGTCTACCTCACCTCGTCAAGCTTCTGGCAGTACAACCAGGATCTTCAAGAGGTTGACGACAAGTCATTCGGCAGCTACGAGCTTGTAAGCGAAAGCCCGCAGACCGTCAAGCTGACCCTGGCCGACACCGCCACCTGGTCCGACGGCACCCCGGTAACGGCAGCCGACCTGATTCTCGCTTTCGGCGCTCAGAGCACTCAGTTCAACACCGTTAGTGGTAAAGATGCTGAGAAGCTGAAAGACAATGACGGCAAACTGAAGCCCAACAAGGAAGGCTCCATCTACTTCGACGCGGTGAACACGCCGTGGAAACTGATCAAGGAATTCCCCACGGTTTCCGAAGATGGCAAGTCGCTGACCTACACCTACTCCGAGACCTACGCTGACTGGAAGACCAACCTGATCACCCCGTTGCTGCCGGCGCACATTGTCGGCAAGCGCGCTCTGGGCGAATCGGATCCGACCAAGGCCGCTCAGAAGGTTCTTGATGCATTCAAGAACAAAGACAAGGCAGCCCTGTCGAAGATCTCGAACGTTTGGAACCAAGACTGGAACTTCGTCGAGCTTCCTAAGGATCCCGACCTGCTGGTCGTCAACGGCCCCTACAAGATCGTTGAGTACAAGAAGTCTCAGTACCTCACTCTCAAGCTGAACGAAAACTACAAGGGCGACCACAAGCCCAAGGTGAGCACCATCACCATTCGCTACAACGAGGATCCCTCTGCGGCCGTTCAGGCGCTTGCCAACGGTGAGGTTGACATCATTTCGCCTCAGTCCACCGCCGACATCCTGACCCAGCTGAAGGACCTCCAGGGCGTCAACGTTGAGACCGGGACCGAAGCCGTCTACGAGCACGTCGACCTAACCTTCAACAACAAGGGCCCCTTCGACCCCGCAACCTACGGTGGCGACAAGGAGAAGGCCAAGAAGGTGCGCCAGGCGTTCCTGCTGACGGTGCCGCGTCAAGAGATCATTGACAAGCTGATCAAGCCGCTCAACGACAAGGCTGAGATCCGTAACTCGTTCAACGTGGTTCAGAATGCTCCGCATTACCAGGACACCATCAACGCAAACGGTATGAAGGATGTCTACGCGAAGGTCGACATCGAGAAGGCCAAGTCTCTTCTGGCTGAGGCTGGCGCGAAGAAGCCGACTGTGCGCATGATGTTTGCTCAGAAGAACCAGCGCCGTATCGGCGAGTTCCAGCTGATCAAGGCTTCGGCCGAGAAGGCCGGCTTCAAGGTGGTCGACGCGTCTTCGGCCGACTGGGGCCGCAAGCTCGGCGACAAGACCTATGACGCAGTCTTCTTCGGCTGGCAGTCCACGTCCACCGCCATTACCGAGCCCGACGCGAACTACCGCACCGACGGCCCGAACAACTTCGGCGGCTACCTCAATCCTGAGATTGACAAGCTGTACGACGAACTGCGTGGCACCACCGATACCGAACGCCAGAAGCAAATCAACATCGAGGTCGAAAAGATGCTCGTTAACGACGCTTTCGGCGTGACCCTCTTCGAGTTCCCGGGCGTTGTCGCGTCCTCTGCGAAGATCAAGAACGTTTCAGCCATTTCGCTGTCTCCGACGATCTTCTGGAACTTCTGGGATTGGGAAGTTACCGCTTAATCTGGTGAAGATTGGCTGAGTAGCACTCAGCTACAACTGTGGGCGGGGAGCATAGGCTCCTCGCCCACAGTTATTTCAGTCGAATATTGGAATCCTGAGTGCTTAATGGGACTCGAAACCATTGCTTCCACCAATGGCCGCGCCGCTTAGGGGCGCCCCGACTATCAACGAGCCGCCGGTGGCTCGGAAAAGGTACCTATGATCCGGTTTCTAGCTAAGCGTTTCGCAATGATGCTAGGCATCCTGGCGACGCTCTCGGTCATCATCTACGGCCTGCTGGCCATCGCGATGGACCCCATGGATGATCTGCGCATGAGCACCAGCCCTGACAAGCCCGCCCTGATTGAGGCTAGGGTCAAGCTTCTGAGCCTCGACAAGCCATGGTATGAGCGCTACTGGCAATGGCTGACTAACCTAGTGCAGGGTGATCCGGGCACCGCCTGGCGCACCCAGCAGCCCGTCGCCGAGATTCTGCCGGGGGCAGTATGGACTTCGATCCAGTTGATTTTCGCCGCGACGGTGTTCTCAATTCTGCTTGGTGTCACTATCGGCGTTATCAGCGCATTGCGTCAGTACACAGCGTTCGACTACACGATTACCTTCGTGTCGTTCGTTCTTTACTCGTTGCCCAGCTTCTGGGTTGCGGTTTTGTTGAAGCAATATCTTGCGATCGAGTTGAACAACTTCATCAATGATCCCCAGTTGAGTGTGATTGGGGTGTTAGTCACATCCCTCATCGCTGCCCTCTTCTGGGCAGGCATTCTCGGTGGGGCGATGAAGAGGCGTGCCATCGTCTTCACCACGGCGTTCGTGGTGACGTTGGGCACGCTCGTCTACATCGTTAAGTCCGGGTGGATCAACAATCCGTCCATCGGTTTCTTGGGCATCGGCATTACTGGCGCTGCGGCCGCTGTAGTGTTCACGATGATTCTGGCCGGGTTGAAGAACAAGAGGGCCCTCGGTGCTTCGCTAACCACCGCAGCAGTCGGGCTCATCTCCTACTTCGCAATGACTTGGCTGTTCGCAACCTACGAGATGACCTACGGCTTCATCTTCTGGCTGCTCGTGATCGCAATCGTCATATCGGTGGCCATCGGTTGGCTCTGGGGCGGCCCAGACAAGTCTCTGTCGATGCGGATCAGCGCTCTCACCGGCCTCGTAATATCGGTGTTGATCTACTTCGACGCCGTCATGAGCGTTTGGGTCCCCTACAACAAGTCGACGGCGATTAACAACCGGCCCATCGCGACCATCGGTTCGGTGACACCGAACCTGGGCGGCGATTTCTGGATCACGCAGCTAGACCGCTTCACCCACCTGTTGCTGCCTAGTGTCGTGCTGGTGTTGATATCGTTCGCGACCTACGTTCGCTACGAGCGCGGCGCGACCCTTGAGGTGCTGAACCAAGATTACATTCGTACCGCCCGGGCCAAGGGCCTTCCGGAGCGTGTCGTGATTGTGCGGCACGCATTGCGCAACGCACTTATGCCTTTGGCGTCAATCATCCCGGTAGACATCGTGTCACTGATCGGTGGCGCGGTAATCACCGAGACAATCTTTGGTTGGGCAGGCATGTACGCACTACTTGACCCACGAATCCAGGTGAACGCATGAACGACATGGATAAGAACGAAGTAACGCCTGAAGAGGCACCAGAAATGGATCAAGACGCTGTAGGCCGGGGCGAAGGTGTCGGCGAGGCACTCGAAACCGAGGGCTTGTCACAGGGCAAGATCGTCATCCGCAAGTTCTTCCGGCACAAGGGAGCCCTAGGTGGCATGATCGCCTTGGCGTTCACCATCTTGCTGTCATTTACCTCGATGGGAATCGGGCCGATCAGGGGATGGTGGAAGCATCAAGACCCCGGCCAGTTCTTCGACTTGGCGGACGGTGGCAAACCAACGATGCAACTGATTCCCACGTGGCTGGGCGGTTCCGGCTTCCAGTTCGGGGATTTCCCGTTCGGGCAAGACAACTTGGGACGCGATAACTTTTCAGCCGTAATGACCGGGGTACAGACTTCGATTATGGTTGTGCTCGTGCTCGGCCTGGTCGTGCTGATCATCGGCGTTACGATTGGGGCGCTATCGGGCTACTACCGGGGCTGGCTCGACATGGTCCTGATGCGGTTAACCGACCTGGTGATCACGCTTCCGGTGATTGTCATCGGCGCTATCCTGGGCCGCTTGGTGACCACCGTGCCGCAGAAACTAAACGCTTCGCAAGAAGTGATAGATGCGATCAAGCAATACATGCCGTTAGAGTTGGCGCTGGCCCTCGGGTTAATCCTCTGGCCTGGTTTGGCGCGTCTGACGCGAAGCGAGTTCCTGTCGCTTCGGGAGCGCGAATTCGTCGATTCTGCTCGAGTGTCTGGTGCGAGCAACTTCCGCATCATTACGAAGCACATCCTGCCCAACGCGGCGGGCGTCATCATCGTGAACATCACCCTGTTAATGAGTGTCGCGGTTGTGTTGGAGACGGCGCTCTCGTACCTGGGATTCGGTATCTCCCGGCCACAGATCTCGCTCGGTAACTTGATTAGCGATTACCAGACGGCGTTCGCAACGCGACCGTGGTTGTTCTGGTGGCCAGGTTTGTTCATTATTCTGATCGCGCTCAGGAGGCTAAGGCCGAAGCCGAAGAGCTCGAAGGGAGCGAAAAGTGAGCGAAGAACAGCGCACTGAAGGCGCCGAAGCCATGGAGCAAGTTCAGAATATCGAAGCTACGGAACAGATGGAGGCCGCCGAAGCTACGCAAGACGAAAAGGACGCCGAAGCTGTGGAACAGGTCGAAGACACTGAAGCCAGTGAAAACGCTGATACTGCCGAAGCTACGGCAGAGGCTACTGAGGCCATGGAGCACGCCGAGGAGGCCGAAGCTGTGGAAACAGAGGAGGCCGCTGCCGACCTGACCGTTAAGTTCTGGGTCAATGACGGCTGGTTCACTGCCGCTAAGGGTCTCAACTACGACCTTAAAGCTGGCGAAGTCATGGCGATCGTGGGCGAATCGGGCTCTGGCAAGACTCAATCGTCGATGTCGCTCGTGGGTTTGCTGCCCTCGAATGGGCGGGCCACTGGCTCGGCTAAACTGCGCGGCTTTGAGTTGATCGGCCTGAGCGGCCAGCAACTACGCCATATCCGAGGCAAAGAGATCGCAGTTATCTTCCAGGAGCCGATGACCGCGCTGAACCCGCTGTATCAGGTTGGGTTCCAGATCGTGGAGACGCTTCGCACGCACTTCGTGATGAACCCGTCTGTCGCGAAGGCGAAGGCACTGGAGTTGATGAGGCTCGTGGAGATCCCCGAACCAGAGGTGCGATTCAACTCGTACCCCCACCAGCTGTCTGG
>PDWI01010897.1_pt1 | contig 10085 bp, 8 predicted proteins | sample 1430891 | NCBI WGS metagenome assembly PDWI01 (sample SAMN01162508, study PRJNA174530) | Oral metagenome, whole genome shotgun sequencing project. | biome: Marine environment; feature: Marine mammal; material: Swab sample of the gingival sulcus; isolation source: swab sample of gingival sulcus... | reverse complement strand
CTCAGCCTCTTTTGCCGACTTTTGCCAACACCTATGGCATTAGCATTTCGCAAGCGGGGGCACTGATGACTGCCACACTCATTCCACTAGCCCTAGCGCCACTATTTTATGGTTATTTGCTATCAGCACTTGCGCCAGCGAAATTAATTAAGTACTCGTTGTTGTGTATGGGGTTGAGTTGCTTAGTATTCGCCAATAGTGAGACCTATCAACTATCCTTTGGCGTGCGCTTTGTACAGGGATTATTACTACCCGCCACACTGACAGCTATTACCACTCATATTGGCGCACACAGTGCCCCTGACGAATTGCAAAAAAATCTTTCTCTGTTTGTCACAGGCACCATCTTGGGCGGATTATTGGGGCGAGTTTTGGCTGGGTTATTTGCTACCGTATGGACATGGCAAGCATTTTATTATGGTTTGGCAACTATTCTGATAGCTATCGCCTTATCCATACCCAAGGAAACGGACGAAGTGAAAACGCAATACACGCAACTGAAGCTCAGTGCGATCACGCAAGCCTTTCTCACACGGGGAGTGGCAAAAATTTACTTTAGTGTCTTTTGTCTATTTTTTAGTTTTGTCGCCTTACTAAATTACTTGCCGTTTATTTTAGTTGAATTATTGGATAATCCTGACGAATTATTGTTCGGCCTGATGTACAGTGGTTTTGTGATGGGCGCGGTGGCTTCATTGAATGCCAAGCGCCTGATTGCGCGGCTAGGTAGCACAAAACGCGTAATGTTATACAGTTACGGTACTTTTTTAGGCGCTATTGCCTTGCTGTGGATTAACCACCTTGTCGTCATTTTTGTTGTACTATTTTTGTTCTGTGGTTCTATGTTTTTGGTGCATTCTGTCGCCGTTGCCGAGGTTAATCAACGCAGTAGTCGCAACAAGAGCATTTTAAATGCGCTTTACGTCACGTTTTACTACAGCGGTGGCGTGCTAGGTTCGTATGTGCCGGGGCTTTTGTTTGAACGCTATGGTAACAGCGCGCTACTCTCCAGTTTGCTGCTGGTGTCTGGGGTTGGCTGGTTAGTATTGTGGCGTGTACGAGAAGAGTAATGTGCTAAGTAATCTATAGCGTACAAAACACATGCCCCATAGGTAGCGCGGACTCAGCAGCTTTCAATACGCATACCCACTGCATCCGCCAGTTGGCGGAAATGAGGAAATGAAGTAGCGACATTATCGCAATCCACTATAGTTATGCCCGCGGCAGCGCGGATGCCAGCAACCGCAAAGGACATGGCAATGCGATGGTCTGTGAAACTGTTTACGGTGGCCTGTTGTGGGAAAGGATTTTCGGGATTACCGCGAATAATGATTCCATCTTCTAGGGTTTGGCAGTCCACGCCTAAAGCCCTAAGCCCGCTCGCCATGGCTTCGATGCGGTCACTTTCTTTGACGCGCAGCTCTTTGGCATTTTTCAGAACAAATTCACCTTCGGCACAGGCGGCGGCGATAAAAATAATGGGGAATTCATCGATAGCGAGTGGAATTAACGCCTTGGGGACACAAATATTTTTCAGTGAGGAGGCCTTAACAATGATATCGGCAACGGGCTCTGGGTCGTCTTGCAGGTTTTCATAGCGCAAATCCGCCCCCATGCATTGCAAAATGTCAATAATCCCCGTGCGAGTCGGGTTAATCCCCACCTGTTGTAGGCGTAGCTCGCCCCTGCCAATCGCCCCTGCCACCATAAAAAAGGCAGCACTAGAAATGTCAGCAGGTACTTTGACCGCGGTAGCAACAAGTTGACCGCCACCCACTAAGGTCGTTATGCGCCCATCCCCACATTCCATGCTCTCAACAGGGTAGGAAAATTGACGCAACATGCGCTCCGTGTGGTCTCGACTGATGCCAGGTTCTTGAATACGGATTTTGCCTTCGGCGTATAAACCCGCTAATAAAATTGCCGATTTGACCTGTGCAGAGGAAATATTTTGCCGATAGTCAATCGACCGTAAGTGCGTTGCAGGGAGAATCTTGATGGGGGCGCAACCATTTTCCAAGGTAGTGATATTTGCCCCCATACGCACCAATGGCTCTGCCACGCGACGCATGGGACGCGTCATGAGTGAGGCATCGCCAACCAAGGTCGAAGCAAATGTCTGACCCGCCAAAACACCCGCTAATAAGCGCATACCTGTTCCCGAATTGCCGACATCAATGGCTTGGCGCGGTGCAGTTAAACCGTGAAGTCCGACCCCGTCAATGATGATTTTATTGTCCACATCAACAATATTAACGCCCATAGAGGCGAAAGCTGCACGGGTAGCGAGACAGTCTTCCCCTTGTAAAAACCCCGTAATTTCTGATCGTCCTTCCGCCAGTGCTGCCAACATAATGCTGCGGTGAGAAATCGATTTATCCCCTGGGACTTTGATATCACCGCTAATGTTTTTAGCGGGACGCGTTTTCCAATTGTTCATAATTTAACCTCAAGATGCACTAATAACATGACCTATCGCACAACAACAGAAACGCCCCAGTTTGTACTGAGGCGTTTCTGAGGCGTTTCTAAGCTAGCATAGCGCGGAATCTAGTTAGACTTTTCCTCTAAAATATCAACTAAGTCATCAGGTTTTATCATTCCAGGTAACACGGTGCCATCACTTAATACAATGGTTGGTGTGGCTCTGATACCCACCCGCTGACCGAGCATAAATTGCTCCGCTACTTGGCTACCCGTACAAGATTTTTGGGGCAATTTGCGCTCAATTTTTGCCGCCGTCAAGCTAGCCGCTTTGTCGTTGGCGCACCAAATGCGTTGCATAATTTTTTGATTCCGCGAACCAATGCCTGCACGGGGGAAAGCCAAATACTCAACGGTAATACCCGCATCGTTATAAGCGGGCACATATTGATGTAACTGCGTGCAGTAAGGGCAACTGATATCGGTGAAAACGGTGACTTTGTATTTTTCGTCCTTGGCCTTAAAAATAATCTTATCTTTGTCGCTTACGCCAGCTAGGGCTTTTTTACGCAGACCATCTTGAGCGTGTTCGGTGTAATTGTAATTATCTTTGAGATTGACAATGTCACCGCTGATGATTTTTTCGCCGTCTTCAGTCAGATAAAGTATGTCACCATCAATTTGCACTTCATAAATGCCCGCTAACGGTGAAGGTTTAACCGCTTCAATTTCGGCGTTCTCCAAGCGTTTTTTGAGCAAGTCAAGCTTAGGCTCTGCTTGCGCGGAAAAAGATAAAGTAGCTAGTAGTATAAAAAATAAAGATTTTCTATGTGTTCTATAGTTTTTTTGTTTATATTGTCTCATTGACTATCTCGTAAATAGGGAAAAATGGCGAGCCATTATAAACCGATTATCACCTTTATTCAGTGACTTTTCGTTCATTTTACGTCGCTTTAGCCCTAAAAACACGCAAATTTTCCCAACTGCGATTTTTAGGTTGAGGCATTTTCCGCTACAATAGAGCCTATGAAAATCATCACTATTAACACCAACGGCATTCGCGCCGCGGCACGCAAAGGGTTTTTCGACTGGTTAGCGCGGGAAAACCCCGATATTGTTTGCATTCAAGAAACCAAAGCGCAATTTGCACAACTCAAAGACGATCCGCAATTTCAGCCCGCTGGCTATTATTGCACCTACCACGACGCGGAGAAAAAGGGCTATTCGGGTGTGGCCATTTATGCCAAAATCGCGCCACAGCGCGTTGTTGAAGGTACGGGTTGGGCGGACATTGACAGTGAAGGACGTTACTTGGAATTCCAGTTTAACACTGTTAACGTGGTGTCGCTGTATATGCACAGCGGCTCGTCGGGTGAGGCGCGTCAGGCGATAAAAGAGGATTTTATGGCGCGTTTTTATCAGCGTTTAATGGATGTTAAGCAGAGTGACAACCCTTATATTATTTGCGGTGATATTAATATCGTTCACACCGAGCGCGACATTAAAAACGCCCGCGGTAACAAAAACAACTCAGGCTTTTTACCGCATGAACGCGCGTGGATTGACAAAGTCTTTAACACGGGCTATAAAGACGGTTTCCGCTTAGTCGATGACCGCGATGAGCAATACACGTGGTGGTCAAACCGCGGCAAAGCGTGGGCAAACAACACGGGATGGCGCATCGATTATCAAATCGTTAGCGACTGTTTAGCTCCCGCGGTGAAAAGCGCCAACATTTACAAGGAAGAACGCTTTTCAGACCACGCACCACTGGTTATGGAGTACGATTTTATTTTGCAATAGCAAAACCTTAGGAAACAGTTAGGAAACAGCGATGCCACAGGAAAAACACCCGCCGATTGATGCCGAGCATTTACCGCTAGCTGTGCGTGAGTATTTAATGCGCGGTCAACAGCAAATGGCTGTCACCACCTTAGTCGAAGCGCACGCATTCAGCGCAGAAGAAGCCAAGCAATTGATAGAAGACTATCGGCAAAACTTGCGCGAACGCAAACTGGCCTTAGACATTCAAGTCATGAATGACGAGTTCGCCAAGGAAAATCGAGCACAACAGTTGCTGTGGTGGCGTTGGGGCGGTTATATCGCACTGCTAGTGCTCTGTTTGATTTTGATTTATCTGATGACGACAGTGCCGATGTGATTACACAATGGTAACTTGACTCAGACCTCTCGATAGACCAACATCCAGCAAACTAACAACACATCCATCATGGAGAACACGATAATGAAAAATTGGCGACAACTCGATCCTGAGTATGACAGTGAGCGCGAACGCTACCCTCACCCTGTTCCCAGTCGGGCATTTATTTTATCGACGCTGACGGCGCAAAAGCGTTCGCTATCCTGTTCGGCACTGGCCGCGCTGTTTGAGTTGAATCGTGACGAGAAAGCCACTTTTAGACACCGTATCAAAGCCATGTTGCGCGACGACCAACTTGAGGAGCGCGGCAACGGCAAGCTCCGCCCCGCCAAAGCGCGCCCCGCGCTAACGGGTACGGTGTTTGCCCACGCTGAAGGCTTTGGCTTTTTTATTCCTGACGACAATAGTTTAACGGGGGGTGAAGATTTATTTTTGTCCTATCACGCCATGCGCGGCGTGATGCACGGTGACAAAGTGGAAGCGCGTCTGCTTGAGTCCTCGCGCAAGGGCAAGAAAGAGGGCAAAATTGTCCGCGTCTTAGAACGCGCCAACACCCATTTACTGGGACGCGCGAAAAAATCTCACGGCGAGTGGACAATTACCGCGGAAAACCGCCGCATCACGCACGCCATTACCGTGACGAATTTATCAGAGGTTACATTGTCTGCTAACGATGTGGTCGAGCTAAAAATCACCGCGTATCCACGCGACAATCAGCCCATCCGCGCGGAGATTGTCCGCGTTTTGGGCGATAAAATGGCCATGGGTATGGAAATCGATATTGCCATTGCCAACCATAAATTACCGCATACATGGAATGATGAGGTGCGCGCGCAAACCGATGCCCTTGCAGAGGAGTTGCAACCCGAAGATTACCGCGGGCGCGTGGATATTCGCCATTTGCCGCTGGTCACCATTGACGGCATTACCGCCCGCGATTTTGACGATGCCGTGTTTGCGAAAAAAACGCCCGCAGGTTATAAGTTGCTGGTGGCTATTGCCGATGTTGCCCACTACGTGCCTAAGGATTCCCCGCTGGATGTTGAAGCTACCGCGCGTGCCACCTCGGTGTATTTCCCCAATCGCGTTATTCCGATGTTGCCCGAAAAACTCTCCAATGGTTTGTGTTCGCTCAATCCGCAGGTTGACCGCCTGTGCATGGTGTGTGAAATGCTGATTAACGCTCAGGGCGAAATTACCCGTAGCCGTTTTTACGAGGGCGTGATGCACTCGCACGCGCGGCTAACTTATGAAACCATTGAGGACGTGTTGTTTAACGACAGCGCCGACTTGCCTGACGCGCAGTCGTATTTACTACCGCATTTACAGACGTTGAAATCGCTGTACGCCGTTTTGCGACAACAACGCGATGCCCGCGGAGCCATTGATTTCCGCACGACTGAGCCAGAATTTGAATACGATGCCGAGGGCAAAATCGCTCACATCAGCGCCAGAAAAAATTTAAAATCTCATCAGTTGATTGAAGAATTTATGGTGCGCGCCAACGTCTGCGCCGCCAAATTCTTGTTAAAACAGCGCGGTAAAAATCGTCCTATTGCTTTGTACCGCAATCACTTAGGGCCTTCGGATAAGAAGCACGAAAAATTGGTGGCATCGCTGGCGCAAGAGGGCATCAAGCTATCGAAAACCGAAGCTATTACGCCTAAACAGCTGGCAGTCATCGTTGAAAAAATTAAACTGTTACCCAATTTTGATGCTATTCAATTGTTGATTTTGCGTAGCATGTATCAAGCCGTCTATCAACCAGAAAACGCGGGGCACTTTGGACTGTCTTTAGAACACTACGCCCACTTTACCTCGCCAATTCGCCGCTATCCTGATTTGCTGGTACACCGCGCGATTAAGCACGCCACGCGTCATAAGGGTGAACCTTATGTCTACACAGCCGAGCAGATGCAACGCCTAGGCGAGCAGTGTTCGATGGCAGAGCGCCGCGCCGACGAAGCCGTCTACGATGTCATCGGTGAGCTCAAATGTGAATATATGCTAGATAAGTTGGGACAGCACTTCCACGCCACGATTTCCAGCGTCACCAGTTTTGGTTTGTTTGCCACCTTGGATGGCGAATTTGTCGATGGCTTAGTGCATATTAGCAGCTTAGAGGGCGACTATTTCCACTTTGACGAACAGCGCCGCCAGTTAGTGGGTGAGCGCAGTCACAAAGTTTATCAAGTGGGCGATGCCATTGAGGTGATTATCAGCAATGTTTCAGTGGAAGCGCGGCGCATCGACTTTATCTTGCAAGAGGCCTATCTGCCCTTTGCAGGCAAAGCGGGGAAAAAGCACGGTAAGCACGCTAAATCAAAGCGCAAGGACAATCGTAACAGCGATGATAAGGGCAATAAAGCCAATAAGCATCAATCTGTTAAAAAGGCTAAAGAAAAAAGTAAGACGAAGACTGGCAAGAAGGGCAAAAAAGCCTCGAAAGATAAGCAGTCAAAAAAACACTAAATTATGTATCAGCGAATGTATTGATGTATTTAACTAAGGGAGAGATAAAACATGAAAAAAGTCTTATTTATCTGTAAGGGTAATATTTGCCGTTCGTCCATGGCAGAGGGTATTTTGCGCGATAAAATCGCCAAATACGGTCTGCCTCTCAGTGTCGATTCCGCGGGCACGCACACTTATCACAACGGCGAGCCTTACGACAGCCGTGCGCGTAATGAATTGCGTAATCACCGCATTAATATTGAAGATTTACGCAGTCGGCGCATACGCGAGAGCGACTTTGATGACTTCGACGTCCTGCTAGCTGCCGATCACGCTAACCTCAGAGATTTGCACGACGAATTTGGCGAACGTGCCGATAAGGTGAAACTGATGACACACTACTGTCTGCCACATCGCGACGAAGCTGTACCCGACCCTTACTACGGCGGTAAAGAGGGCTTCGCCACCGTTTATCAGTTATTGGAGGAATCCATTGAAGCGTGGCTACAATTTGAAGGGCTTAGGTGAATGATGCCCTCAGGGGTGATGACTTCAAAGCTTATTTATTATATTGGTTAAAAAATAACTGTATTTAGGAGAAAAAATGCAAAACATTCACATTAAGCGCGCGCTGGTTAGCGTTTCTGACAAAGCCAATTTGTTGCCTTTTGTTAAGGGACTGGCTGAATTGGGCGTGGAAATCCTCTCGACGGGTGGCACGGCGACTTTGCTGGCCGAAGCGGGTATCGACGTGGTCAAAGTCAGCGACTACACGGGTTTTCCCGAAATTATGGGCGGGCGCGTTAAGACTTTGCACCCCAAAATTCACGGCGGTCTTTTGGGGCGCTTAGGCGTTGACGAAGCCGTGATGAAAGAACACGACATCGGCGCCATTGATATGCTAGTGGTCAACTTGTATCCCTTTGCGGAAACCATTGCCAAGCCACAATGCACTTACGAAGACGCTGTAGAAAATATTGACATTGGCGGGCCGGCCATGTTGCGCGCGGGTGCCAAAAACCACGAGCGCGTGGCGGTCGTCACTGACCCTGGTGATTACCAAGAGCTGTTGCGCCAACTCAAAGCCCAGTCGGGCGCGCTGTCACTTAACGACCGCAAGCGCTTGGCCGCCAAGGTGTACTCACACACCGCGCAGTATGACGCGCAAATTGCCAGCTATTTAACTGAGCAACAAGGTGAAGAATCCGAACTCTTGGTGCAAGCTTATCGCAAGAAAAACACCCTGCGCTACGGTGAGAACCCCCATCAGCAAGCGGCCGTCTACACACCGCTAGACAACAAAGAGCGCGGTGTGGCCAATGCCCAGCTGATTCAGGGTAAGGCTTTGTCATACAATAACTTGGCCGATGCCGATGCCGCGGTAGCCGCGGTGTATGAATACGATGAACTCGCCTGTGTTATCGTCAAGCATGCCAACCCCTGTGGCATTGCCGAAGGCGGTACGCTGTTAGAGGCCTACAACCGCGCCTACGCTTGTGACCCCACTTCGGCCTTTGGTGGCATTATTGCCTTCAACCGTCCGCTGGATGCCGCTACCGCGGCGGAAATTATCAAGCGCCAATTTGTCGAAGTCATTATCGCTCCCGTCGTTAGCAGTGAAGCGTTGCCGATTCTGGCAGAAAAGAAAAATGTGCGCGTCTTGGCTTTAGGTGACAATTACCAACCGCCTAAAGGTGTCAATATGCTACACCGCATTTCTGGCGGACTGTTGGTGCAATCGGCAGACGAGTGGCTATTTGGTCAAGAGAATTTCACCGTCGTGACTGAACGTGAGCCCACTGCTGAAGAGCTACACGACTTGCTGTTTGCGTGGAAAGCCGTCAAACATGTCAAATCTAATGCCATTGTTTTTGCCAAAGACAAGATGACGTTAGGGATTGGCTGTGGGCAAACCAGTCGCGTGCACTCTTCACTGATTGGTAGCATCAAAGCCAGCGAGCAGGGCTTAGACTTGACGGGTTCGGCACTGGCCAGCGATGCCTTTTTCCCTTTCCGTGACGGTTTAGACAATGCCGCCAAACACGGCGCGACCGCGGTTATCCAGCCGGGTGGTTCAATGCGCGATGAAGAAGTCATCGCGGCCGCCAATGAGCACGGTATCGCCATGATTTTTACGGGCATTCGCCATTTTAAACACTAATGTCTAGGGCGTGTCCTCAATCCAAACATGGACACTGTTGATAGCCAAAATCGTCTTAGCCAAGGCATAAAACGCAGGTAATGCGTCCGCCTTGGCAAGTTTTATAACGCCGTATGAGCACATTTTAGCCCCAAAAGCGGGTTGTGGATGAATGTTCCACAAGCCCTACGCAATCAAGCCTTGTACTCGCAAAAAATCTCCCCTGGCAGTGCCATGCTTGGATTGAGGACACACCCTCGGGAAATGTGGTGTTAACGCCCCGATTGCCACATAGAACATAAATTGGCTCTGTTAAGCGAATGCTAGCATTACACCGTTGCCATATCAGTAAAGCGCAACTCAATGGATTTTCCTAAATTGGCTTGGATTTTAACCAAAGCATCAAGAGAAAATTTGTGCAGTTTGCCAGTGAGTAAGTCGTTAATACGCGGCTGTGACACCTTGCAATGCTCGGCGGCTTGGGTTTGCGTCCAGCCGTTTGCTTGAATAGTTTTTTCAATATCAACCATGATTTCAGAACGCATTTTTAGCGTGACGCGTTCAACAGGGTCGTCACAAAGTGCGTCCCAAACGCTTTGATAGGCTTTATTAGTCATTATTGTTCACCGTTACAAGTAAGTCTTTGTATCTCTGTTTGGCAAGCGCAATATGGCTCTCCCAAAAATTGAGTGGGTAACTCTCAAACTGAAAAGTCTAATTTGGTCGCGGTGATAAAATCTTTGGTGACAATATTCCCACCCCTAACCCCGCCCCAAGGCGGGGAAGTCTTCGCCGCCAGACAGGCTTGAGGGCAAGCTACGCAAGGCTTCGCTTAGCCTCAAGCCCTAGCGTAATGAGTGAATTTATTGAGTAAAGGGTTCGCTTCGCCGCTCTTGAGGAGCGCCC
>PDWI01012466.1_pt1 | contig 10086 bp, 6 predicted proteins | sample 1430891 | NCBI WGS metagenome assembly PDWI01 (sample SAMN01162508, study PRJNA174530) | Oral metagenome, whole genome shotgun sequencing project. | biome: Marine environment; feature: Marine mammal; material: Swab sample of the gingival sulcus; isolation source: swab sample of gingival sulcus... | reverse complement strand
TCTATCATCAACTAAATGATGTGTGTCTGATTGAAACAACAAGTTGTAGAGTTCTATGTAATCATTGATATAGTCCAAAGTATTTGCACCATCTGATAATGGCTGTTTTAGCATTTTATATTTACTTTCGTGCATTTGGTACTGTCTATCACCTTCTTTAACTACTGCACTATAATGATATGAAACATCTTTCCCATCAGGTTTTGTTTTAAGTGTAAACTCATCTGTAATTGACTGTTTAATACCTTTTAAATCTCTATAGAATGGAAATCGAAGCCAATGTCTATTGTCCCAAAATCTAACCTTTGTAAGCTGTTGAATAATATGTTCAACTTTTTTATTGTCAGACGCTTCCCATTTTCTTGCTTGATAATTAACCAATTTCCTTTCTGGAACCGCTCTTAAATGATGAGCTTTCAAAATATCACTACCACTTAAACGAACACCACCAGTATTTTGTGTTTCAAAGAAAGTGTAAGCCAAATCTTCACTATTAGTAATTACAAGTGTTACATTAATTTGTTTAAAATCAATAGAATTTAAAACATCCTGTTCGCTATAATCAAAAATAAACTTATTCTTAATAGCCTTCAGATATGTAAGATTGTTTTTTATATTTTTTATGCTTTCAGGGTTATGGTGTGAAATATTAGCAATAATTTTTTCATCTTTAAATAGTTGAAACATAAGAGCAGTAGTAATACGCTGTTGACCATCAATTATATTCAATGTGTCATTATTTTTATGCAAAATAATACTTCCTAAATAGAACATGGGTTTAGGGGAGGTTTTTTTAGAGTATTCCAACCAGTCATCTAATAAAGTATTAATTTGTTTTTCTCCCCAAACATACGGGCGCTGATATTCAGGAATTGATAATTTGTTACTATTAATTTTGCTTTTTCTTTTTCTTCCATTTTCTATGTTTCTTCCATATTTTCAATCAATGAGATTACTCTTCTTCAAATGGCATACCGACGTACGAGCCGAGTGTTTACGCTGTTGCGGATAAATATACATATTTTTCGGTTTTACAACAAACTTTATTAAAAAACCTAAACTTTCGGTTAAGCACCTAAACCGCAATAGCGTAAAAACTTGTGTTGTGCATAGTTTTTTATTTTGGTCTAACTCTCACTATTTTATTCTCTTTCATAATCACAAGTTCAGTGTTTTTTTGTTTTTTAAATTCAATTAATTTTTAATAACCCCTTTCAAGTCTACTAATTATCTTGTTTGTGAACTCATTTGTTGTTTGAACTTTCTTATTTCCCATAATTTATATTTTTTAGTTTTTCAAACTTTTCTTTATTGTGAATTTCAAGTTTTCCTATATTCGTTGCTATCAATTGATGTTTTCCAAATGAATTATCAAAAATTAAAGTTCTATCTACTATTGGTAAGTAGATTTCAAACAAATTTTTAACTCCCTTTAAATATCTTCTTTCTATCACATCTTCGGGAATATTATGACCTCCCTCAATTACCGTAGATTAGTTGTATAGCCTTGTTCTTTCGATTTCAATATTTTATTTTTGTAACTCCTTGTAGCAAGTGTTGTTTCAAAACCAAATATTTCATTATTCAGTAAAAGCTCGTTAATTCTATTAATCATTATTCTTCCTGCCTCAAAAGCAACCGTTTCTGGTTGAAAAGGCGAAAGCCCCTTTGCTATTTCATCTGCATTAACAAACTCCTTACAATTAATGATTTCAGGTAAAATAGTATATGATGCTGCCGTTTTTCCTGCACCATTGCAAACCGCTATTATGTAAAAAAATTCTTATTTTCCATAACTGCAAAATTAAGTTATTTTTTACAAATAAAGAATTTAAGTTTTTTGAGAGACACAACAAACCAAGTATTTTACAATGTTATAAGTACAATATTTTTCAGTTATGTACTAAACTTCACTTTAAGCATCTAACTCACAATGGTATATAAACTTATTTTACAAATAGTTACCTTTTTATTATTTTACCATTTACATTCATTTTAAATACCTTTTTTTCATATTTTAAGGTATCAATATCTTCTTGATTTACATACCCCCAATCAGTGTGATGAAATTCTAATTCATTATTTGGTGTTATATTGAAAAAAATAGTATGACTTCTTCCATTATCAAACATCGTTGATGTCCCAATATACAAAACTATACAACAAATTAAATTTAATATCGTGGGTTATTAATATCATTTCATCAAATGTTGCTATATTATTAACTAAACTAACAAATATGGCTTCTTTTGTTCTTACACCGATATTTTCAACACCTAATTGATACACTCTGTTTCTAAAAGAATTTGATATATTTGGCAAATAGATTTCTATGTTTTTATTAAAATCCACATAATATTACTTTAAATCTCTACCATTATCTTTTTTAATCTCAGACTGAGTTTTGATTTTAATAAATTTTTCTTTCGCCTTGTTTTTTTCTGTTTTAGTTACACAACTAAAATTTAGAAAAACAAATATTATGAGTTGAATTATTCTTGTAAATTTCATTATTTATAATTATGCACAACATAAGTTTTTACGCTATTGCGGGTCAAGTGCTTAAACCAAAGTTTAGGTTATTTAATAAGGTTTGGTGCATAACCAAAAAATATCGTATATTTATCCGCAACAGAGTAAACACCCGACCGTTATACCACATTACCAAACAAAAATTTCAAAATGAATAGAGCTTATTACAAAAATACAATTTCTAATTTCATCAAAGAGGATGAAAATGCGATTTTAGGTAAACTTAGTTTAAATCATTCAAATAATCAATTAGAAGACTTACAAAAAAACGCTTGGGTAAAACAAATTGAAATACTTAAAAATCAATTAAAAGAATTTGAAGGTCATATTTATTTTGAATTTAGCATTCCTCGAATGGGGAAAAGAGTTGATAATATTGTAATCATAAAAAATACGATTTTTATAATAGAATTTAAAGTTGGACAAGACATCTTTGATAGATATGCTGAAAAACAAGTAATTGATTACACTTTAGACTTAAAGAACTTTCATGAAGGTAGTCATCATTCAAGACTAATCCCTATTTTAGTAGCTACCAATGCTGAATGTGAAAGTGTGGATATTTCTAAGATAGTCAACCATGAAAACTCAGCAAAAACTAATAAAGAAAAATTAAAAGATGTATTAAAACTTTTTTTATCTGATAGAAATAATTACATCAATGCGGAATTGTGGGAAAATTCTATTTATAAACCAACTCCTACAATTGTAGAAGCTGCACAAGCACTATATAAAGGTCATAGTGTAAAAGAGATATCAAGATCTGATTCTGGTGCTATTAATCTATCAAAAACAGCAAATTGCTTAAATAGAATCATTGAAAATTCTAAACAGAATAATAAAAAAACAATTTGTTTTGTAACGGGAGTACCTGGTGCTGGCAAAACACTAGCAGGATTAAACATTGCAAATGAAAGGATGAAATCAAATGAAGAGGAACACGCTGTTTTTTTGTCTGGAAATGGTCCGCTTGTTAATGTCCTGAGAGAAGCATTAGCAAGAGATTTAGTAGTTTCATCTAAAGAAAAGGGGAAAGAAATTACTAAAGAGAATGCAAAAAGAAAAACAAATACTTTTATCCAAAATATACATCACTTTAGAGACGAATATCTAAGGCATAATGTACAACCAACTGAAAAAGTAGTTATTTTTGATGAAGCGCAAAGAGCTTGGAATAAAAAACAAGCAAGCTACTTTATGAAGCGTAAAAAAGGAATTGAAAACTTTGATATGTCAGAGCCAGAATTTTTAATTGATGTGATGAATAGGCATAAAGATTGGTGTACAATCATTTGTTTAATAGGTGGTGGGCAAGAAATTAATACAGGTGAAGCTGGACTAGAGGAATGGATAAATTCATTTAAGGACAACTATAAAGACTGGAATATTCATTATTCAAGTTTAATAACAGAAAGTGAAAACTATATAAAAACTTCTGAACAAAAAAGATGGTTAGAGACAAATGCTAACGAGGAAAATGAATTACATTTATCAGTATCTATTAGAGCGTTTAGGTCAGAAAAGCTTGCAGAATTTGTTTATAACCTCTTAGAATTAAACCTGAGTAAATCCAAGCAGTTGTATTCTGAAATTAAGACAGATTTTCCTATTGTAATGACTAGAGATTTATTACAAGCTAAAAAGTGGCTAAGAAAAAAATCAAAGGGTTCTGAAAGGACTGGTTTAATAGCATCATCAGGAGCAAAAAGATTAAGAGCGTTAGGTATTAATGTGAAAAATGAAATATCGCCACCCAATTGGTTTCTTAATAATGATAAAGATGTTAGATCCTCGTACTTTTTAGAAGAAGTTGCAACAGAATTTGATATTCAAGGACTTGAAATAGATTGGTCATGTTTGGCATGGGGTGCAAACTTTTATATCAAAAATAACGCATGGAAGTATCAAAACTTTAAAGGAAGTAAGTGGCAGAATATTAACAAAAAAGAAAGTATAGAGTATTTAAAGAACACATACCGAGTCCTTTTAACCAGAGCTAGACAAGGTATGGTTATCTATATTCCTGAAGGCTCAGACCTTGATGATACAAGACCTGATATTTTTTATAGGGGAACATATGATTATTTTAAAGAAATTGGAATTGAAAAAATATAAACGTGATATAACAAGGTGTATAAGTAATACCGGTTTAGTTACTTAAAAAGCTAGTACATCTTAATCCACCAAAACTTATTTTAGTTTGCTTTTTTTATTTAATTTAGCAATCGAAAATAAGGTTTTGGCTAAGTATATTAAATTTATGGATTTTAACACCTTAACAAAAGATGGAAATGTTGGATTTTATCAAAGTTGTGAAATTACAGAGATATTTTTAACAAGAAAGAAGGATAATATAACTTTCAATTTTTATACACTTGCTGTATTTGAAGAAAAACCATTTACAGAAAGAAAACAACAGTTTCTTTGCAAACCTATTTCTGTAAATAAAAATTATAATATTGGTATTCAGAAATATTGGCTGTCATTATATGAAGTTGAACAAAACTATAACACGTTAAAAACAAAAGGCAAATGGCTTTATGAAGGGAAAAGTATTTCAAATTTCCCAAAACTCAATAATTTATCAAAACAGTATATACCCCCTATTGATGGAAATAGAATAAACAAAATTTTAAAAAACAACTATAGAGGTTCATATATTCTTGAGTTTTTCGATGAAAAGAAATCAAACTTTGAAAATATCCTGAATATTGAAAATATTTCAAAACTCAACGATTTAAGTGATAAGATAAAGAATGTAGTTCCAATTGATTTATCTGTTGTAAGAGATAGAATTGGTAATTTTATATTTCAATTTCCAATTACAATTTTAAATTCAGATGCAAAAGCATTAAATACTTGGGATGGAGTAACAATAGACTTTTCGTGGCATAAAAATTTAAAATCTATACCCGAATGTTTGCTTCAAGTTGAATCAATATTTGATAATAATTATATGGGTAGCACCATTGAAAATTATAATAAAAGTTCAACACAATCAGTTAATATTGGCAATCTTGACCAGATTAATCATATAAAAATTTGGAAGAAAGAACCAAGTCTAATTCTTTATACATTTTCAGGCAGTTTTATTCGTGATTTTTCTTTAAATATGAAAATTATAAGTTCTGAACCTCGATTATTTGAATTGAATGGGAAAATGGAGCAAGTTCAAATATCAAATAGAGATGGACATAGAAAGAAAAATACAAAGCATAGTTACATTGATTTTATCAGCAATAATTTGTACGACGCCGAAAAAAAACAATTAGAAAAAAATCTTGCTTTTAAACAGTATAATTTAGGAAAAAAAGGAATGATTGAGGATTTAAGATTATTAATAAAACGATATGGAGAAAACGGAGTATTTATTTGGGACCCATTTTTAAGTCCAAATGATATTTTTAATACTTTATATTTTTGTCCTAATGGAGGAGTCCCTTTAAAGGCTATTGGTTCTATTACCGATACAGTAAAAAATGTTTATAATTTAAAAGGGAAAAAGGTATCAGACATAATAGAAGACTATAAGATTAAGTTCGAAAATCCCAAAAATAACAATTATCATTTGAACTTGGAATTTAGAATACAACATGGGAATTTTGGATGGCCATTCCACGATAGATTTTTGATTTTTCCTAGCATTGAACTAAAAAGGTCTAAAGTCTATTCATTAGGGACATCTGTTAATTCTTACGGTAAAAGTCATCATATTTTACAAGAGGTTTCGCACCCTCAACCTGTTGTTGATGCTTTCAATGAACTTTGGAATAAATTAGACAATTCAGATTGCTTGGTATGGAAAAATCCGAAATAGTAATAATAAAAGCCATTAAACAACTTGGTTTGATGGACACCCATTCTTCTCTTTGCAAACAATTAGAAGTTCTTGAAAAAGAAAAAGTAAAGTCTCTTTTAAATATTGAGGGGAACAATGAATTGATTAAAATAAATAATGAAATTAGGAAGATTGTTTCAAAAGCAAAAAACAATGCCATCAATTCGGATAATGGAGAAATTACAGAACTTTCAAAGATAATATATACTGAAAATCTCTATTTTGTAAAGAGCATCAGAAAGGCTGATTTAAAATCCCTCATATTGTTTTTAAATATAAACAGTTATTTGTTGGCTGATTTAAAATACTTTTTAGAGCACAATAACTTTTCAAGTTATGACACAAAGGGGATTGCAGAAAAAATCGTTGAATTATTAAGTAAACTTTCATTTGATATAAGAGCTCAATCAGGAGTTCCGTATCACGAAAAAGAAATGTTAAAAAAATATGAAAACGGAATTATAAATAATAACATAAAAGACACATATGACCTAATTGAAACTATTGAAAGAAGTGGAAAAGAATTTCATTTAAATTTTATAATAGAGCACCTTGTAAAAACTTTATACATCTTAAACTATGAACTATTTATAAGAGCACTTAATAACTTATCTACTCCTCAAAGTTTCATATTTTATTTGCAAAGCTTTACAAAACAACAACTTTTCCCTATATCAGAAGAAAAATCATTAACAAATAAATGGTTAAATTTTGAATTAATTCGCCAAATAACAAAACAAGAGACTGTGGAAGATTTAAATAATCAAAATATTCTTTTAGTAAAAAACTGCCTTTTAAAACTAGTCTCTAATAATAGTTTTTTTAAGCAATCTATTTTGTACTTCCCCAAAAGCCTCATTTTTAACAATGCTCTGGCAGAAACTTTAGCTTTAAATTCAAATGAATTACTGAAAAATGTTATAAATGATTGCTTTAAGATAAATAAATATACCTTCTATCATAAAGCTAAAAATAGTTTTAAAGATAGTTTTAAGAAATCTGTTCCTAAAAATAGATATGTAGAAATGCTTGAACAAATTTATAATAAATGGGAGACATTTTATAACCAATTAAGATATTCTGATGAGTATCAAAATGACTTATTACTCACTGATTATTGTGATTTTATAGTGGAATATTATTATGAAAAGTTTGACAACTCAGATATTGTTGACAATATGAATAATTGTTTCAATGATTTAAAGTATATTGACTCCATTTGGACTAAATCACAAATGCAACAAACTACAATTTTTAATTTATTACTGACACGTTTATATTTACTAACTTATGTATTTAAAGAAAAAAATATAAAAAATAAACATATAGTAAAAAGCTTTTCTGATTTTGAATCTAATAACATATTGATTAATAGATTTATTGGAGAAAAAAGATATAATCTAATTCAAATAATGAAAGAAAATATAGAAAGTACTAAGAACAATAAGGATAAAAACAAAAAGTAATACTTTTTAGTTTAATTTCATTTGAAAAAGAATTATATATTGATTATGACCTCACAATATAAAATTTGTGAGGTTTTTTATTGATTTATATCCTAAATTTTAAATGCTTTTTATTACTTTTGGATTTGAAAAAATTTAGACAAATGAAAAATTTTAAACTACCAACAGCTCACACTATTTTATTAATCATAGCAGGAATTGTAGCATTACTTACGTGGCTTATTCCAGCAGGGAAATACGATAATTTAAAATATAATAAATCATCAGATACGTTTACCTTAACACATTACAAAAACGAATTTTCAACCGATGAAAAAACAAAAGAAAAGATAACCACACTTGCAGAAGACACCAAAGAACTTCCCGCTACGCAAGAAACCTTAGAAAGTTTAAATATTAAAATTCCATTAGAGAAATTCACTTCTGGGGATATTTACAAACCTATCAGCATACCAAACACTTACACCGAACTAGCCTCGCAACCACAAGGCGTTGTGGCTTTTATAAAGTCACCAATAAAGGGAATTATACAATCGGCAAATATCATTTTATTTGTGTTAATTTTAGGTGGAGTTATTGGAATTATGAATTTTACAGGAGCATTTTCAGCAGGAATTTCAAAACTTGCCGAAGTCCTAAAAGGTAGAGAATATTTACTTATTATCATCATAACAACATTAATCGCACTTGGGGGAACAACCTTTGGATTAGCCGAAGAAATCATCGCTTTTATACCGATATTAATACCTATTTTCTTAGCCGCTCGTTATGATGCAATTGTTGCTGTTGCCTCTATTTTTATAGGTTCTTCTATTGGAACGATGTGTTCAACAACCAATCCATTTAGTGTAATTATTGCATCTGACGCATCAGGAATAAACTGGACAACAGGTCTTTACGGAAGACTGATAATGCTTATATTATGTGTAATTATTTGTATTATTTATGTGATGCGTTACGCTAAAAAAGTTCAAAATGACCCAACAAAATCAATTATTTATGACCAAAAAAAAATGATTGAAAAAATGTTTGGAGCAACAACATCATCAACACATAAACTTACACCACGATTACAATCAATGTTAATTGTTTTTGCTCTATGTTTCGTAATTATGATTTATGGCGTATCTCAATTAGAATGGTGGTTTGAAGAAATGACAGCAGTATTTTTGGTTGGAGGAATTTTAATAGGAATTTTATCAAGAATAGGCGAAGAAAAATTTGTGTCAGAATTTATAAAAGGAGCAACGGAATTACTTGGAGTGGCATTTATCATCGGAATTGCTCGCGGTGTTTCGGTATTAATGGAAAGCGGTCTAATAAGCGACACCGTACTTAACAATGCCAGTGCAATGACCGAAGGAATGAACAAAGGTATTTTTGTAAATGTGTTATTTTTTATCTATTCAGGATTGTCATTTTTTATTCCAAGTTCGTCAGGAATGGCTGTTTTAACAATGCCAATTATGTCGCCATTAGCTGATACTGTGGGAATTGGAAGGGAAGTAATTGTAAATACGTATTTGTACGGAATGGGATTATTTTCATTTATTAACCCGACAGGACTTATTTTAGCCACATTAGGAATTGTTAAAATTGGTTATGATAAATGGCTAAAATTTATCACTCCACTTGTAATTATTTTAGCATTATTTACAATATTATTTTTGACTATAAGTGTTTACCTTACAGATGCAAGTACTTATCTTATGGAAGTATGGTCAAGTTTATAGAATAAAAAATCCGAGTGTAAAACTCGGATTTTTTTATGCTTTTATAATTGACTAAAAACCAAATTCATTTTTAATTTGCTCTAACCATTTTTCAAGACGTTCAGGTGTTTTGTCTGGTTCGTTATCTTCATCTAAAGCTAAACCATAAAAGAAATCATCTTCGCCTTCAACTTGTGCTTTTGACGATTCAAAATCGTACTCTTTATTTGACCACTTTCCAACAAGTTTACCGCCATTTTTTAAAACAACTTGAGCTAAAATACCGATACCATCAACAAAATATTCACCATAACCATATTGGTCACCTAAACCAAATATTGCAACTGTTTTTCCAGTGAAATCAATTTCTTGAAACTCTCTGTCGTAATAATCTTCCCAGTCACTTTGTAAATCACCATCGTACCAAGTTGATAAACCCAAAATTAGTTTATCAAATCGTTCAAAATCTGATTTACTTACATTATGTGCCTCAATAACTTCTATTTCAGATGCCGTCCAACTATCTACAATTGAACCT
>PDWI01010895.1_pt1 | contig 10087 bp, 11 predicted proteins | sample 1430891 | NCBI WGS metagenome assembly PDWI01 (sample SAMN01162508, study PRJNA174530) | Oral metagenome, whole genome shotgun sequencing project. | biome: Marine environment; feature: Marine mammal; material: Swab sample of the gingival sulcus; isolation source: swab sample of gingival sulcus... | reverse complement strand
ACCGTAACCGGTCGGGGTTCCATCGAATCATTCAAAAGGTCATGGACTTCTTTGACGGGCTTGTTCACATTGGGCACATGTCTGCCCGGAAGCTGGCTCAGAAGTATGAGTCCGGGGAAATTTATAGCCGGGAAATAAACGGCAAAAAAATAAAAACTAAAACTCCTGCGTACGAAGTGTCGGCTGGTAGATGGTATTCTGCCTTGGCAAGAGGGATAGAATCAATATCCCAAGAGAAGGCTACCGCACCACAATGGATGGGTATGATTAAAAAACTTCCGGGCTTAAAGAAGGCGGAATTAGATTGGCTCGGATTGGGTGATTGGCTTTTGGGCCAAAAAGGACCCGTGCTTAAAAGAGACCTTCTTGATTTTGTAAAAGTCAACTCTGTTGAAGTTGAAGAGATTGTGAAGAGCCCTGTTGCGCCTGAAGACGCCGAATGGGAATTTGGGGAATATGGCCCCAACGCTGACATAGATGAATATTATCGAGAAACTGGAGACCGACGTGACGCCCTGAGGGCGGCAAAAGAAGCCGCGGAAAAACAAGAGAGTTATTGGCGGAATGACTCTCCTTTCTCTGAAATAGAGGAACGTGAAGATGAAGAGGGCAATATTGTTTACGCCTATTACGATACAATGGGTGATTTCCACAGCTTTCGCGACAGAGTTGAAGCGGAAGCATCCCGAAAGGAAGAGGAGGCTTGGATAGAAGACGATTCAACATATATTAGCGAAGAAGACGAAGAAATAACCGTCTATGACAGCAATGATCAACCCCTTTTTATCGCAAGAACAACCGGGAGGATGGCCGACGGCGATGACTCTGGAGTGAGATATGAAGAGTACACCCTGGAAGATGGAGAGAACTACAAAGAACTCCTCCTGACATTCCAAAACTCTGAAGAGGACTATACGTCAGCACATTGGGATGAGCCTAACGTTCTTGCTCACATACGCTTTTCAGAAAGGCAAGTCGATGACCACAAGGTTCTTCACATAGAAGAAATCCAATCTGATTGGGGGCAAGATTTAAGAGCTGGGAAAGACCTACCAAGCATGCCCTTTGAAAAAACCTGGCCAACATTTGCCTTCAAACGGATGGTCCGTTATGCGGCTGAAAATGGATTTGATACAATCGCATGGACGCAGGGTGAGGAACAAGTGAGTCGCTATGACTTGCGCAAAAAGGTGGCAAGGATTGAGTGGAAATCCAAAGAGGGGAGAATAAACTCCTCTGCAATTGATTTTAATGGGAGAACGATATGGGAAGGTACCGTCAATAATGCGTCTGAGCTTAAAGATATCTATGGGAAAGAAATTGCCCAAAGGATAGAAGACGGTGGCGATAGTGGAACACTGGAGGGTGATGGGTTGAAGGTCGGAGGGAAGGGCATGATAACCTTTTATGACAAAATCCTTCCCGCAGAAGTAAAAAAAATATTCGGCAAAAAGGCATGGGGCAACCCACAAATAGGAGAAATCGAAATAGAATCCTATGGCGAGCCTGTAAACCTCCATGCCATGCAAGTCACTGACAAAATGAAGTCCAAAGCCTTGCGGGAAGGGATGCCGTTGTTCCAAACATCCACCGACAAATCCGACGCCGAACCTTTTTCGGTCCCGGATAGCTCAACCTTGAAAGAAGATCTTAACTATCATGTCGTGGATATGCTTTCCCCCATATCCAAGGTATATAAGGCCATCGGCGGGGCCGTCCCTGAGTCCGCAGATTTCCGCCTGAAAGAACAGCTTAGAACCAGCAAGGCTAAGGCTGAGATTGACGAAGCCGAAAGAAAATACTTTGAGCCCATAAAAAAGATTATCGCCTTTGCCAATCTTACCGTGGCGGATGTGGACGAGTATCTGTATGCCCGACATGCCCCGGAAGCAAACGCGCGGCTGAGGCTTACCAACGCCCGGTACTACTTGAACAGATTGGCGAAAGCTCAAATCGGAAGCTCCCTTGAGAGCAAGATTAAAGAGATGGATGCCAAGTTTGAGGTTGAGGGTATCCCCACAAAAGAGGCACAAGAGGCTTACCTGAACACCCTAGAAAGAGAGCTGGACGCTAAGAGCATCCAGGGCCACATCGATGCGGCTGAACAATCCCTGGGAAAAGCCCTGGAAACTGGGGAGGCGAAAAGGGTCGCGCTTGCCGAAAGACGGCGGGACCGTGCGCACGAAGAGCTTAAGATAAAAGAGGCGTGGGATAGATTTAAGGAAAAACCCTCTGGCATGACCGATGCCGAAGCCGAAAAGCTTAGTGAAAAATGGGAAAAGAACAGCCCCATGAAGCGCATTGCTGAAATTTTTGACCGCATGAACAACGAACGGCTTGAGATCTCTCGTAAATCCGGTCGGCTGTCAAATGAGGAATACGCAGCGATCAAGGGCACCTTTGATTATTATGCCCCGCTTTACCGGGAGGGCCATGAGACAAAGCGCGCCTTTGCCGGAATTGGCCGGGGTGTCACCAACCTGGGCACAGATGTCAGTGTCCGGGGCGGATCCACAAAGCGGGCTGTCCATATCCTGGCCAACGCCATGATCAACCATGAAAAGGCGATTGTAAACGCGAACAAAGCCGAGGTGGCAAGGTCTTTTATTGAGTTTGTAAAGAGGAACCACAATCGGGCGTTTTTGGATTTCGAGGAGGCCAACACCAAAGCGGTGTATGATAGCAAGGGCAACATCCGCAGACAAATAACCCAAAACCTGGAGCCGCATCAGGTACAAATAAAGGCTGACGGCAAAACCTATATTGTCTCTGCAAACAAGGACAATGTTCATGCCATGCGGATTTTGGATATCATCCAAAACAACCAGCATCAGCCTGGCCCGATTGTGAATGCCCTATCTAAATTTAACCGGGTGCTGGCTGCGGTCAACACTAGCTTAAACCCAGAATTTATATTCACCAACCCTTTGAGAGACTTCACAACGGCCTCGCTTAATCTGACCGACACTGAAATTTCTCACATGAGAAAGCAGGTAATGGGAAACTTGGGAAAGGCGGCCAAGGGCTTGCATAACCTTTATAGGGGGGACGGGACGGCTGAGTGGGCAAAGGTAGCCAAGAAATATGAGCGGTCTGGCGGTAAGGTTGGGTGGCTTGACTCCACCGGTGACATGGTGGCCAAGGCCAAAAAACTGGAGTCCGAAATTGATTTACATCGGCCCGGCCACACAACCAAAAAATCACTGCGGAAATTCTTTGATTTTGTAGAGGATTACAACGCGATATTTGAAAACGCAGTCAGGCTATCCACATTCAAAGCGGGCCTGGATGCTGGGATGACCGAATCAAAGGCCGCAATCATGGCCAAGGGCATTACGGTGAACTTCAACCAAAAAGGCGCCCAGGGCCAGTTGATCAACTCCCTGTACCTATTTTCTAACGCAGGGATTCAGGGCTCTGCCCGAATCTTTTTGGCGATCAAAAACAACCCCAAGAAAATGGCAAAGATTTTAGGGCCTGGCATGGGTTTGGCGGTGGCCATGTCTGTTGCAAACCAAGCCCTTGGTGGTGAAGATGACGATGGCATCCCTTTTTATGACAAGATCGATGACCACATAAAGTCCCGGAACATAGTTCTTATGATACCTGGCAGCGGCGGCAATTACATTAAGATCCCCTTACCCTGGGGTTACAATGTGTTTTGGGCGTTGGGTACCGAGATCGGAGACTTCTTTGTAAAAAAAGACTATCGGGCTGGGGAAGGTGTATCCAGAATGATTTCAACCACGCTTGACGCCTTCAACCCGTTACAGTCGGCGACCCTGTTACAAACACTGTCGCCAACAATCGGTGATCCTTTTGTCCAGGCGTATGAGAATAAGAATTTCTTTGGTGCACCGCTCAGGCCGGAAGGTAACCCTTTTGATAAAACCCCGATTCCTGATTCCCAAAAATATTGGGGGTCAGTGCGGCCGTTGTCTAAAAAGGCGGCAGAGGCTGTGAGCTGGCTGTCTGGCGGGGATCGAGTTGAGCCGGGATTTATTGATGTCTCCCCGGAGACAATCGACCTTGTGATTGATACGTTCTCGGGTGGCGCCGGTCGGTTCCTTATTGACACTGCGCTGCTGCCAGAGCGCCTTGCGAGCGGGGATGCCGTCTGGAAAAGTGTACCGATTGCACGAAGGTTTGTGGGTTCAAAATCTGAGCATAAAACCCTTACCGATTACAACGACAACATCACCCGGATATACCGCCTTCGGGAGAAAGTGAAGGAATATCCGGAGAAGGCCGCTGAGATCAGAAAAGAAAAATTATACCCGCTTTATGGCCGGGCCAAGATGCACGAGGCCCGAATACGAAAATTTAAAAAAGCACTAAGGCGGACCAAAAACGAGAAGATGAAACAATACATTGAAAGCCAGATCGAGAAGACCAGGGCATCATTGAACAAGATGGTTTTAGATAGATTGGCAAAATAGGAGGCAAGCATGCACAAGACGTTAAGCCTTTCGCTGACGAATGATACATGGACACAAATACCCTTAACAGACACATGTTATGCCTATGGCATCCAGGCGAGAGAGCGGGGGCTTGGATTCAAGATCCGAAAAGACTCCTCAGATACAGACGGGTTCCCCGTCTATTCTAAGCGGAGGGAAGATGGTACGCCCCGGCGGGCAAGGATATCAGCAAGTAGCGCTGATGGGTACGGTGCTGCAGGTGAAGTTTTATGTGAGATACAGGCGTTAAGTAGACCTGTCAATGTCGATGTTTTTTTAGGGTAACAAATGGCTAAATACATAGTAGATCCAAATTTAAACAGTATCCCGCCTGGATACGACGGCGTCTTTACTTCGCTTTTTGACGCAGAGTATAATGCCGTCGATGGCGATATAATAGATGTCGTCCCCGGAGAGTATGCTGAGCGGTTGATTACAAATAGAGGGCACTTCTTTAACGCCCTCGATAAGTCGAATAACGCTGTTATCATAAAAGATGATACTCAAGACTATCCCCTTCTTTTTCAGGGAGGGAAAACGGCCATCGTAGATGGATTTTCCCTCAAAGTTAAGTCGGACGGATCGTCAAGATATTTTGCCTATGTGTATCTTGACTCTGCTAACAAAACTCTCAAAAATCTCTGGATGGAGGGACCAGTCACCAGTTGTGGCCTCTTCGTCAGAGAGGGGGCGAAAGGCACCTCGATAGAAGATTGTCATTTGTCAGTGCGGAATAATTATGCAGGGCAAATACAAGACGAGTGCACATTTAAGCGCTGCACTTTTGATTATGATGTGCAGGGAAAAGACGTACTCTCCATCGCGTCGTCGTGTAAAAAACTCAACCTGACAGGAAACACTTTTAAAATATACAACGGCGCTCGAAGCGCTGTCTGTATGCGTGGGGCGGAGACCCCCGCAGTATTTAGCGCCGTTGGGAATACTATCGAGTCTGATACCCCAATCGGTTACAACCTCGGGGTTGGGACTGAGGGGATAACGGCTAATGATGGAAATTACAATAACGCTGTCTTTACAGACAACGTTATTTATTCGGTTTTACACTTCAGCCCAAGCGCAACAGGAGTTTCTACCCACAGCCTTTTTGTGGGGCACAATCTAAACCCCAAAGTCCGGCGTAATCGGGTTTTCGGGGGCGGATATGGCCTCGTTTATAAAGGAACGAACCAATCTGATTCTTCTGGGGATATCTCGTTTAACATCTTCTCAGAATGCGTGAGAAGCCTCCGAATTAAGGGGATATCGGGCGCAAAAGTCTTTCATAATTTTATGTATCAAACTCTCTCACAATTAGGGCAAACGGTTGTTGTGACCGATAACGGAGGAGTTGGGGCAGGTTCAATACAAGAGTTCCGCAATAACATAGTCTGCAATCTTACCGGAAAATACGTTATGTTTTTTGGTCATAACGGGACGCTAGGTGCCGCCGATTATAATGTTTACATCTCCAATTTGCCCCCGCAGGCCAACGTTTTTTACAATAGCGGCCCCGTCGATTGGTTGGGTTGGTGCGGATTGGGGTACGATTCGCACTCTTTATATATCCATAAGATAAATGATTCCTATGATGTTTATGACGCTACGGGGACAAAGCTTACCAGCCTTGACTATGCGCCTATATACCCCACTGGGAAAATTGTAAATCGCCCGGATAACCCGCTGATCGATGCTGGATGCTGGGTGCCCGATATTAACGACGGCGGCCAGACCGACGCCTGGGGTAAAAAAGTGTCTGGATCCCCCAACATAGGCCCCGACCAAGGCGCCGGGACTCCAAGCACCGGTGGCGCCGGGATGATCAGCTTTGGCACCTTCAACCCCGTTGGCGGCGGGCTTGAGTTTTAAGGGGGAGGAATGACACCACCCCCAACGGGCATAGAAAATATCATTTTGGCGGCGCTTGGCGGGATTGCTATAAAAATTCTCTGGGATTGGTTACTGTCAGGCAGGACAAAAAAAGTTGAGCCCTTTATCACTCGGCAAGAGTGCGAGGCTCACAGAGATAAATTTTGCATAGTCACTATAAAACGCGACATCGCGTCACTGACTGTGAGGATAGAAGCGGCAGAAAAGCAACTGGACCAGGGGCTAAAGGATTCCAGGGAAATAAAAAAGGAATTGGCAGAGATGAACAAAACTTTGGCCCGGATGTGGGGCGCAATGGAAAAAAGAAATCCGAAATTAAAGGAGGATTGATGATCCAGCCAGGATTTATCCAAATTAAAAATGCGGGCATTTTATATGGCCTCATGTGCCATCGATTTGACCCGACACTGGCCGAGATAATCATGCTTGTTGCCAGCAAGTACGGCCTTGTAATGACGGAATCATATCGCCAGCAGCGCCACGCCAATGATCTGCACGGCATAGAGCCGGTACGAGCGGTTGATTTGCGGTCCTGGGTCTATGACGGCGACAAAGCCCACAAGATCAAAGACGAGATTAACAATCTTTGGGTCTATGATCCAAAACACCCGGATAAGCAAGTGGCGATTATTCATGACGCTGGGCAGGGCATACATTTTCATATTCAAACCCACCCCCGCACTGAGCGGCGGTATAAAAAATAAAAAAAGGAGGCTGTATGGATTTTTTTAACATGGAGACCAACGAGAGGATAGTCTCTTGGGTAGTCAACAATCTTGTCCTGCTGTATCTCATAAAATACGGGATAGACTATATCTGCAAAAAAACCCCCTGGGCAGCAGATGATGATCTACCCTCCTTCTTTGGAGGCGCCATTGATCTTATCCTCAACTCAAGAACAAAAAAGGGGGATACATAAAATGATACGCGCCATAGTCATACTTACCGTCACTGTGGCCCTTACGGGCTGCGGTGGCCTGGGGCTTATTGATGAGATCCCCAGGGCTGAATTTAAAAAATTTGAATATCACCGGGGCGGGAACGTGACATCTGCCCATATCACGGCCACAGACTCACGCATCGTGGATGGCGGCGTCGAAGTCGGCAGTATCAATATCCAGGCCGACTATGGCCCGGCGGTAAACTTCAATATAAAGCTGGAGGGATACCGACGCCTGCCAATGAGCCCGCACCGGTAAAGCGGCTCTCAAAAATTTTTGATGATCTTATCAAGCTTCGTTCTCCTGGCCTTCAGAGCCTTGAGCAAGTCATCCCAAACGCCATCCGGCACTCGTGCTGTCCCCGATAGCCAGTGCCGGACCCGGCGGGAGCTATTGAGCTCCAAAAGTCGAGTCAATCCGGCCTGCCAGTGCTTTGATCCGTAAAGGGCCTCCCCTATTTCTTTCAAACGATCTCTGTTTGACATCTTTCACCTTTCTTTTTTTTGTATTTATGCCGGGCCATCGTTTTCCATGTCCTGGATCTGTCCTTCAGACATCCATACTGGACCTTGGCCGGGGACATCTACAAGCGTAAGCACCGTCCCACACGCCTTACACACAACGCTGTCGCCGTATTCGGCTGTTTTTAGTTGTTCTGGCGCCTCTAAACAGCATCTATAAGCTCCCACCGTTTTGACACATGTGTCAGAGACCTTCATTTTACCCTCCTAACAATGGGCATCACGGGTTCATCCCCAATGTTAACTGGTATTGGCGCTATATATTTTACAATTGGTTTTTGTTGCCCCTTTTTGCCGTACCAAAATGTGTGATAATGGGCTCTCCGGATGTGCGGTGATTTTTTAGTCCCGTCTCCGGTCCCACGGGCATGGCTCTCCCTGGCGCGTCGGATGGCGCCACCGATGGCGGACCCAACGCGGTATTCGACAGGCAAGCGCCGCTTCTTTTTTTTGGGGTTCTTACTTATCTTCCGCTTCCTGGACGTTTGGATGATGTCTCGCCCTGTACTGCATAAATAGAGCACCAAGGAAAAATATTTTCCGAAAATGTCGGCCGCGTCTTTGGAGTCCACCGCAAAGCCTTTTAATTTTTCCTCAGCTATATCAGAGCTCTTTTTTGCAAAATCAACAGCACCTTGCAACATCTCCCCAAGCGTCCCCCCCCCCGCGTCTATATGAAAAGGCATTGTTGATATGCTGGGGGCATTTTGCCCCGGACCTGCAAATGTAAATCGGATCTCTCTTTCTTTGCTCTTCTGATCTTCTTCCAAGTAAACAAAAAAGCCGTATAGACCCATGGCTTTCGCAGGCTCAAACCCTTCAAAATCAATATAACAGCACCATTCGGGGAGATCAAACAACACCTCGGTGGGGATCTTTTTATTTAAATCGACATTCCACAAGCTTTGCAGAAGATCATCGTCGAACCGATATACGCCCTTGGTTGGCCGCCAGGCCAGAAGGGCAGCCAGGTTGCCAACATCCCCAGCCGCAAGGGCCATCGGTAGGCCGTTCCGCTCAACCTCCTCGGAAACGATGGCGTATGACGCGGATACCGGCATATAACACCATGACGGCCAAGATAATTTTTTGGAATCCCTATCAGCCAAAAACGTCTCTGTGTGTTTTGTGGCTTTGGGATATATGTTCAGATACGCCTGGAGGATTTCGTCTGGAATTAGCATTTTTCCCCTTTGTTGCGCCCCGGTCCCCCGAGGTGCTTTAATGATTCTAAGCCTCTACTATGTAATAGTCAGGCCGACCGGCCTCGTTATGCTGGAGATAATAAACTCCTTCATATTGTTCGGCTATCCACTCTTTTGCCGCCTGGCTATTTCTAAAGAGGCGTGTGTTGTAATCGTCGTCTGTAGCCCATTCGCACGGGTTATATCCGTAATAATTTTCCTGGATGAGGACCATGCACTCATCCGCCCCGGCATAGTTTTTATCAGGCGTCATGCCCCACTGGCATGCGGCGAGTGTTGAATCATCCTCGTTAGCTGCCCACTCTAAAGCCCTGTCTCTCAAAAAGGCTTTAGAGTCTTTTTTGGCCGCCTCAGCTTCATCTTTGCTCAGCAGGTAGTCGTTTCTCCCGTCGTATGTCGCCTCGCTGAAAATTAAGGCCTTGTTGAGCGTCCAGAGCTGGACTTTTTGGTTGTCATTATAAAACTGGCTGACTTTCTCTTCGATTTCGTCGAGAAGCTCCGCCTTTTCAATGTTTTCAAGATCTTCTTTTAAGTTGACTTCTTTCATGATTGCCTCCTTTTTAGGCTTATCGGGTGGGCCTCATGCCCTCCCTTGTTGATGTTGATTACATTATGCCTAATTTTAGGCATAATGTCAAAGGGTTTTTTTTATAAAAAATTTAAAAAATAAAGATATTATATTATGTTGTTTTTAAGGGAGGGCATTAAACGCTATCTGGCCGGTGAATGGCTGGCCGGACAAAACAACTTGACAGAGCTTCTGTGTGTTGGCATTATGGATAGTGTCGCCCACATGGGCGTGGATTAAAACGACAGTAAAACAAAAAAAAGGAAGGGCTTTATGCTCTTCCTTTTTTTATATTTGGGCGGGGCGCATTTGGGGCGCATTTTGCGCCCCCTTTTCAGCCAAAAAACAGAAAAACAAAGAAAAAGGCGTTTTCAAAAAAGTATCGAAAACGCCTATCTTATTGTTTTTATTGGAGCCGGCGAGCGGATTCGAACCGCTGGCTTTCTCATTACGAGTGAGATACTCTACCAACTGAGTTACGCCGGCACCACTGAAAACAATTTAT
>PDWI01010893.1_pt1 | contig 10087 bp, 7 predicted proteins | sample 1430891 | NCBI WGS metagenome assembly PDWI01 (sample SAMN01162508, study PRJNA174530) | Oral metagenome, whole genome shotgun sequencing project. | biome: Marine environment; feature: Marine mammal; material: Swab sample of the gingival sulcus; isolation source: swab sample of gingival sulcus... | reverse complement strand
GAACAAAAAGGTTTGAAAAGAAATGATGTAAAAGACATTCTGAAAAAAATCTTATTATCTGGTATAGTTAATGTTGAAAGCAATGATGGAGTTGATAATATAGTCGATGCTATTCAGGATTGGATTGATGAAGATGACGAAGAAGGGCGGTATGGGGCTGAATCTGCCTATTATCTTGGACTTGATGTCCCCTACAGGTGCAAAAATGGTCCGATAGGGAGTCTGGATGAACTTTTGTTGGTTAAGGGGGTCTCTGCCGGGCTGTTAAACGGAGATGGTAAAAAACCTGGGTTGAGAGATTTCCTTACGGTTTATGATGGTGAGGGGCTTATTAACATTAACACTGCCCCCGTCGAACTCTTGCAGATTATTCAACCCCTGATGACCGAAACTATGCAACAGGAATTTTCAGTTTTTCGACAGCAGGCTGAAAATATTGGACGTTTGGGTGATTCCCGCTGGTATCTCAATTTGCCCGGTTGGTCTGATGATGTCGTTTTCCCTGAGGAGACGATAACAATTAAGAGTGATCATTTTAAAATTGTCTGTGAGGGAACCTTGGAAGAATATACGCGAAGACTGGTTGCTGTTGTAAGAAGAGACGACGAAAACAATATTACTCTGCTTGCCAGACACATGGAATAAGATTTTGGCTGAATCATTTACCATACACATTGATCAAAGATCAGTCTCCGGGGTGTTGTTATCCTCCAACGCAAAGAAAGCCCCGGTTGTAAAGAACTATGCCTTTGAGCCTCTTGTTGATGCAAATGACAATTTTGAGGCTGCCGTTACCCGCGTAAAAGAGCAAATTGGATTCGATGGCAGAGACTGTGTGGTTTCGTTAAGCCCTCAGTATTTTTCTTTTCGAAAAGTATGGTTACCTTTTGCCGATAGAAAAAAAATAGCCAGAATATTGCCCTTTGAGATTGAGGAACAGTTTTCTCTTGACTCCTCAACTATGCAGGTAGATTTTGTTCTCAGTGAGAAAGAAGGCGGATCCGCTCAGATCTTGGCAGGCTTACTTCCCACGGATTATCTTGCTGACGTGTTGAAGGTGTTGAATAGCTGTGATTTGGAGCCGGAAGTTGTTACTCTGGGACTTCTTGCAGATTTTTACTATCTTGGCGAGGAATATGACGACCTATCATCTTTTTTTGTGTTGGAGATTGGCAATAACTATGCTTCTGTCTCAGTCGTACAGGATGGTGAACCTCTATTGATAAGGTCATTGCCTGTTGCTGAGCTTTCTGCTCCAGGCCAGTGGGAAAGAACTCTTAAAAATAATCTGCAACAGGCTTTGCAGGCGGTATGGATGCAGGTGGAAAGAACACTGCTTGCCGAAGGATGGGGGGAGGAGCTTGGGGGAAAGCTGCCGGGTTTTCTGTCTGGCAGTGTCGGGATGAACTATCAGGTTCTGGGCTATATGAAAAAGTATTGTTATCCCGACCTTCGTATCTTTGATTTGAGTGCAAAGCCGTTTTTGAAAATACATAGTGGCTCCGAGAGTAAACTCTGGAAAGCCGAACTCATGAATAGACCTCTGGCTCTTGCTTTGTATCAGACTGAACAGAACAAGGCTTATATTTTTAACTTCCGTAAAGGGCAGTTCAGGAAAAAGATATCCCCAATCCTGTTAAATCGTTATATGAGTGTGGGGTTGATTGCTTTTGGTGTTGTGGTTGCCGTTTGCCTTGGCTTTGGAGGGTGGGAATATCGGCAGTTAATGAGTACAAAAGCCGGTCTTAAAAAAGAGATTGAGCAGACATTTCGTTCAGCCTTGCCTCAGGTTTCAAAAATTGTAAATCCGGTGCAACAGCTTCGTTCAGCAATTGATGAAGCCACTGAAAACTTTGAAACAGGTGCTCAGGAAGGAGCTGGTTTCAGCAAGTTGGAGATTTTGGCCGAAATATCTGGACGAGTACCGGCAGATTTACCCGTAACTGTTGTACAACTTGTTGCCGATTTTGAAACTGTTCGTATCAAGGCTCAGACGAATGATTTTAATAATGTTGACAGAATTAAAAAGGAACTCACTAAATCTGTGATGTTCAAAACGGTTACTATCAGCTCTGCCAATGTTGCTTCTGATGATGGAAGCGTGAGGTTTGATTTGAAGCTCGAACTTAATTGAGGTTAGATTATGTTTGTAGAGTTTTTTCAAAATATTGCCGATAAATTTGGATTGAGTGGTTTGTCAACTCGGGAGCGGATTCTGGTTGGATTGGCTGGTGGGGTTCTTGTTTGTCTAGGTTTGTATCATTTCTTGCTTGCTCCGTATCTGGAAGGAAGAAAAAATCTGGAGAGTGTTGTTGCCAGAAAGACTTCCGAGCTTAGCCAGGTGACTCTGTTGAAGAAGAAGTTGGTAAGATTACAGCGACGGGAAGGCGGGATACAAGAAAAATTACAGGAGCGTGACTCAAATTTTTCCCTCTTTACCTTTTTGGATACCCAGGCGAAAAACGCAGGAATAAAGGGACTCATTCAATACATGAAGCCATCAATTGTTGAGAAAGAGGATGGCATGGACAAAGCCGTTGTTGAAATGAAGCTTCGACAAATTGGTTTGAGTTCTCTGGTGTCCTATTTACAATTGATCGAATCGGAAAAAAATGTCGTTGTTGTCAAGCGAATGTCAATCCAGAAAAATAATAAAAGTGCCGACTATCTGGATGTAATTTTACAGGTTATCACCTTTGTTGGTGAGTCGCAGCAATGAGCGCAGTGGGTCGTATTGCATGTTGACGGGTGACAGGCGGCATCGGTGGGATATTTATGAAAGTAATTGATATTAAAGCTGTTACTCTTTTTTGTATACTGCTTGCCAGTTTTGTAACCTTTACCGGGAATTGCTGGTCAGCGGAGGCTGCAGACCCTCGAAAATCAGGTAATACCAAAGGTGTAGACTATAGTGTTATTTTGAAGAGGAATCTTTTTGATGCCTTATCTGATTCTTATGTCGAAGGCAAAGAGATAGAACCTGATATCCTGGAAAACACTAAATTGGATATTGTTCTGATGGGAACAATACAGGGGGGCGCTGCTGCCAGAGCTATTATCCTGGACAAAAAGGATCGCACCCAGAACCTTTATCAGGTTGGTGATTATGTAAAAGGTGCATTGATAAAAAGGATTACTCGGAAAAATGTTATCTTGAACCATAATGGTGAAAATCAGAATTTGAATATGAATGAAGCATACAAATATGTTCCCAGAATGGATGTGAAACCTGTTGTAGCGTCTCCGGTTGCGGGAGAAAAAAGGTCGGTTAAAAAGGTAAAGAATGTGCCGGTGCGGAGAACTACCAGCAACTCCAATGGAAGTGAGGGTTGATATGAGGCTTGGTAAAAATATGGAAAATCACAGATCTTTTACAACTGGACGTTTTCTCTTGCGATGCTTTATTACTGTGGTTGTAAGTGTTTTGCTACTTGCTCCATTCAGTGGATACAGTGAGGCCAGGGGGGCAGGAGCCGCAAGCAGCAAGAGATTTATAACCGTTGATTTTGATAATGTTGATATTCGCCTGTTTATTCAATATATGAGTGAATTAACAGGGAAAAACTTTGTGATTGATAAGAATGTTCAAGGCAATGTTACTATTGTTTCTCCGACCAAAATATCTGAGCAGGAAGCCTATCGCGTTTTTGAATCGGTGTTGGAGGTCAATGGGTACACCCTTGTTCCGTCTGGCTCTGTGACCAAAATTGTGCCTGCAGCTGTGGCAAATTCCAAGGGGATTGCAACCATTCGTGGTGGCGAACAGGCTGGAGGGGAGGATAAGGTGGTCACTCAACTGATTCCTCTTGCCCACACTTCTCCTGAAGAAATGAAGCAGGTGCTGGCTCCCCTTGTTTCTAAAACTTCTGTACTTATTGGGCATACCAAATCAGGTATGCTGATAATAACAGAAACCCTCTCTAATATTAAACGGTTGATGTCCATTATTAAAGAATTGGATGTGGAAAATGATAAGGAGGACATCGTTGTTATTCCATTGAAAAATTCCGCATCACCAACTCTTGCCAAGATTCTGACAACAGTTTACCAAAGTGCTGGAGGGGCTGTTCAGAAGGGTGGTGGCAAGGCGGCGCGGGTTAAGATTGTTCCGTATGAAAGGGTCAATGCTCTGGTGGTGATGGCATCATCCGATGACATCAGCAAAATCAAGTCATTGGTGAATTTGATGGATACTGAGGAACCCAGAGGGGGCGGCAATATTCATGTTTTTTATTTGCAGCATGCAAACTCTGTGGAACTTGCCAAGGTATTAACCTCTATACCCGGGACTAAAAGTAAGGGGAGTGAAAAGGGGCGTCCGGTGCCTGTTTCAAATAATGTTAAAATCATGGCCGATGAAGAAACAAACTCTCTTATTATAACTGCGTCAAAAGAGGAATATGCTGTATTGCAAGACGTAATAAAGAAATTGGATATCCCTCGGCAAATGGTCTACCTGGAAGCATTGATCATGGAGGTTGATGCCAATCGCAGTTTCGAGTTGGGAGTGGAATGGTCTGGAGTAGGTTCTTTTAAAAAGGAAACGGGCGAGTTGCGGGTTGGTTTCTCCGATTCAGGATATAGTTCTCTGAATGGTATAACTGGTGAGGAAAGGTCTCTGCCGGCATCCGGGTTCTCATTTGGTGTTTTACGCTCAGGTATCCAGATAGGGGATGTTCTGTTTCCGAATATTGGTGCGATCTTGAGAGCGTATAAAACGGATTCGGATATAAATATTATTGCAACTCCACAGATTTTGACTACAGATAACAAGAAAGCAATGATAAGTGTGGGGGAAAATGTTCCCTTTATAACCAGTCAAAATACTACTGCCAGTGAGCAGGATTATACCCAGTATGAATATAGAGATGTTGCAACCAAATTGGCAATAACTCCCCAGATAAATCAGGCAGATACTCTGCGTCTTGATATTGAGACCGAGGTTGTAAAGATCAAGGAAGTTGATAATTTCAGACCGACAACCTATACCAGAACGGCAAGCACCACTGTGATTCTGAACGACCAGGATACTGTCGTTATTGGGGGAATAATCGGGCAGGATGCCACAAAAGATGAGAATAAAGTACCGTTGTTAGGAGATATTCCCCTCATAGGAGAATTGTTTAAATCCAAAACAACCACCAATGCAAAAACAAATATGTTCATTTTTGTGACCCCCAGAATTATAAGGAATCCTGCTGATATAACCCACGTGACCTTGGAAAAGGAGGATGAAATCTCTGATGTTATTCCAGGTGTAAAGGATCATCTGACCAAGACTGGAAACAAAGAGCATGCGAAGATATTGAATGAAAAAGGACTATCATATTTTGCCCATGGGGAACTGGTAAAGGCACGAGAGTATTTTGAAGAGGCTTTGGAAAATGATCCTGGATATATACATGCGATATACAACATGGCGATCGTTACTGAAAAGCAGGGGAAAGATGAAGTTGCTGTAGAGTATTATAAAAAAGTGATAGCACATGATGCTGCGCAGGATACTCTTGTAATGGTCGAGGATAAGGACGAGCCCCAGGAATTTCAACCTTCTCTTTTTGAAATGTCCAAAGAAGGCATTATGCGAATACAGAATAAGGGCATATTGGAGTAAACAAGCTTTGAATGTGAAGCAATGAAAAAGATAGGTGAATTACTCAAAGAGACGAGCAACCTTTCCGATGCTTCCCTGAAAAAGGCTCTTGAAGCTGCCAGGGTTAGTGGTGAAAGGGTGGGGTCCGCGCTGCTTAAAAGCAATGATGTGGATGATGTCGATATTTTGAAGGCATTATCGGTGCAGTTTAAATTACGGATGCTACATTCTCTTCCCACGGAAATTAATACTGATTTTACTAAGGTTGTCTCCATTGGTTTTTTGAAAAAAAACAGGCTGGTTCCTGTCCAGTCAGGGAAAGAACGGTTTATTGCCATTTGCGATCCTACAGACTATCAACCGCAGGATGACCTGTGTCGCATGCTTGGTTGGAATGGAGTGGAAGTGGTGCTTTGTCGACATCAGGCAATAATCAGCTCTATCAATTATGCCTATGATATGACCCAGGATTCTGCAGAAGAGGTGTTGCAGGATATTGAGATTGAAGATCCAGAACAACTGTTTGACGAGATTGAGGAGATTGGTGACTTATTGGATGACACCAGTAGCGCTCCTGTTATTCGCCTGGTGAATTTGATGTTTTCCCAGGCGGTCAGGAACAGGGCTTCCGATATCCATATTGAACCTTATCAGTCCAGTCTGAAAATACGGCAGCGCCTCGATGGTATTCTTTATGATTTGATGAGCCCTCCAAAGCATGTCCAGTCATCTCTGGTGTCGCGGGTAAAAATTATGGCAAAGCTTGATATTGCCGAGAAGCGTCTCCCCCAGGATGGCCGTATTGAATTGAAGGTAGGTAACAAGGATATTGATGTTCGTGTTTCTACCTTGCCCACCGCCTTTGGTGAGCGTGTTGTGCTACGACTTCTTGACAAGTCTTCGGTGCTGATGTCTCTTGTTGATTTGGGAATACCTTCAAGAGATTTTGGGCGTTTTAATCAGAAAATAAAAGCAGCTAACGGGATTGTCTTGGTAACCGGTCCGACTGGCTCTGGCAAAACTACGACGCTTTATGCGGCGTTATCTTCTATTAATAACACAGAAAAAAACATCATTACCGTTGAAGACCCGGTTGAATACCGGATAAGTGGTATCGGGCAGGTGCAGGTTAACCCTAAAATTGATTTAACCTTTGCCTCGGGTCTACGTTCTATCGTCAGGCAGGATCCTGATGTTATTCTGGTTGGTGAAATCAGGGATACGGAAACGGCAGAGATTGCGATTCAATCGGCTCTTACCGGACATCTGGTTTTTTCTACCCTGCACACCAATGATTCTGCCAGTGCAATCACCAGATTAAGTGACATGGGGATAGAATCTTTTTTAATTGCCTCGTCTGTTAACGCCATTCTTGCTCAACGGCTTGTTCGTATGATATGCCCTGACTGTAAGGAGGCTTATACCCCTGGAAGAGATGAGTTACGACGCATTGGTGTTGTTTCAGAAGGGAATGAAGACAGGAAGGTGTATCGGGGACGGGGGTGTTCAAAGTGTCACCATACTGGTTATCGTGGCAGGTGTGGAATTTTTGAGCTTATGGTTATGACCAGGGACATGAAAAGGTTGGTCATGCAAACATCCGATGCCAATGCTATCAAGCAATCTGCCATTGCCAAGACAGGAATGATAACTTTACAGAAAGATGGGGCAAATAAGGTGATGGCAGGAATAACCACCATTGAAGAGGTATACCGGGTTTGTCAAAATTAACCATTGGGTATTTAACAACTCGCAGATTTAGTCAAATGCAATGATGAAATACTGTGTTTTCAATTGGTGAGATTTGAGTGGTTAGGGTAGAAAATAACTTTGAATAATAAATATTATTGAGAAAATTATGAAAATAAAAAAGGCTATTTTCCCGGTTGGAGGTTTGGGAACCAGGTTTCTTCCGGCAACCAAGGCAATGCCCAAGGAAATGTTACCGGTTGTTGACAAACCAATTATTCAATATGCGGTGGAGGAGGCCTTGGCTTCTGATATTGAGCAGTTGGTTTTTGTTACTGGGAGTGGAAAAAATGCGTTAGAGAACCACTTCGATTGCAGTTACGAGCTCGAAGATACGCTGCGCAAGCGTGGTAAGGATGAATTGCTGAAGACTGTTGAATCCTTGGTTCCCAAATCGGGACAGATTGTGTACACCCGTCAGAGCGAACCTTTGGGGCTTGGTCATGCCATATGGTGTGCCCGTGATATTGTCGGCGATGAACCTTTTGCAGTGTTACTTGCAGATGATCTTATCCAAAGCGATGTGCCGGTATTGTATCAGATGACAAAAGAGTTTGACCGCTTGCGGGCTTCTCTGGTTGCAACAATTGAGGTGCCGAGGGAAGAAACCTCAAAATATGGTATTCTCGAAGCGGAACCTGCCTACAATGGAACGGTAAGGATCAAGTCCATGGTTGAAAAACCAAAGCCTGAAGAGGCTCCGTCAAATCTTGCTGCTATTGGTCGTTACATTTTCACCCCGCGAATTTTTGATTTTCTTGGTGAATTAAAACGTGGGGCAGGAAATGAAATTCAGCTGACCGATTCGATGGTAAGTCTTTTGCAGGAACAGCCCATTTTTGGTTACAGTTTCAAGGGGAAAAGGTTTGATTGTGGTGATAAGGCCGGGTGGCAGAAGGCAAATATTGCCTTTGCTCTTGAGCATCCTGAAATTAAGGAGAGTATGAGAGAGTATATAACTTCGCTTGCAGGGGAATTGTCGTAGGTTGTCAGAGGCGATTTTTTGATCCAATGCTTTTCCGGGGTACAAGTTACCAATGCTTGTCATTGGTAACTTTTCGGTTGTTCCTTAGAATCCGGTTTGTAGTATTTGTCCCCCAGGTTTTATGGTGTCTCGTTCGTAAGGGGCGACCGATATATTTGAGCAGTTTGCGTATCTTTTCTTTTTGCTGAATGATTTGGTCGGTCTCTCATTCTTGAGCTTTTTGACTTTTTCCCATCTTTAAATTTGTTGTCGTGTTTACTTATTCCGTGCCACCGTTTTGATGCAAATGTGTTGACAGTTGCAATGTATTTAATAGTGCATACATTGTTTGACGTGTATGTGAAAGTTTGAACCAGGTGGACTATTGAAGAAACTAATAATAGAAGATACTACAGCGGTTATATTAGACAGTATTTCTGATGGTGTTTTTACTGTTGACCATGATTGGCTGATAACATCCTTTAATCGCGCTGCTGAGGAAATCACCGGTATCAAACGGGAGGAGGCCCTCGGACATCATTGTTGGGATGTCTTTCGATCTAATATGTGTGAAGGCGCCTGTGCTTTGAAAAAAACCATGAAAGAGGGCAAGGCGTTTGTTTCTTCTTCCACCTATATTATAAATGCCCAGCGAAAACGTATTCCAATCAATGTTTCCACCTCCGTTTTGAAAAACAGTGACGGGGTCGTCTTGGGAGGGGTTGAAACTTTTCGCGACCACAGCCTGGTTGAAGAATTACGCAAGGAGATTGAGGGCCGGCATTCTTTTGGGGAAATGATAAGTCGCTCAAAGAAGATGCGGGATATCTTTGGCATTTTACACCAGATTGCCGAAAGTGAAAGTACGGTCCTGATTGAAGGTGAGACCGGTACTGGAAAAGAGATAATGGCAAGAACCATTTACAAACAGTCTCCTCGGCAGGCGAATCCTTTTGTTGCCATTAACTGTGGCGCTTTACCAGATAATCTGTTGGAATCTGAATTGTTTGGGTATAAGGCGGGGGCCTTTACTGGCGCGGACAAGGATAAGGAGGGGCTTTTTTCTGTTGCCGATAAGGGTACTGTTTTTCTCGATGAAATCGGAGAAACCAGTGCTGCTTTCCAGGTTCGTTTACTTCGGGTGCTGGAGGAGAGAGAATATCAACCATTAGGTTCGGTAGAGAAAAGAAAATGTAATGTCAGAGTCATTGCCGCCACCAACAGAAAACTTGCCGAAATGGTTGAAGAGGGTACGTTCAGAAGAGACCTTTTCTACAGGATTAATACGGTTAGCCTCACTTTACCCCCGTTACGGGAAAGAGCGGAGGATATTCCTCTTCTCGTTGATAGATTTATTTTCAAGCTTAATAAGGTGCAGGGAAAGAATATCTCAGGTATTACCGAAGAAGCTATGGCTCTTTTGCTGTCACACTCTTTTCCAGGTAACATACGGGAACTTGAAAATATCATCGAACATGCCTTTATCCTGTGCAAGGAAGGTGAGATCGAGGTCGATCATTTTCCAAAGCAGCTGCAGGATATTACCGTTGCTGCAACGCAGCCGGTGATTGAAGCGAAAGATCATGAATCTGTTGATGAAGTGGAAGCAAGGGCAATTTTAAGGGCTCTTGAAGAAAACAATTTTAACAGACAGGCCGCGTCTCGTTCCTTGGGGATTCATAAATCTACCTTTTTTCGCAAAATTAAAAAGCTGGGTATTACTCTGCCCAAACGTGATGGTCGCTCCCATACCGCATTGTAATGCGACTCTATGCGACACA
>PDWI01010892.1_pt1 | contig 10088 bp, 7 predicted proteins | sample 1430891 | NCBI WGS metagenome assembly PDWI01 (sample SAMN01162508, study PRJNA174530) | Oral metagenome, whole genome shotgun sequencing project. | biome: Marine environment; feature: Marine mammal; material: Swab sample of the gingival sulcus; isolation source: swab sample of gingival sulcus... | reverse complement strand
TAGGTATGAAAAAACCTTGCGGAATTTAAGTCTTAACTTTTCTAAGCCTTAGCTTCTATGTCGTTTTTATTTACATTACTATATGCAGGACAGTCGTCAGTTGTTTTACAAGATATAAATCCTAACGACAACAAGGATAACAATGATAATATTACCAATATTTTTTTCATAAAAATTTATTTTTTATTTTAAGGTAAATAAAAATAGCATTGCAAAAGTAAGATTAATTAAATCTACTATAAAACACTTTTAAATAAATTTATTAACAATTTAAGGTTAAATAAAAAAAGGCTTGTTCAAATTCTTGAACAAGCCTTTTTTATTATATGCTATAAATTCTATCGCTTAATTAGTTTAAATACTTTTGTATTATCCTCTATTGCTACTTTTACAAAATATACACCTGCAGGATAATTTGATATATCAATAGAATTATTTCTTGTTCTTAGTACAAGTTTTCCGATATTATCATAAATCTGTATATCGTTTACATTGCCTTCAACTCTAAATATTCCGTTAGTTGGGTTTGGAGTTATTGTTACAGCATTTTTAATATTTTCGGGAACTGCGCTTGGTTCTATTACTGTAACTACTATATCATCACTATCTTCACAACCTCTAAGAGTTGTAACAGTTACAGAATAATTGTGTGTTCCTAAACTTAAAGTTGATGCGTCAATAACTAAGTGTGATGTTGTTGCTCCATTAGACCATTCGTAATCTACTTCGCCACCATCTACTCCTATTGTAAAAAATTTGTCGTTAGTAACAGTTATATCATCACCTAAATCTACGTCAGGTAAAGGATATACAGTTACAGTTAAAGAGTCTGCTGCTGTACAACCATTTCCGTCTGTTATAGTACATGTATAAACTCCACTTTCTGTTGGATTTATGCTTTGTGTTGTTTCGCTTGTTGACCATGCCCAACTTGCTGCAGAAGGAGCATTGATTGTTATAGTATTTCCAAAACAGTCTGCTTTATCACTTCCTAAGTCTATTGTTGGTAAGGTATGGTAATCAACAAATACGCTATCGTTGCCTTGACATCCATTTTCGTCTGTTACTGTAACATAATACCAATCTTGGTCGTCTATTTCTATTGTTTGAGTATCTGCTCCGGTACTCCACTCCCAAACAGTACCAACACCGGCATCTAAAACTTCGGGTTCTACACCACAAGCATGCAATGTATCAGGGGTGTGTATATCAACTTCTAAACCTGACAAGAATGCTACTTCTATTTCATCGCTAGCTTCACAACCAAATTCGTTAGTCATTGTTACACCGTATGTTCCGTCTGTAGTAACTTCTATGTTTTGTGTTGTTTCGGATGTTGTCCAAACAAATGTAGCATTACCTGTATTATCAGGGCAAGTAAGAATTACACTTGAATTACAAGTTGTAGTATCTTCACCTAAAGTAAACTCAGGTGAGCTTACATTTTTTAAATAAGTAGAATCTACTCCTGTACATGCTCCCGAAGTTACAGTTAAATAATAAGTATTTTGTTCTGATACTTCTATTTCTTGAGTTGTTTCACCATTACTCCAAGAATAAGAGTCAAACATCGGAGATGACAAGGTTATTGTTTCTAAATCACAGTTATATACTGTGTCTGTAAGATTTATTTCAACACTTACAACAGTAACATCTGTAAAATCTGTAGCAGTACAACCATTAGCATCTGTAACAGTAACGGTATAAGTTCCTGCTTCGCTTACGTCTAATGTTTGTGTAGTTGTTGAAGCGTCATCTGACCATGCGTAAGAATCAAATGTTCCGGGGTCTAATGTTAAAGTTTCTCCATCACAAACAGAAGCATTATCATCAAGTTGTGGATTAAGAGTTACAATTGAAACATTAGCAACATCAGAGTCTAGCTCATCTGTTCCGGCAGTAAGTTTACAATAATAATCTCCTTCTTCTGATACATCAACATTTTCGTTTGTTCCTCCCGAGATAGCAGAACCGTCTTTATACCATTGATAAGTTAGTGGTTGACCATTATTTGAGGTTGCAACTATTTTAAGTGTAACTGTTCCTGTGCCACAAATCACTTTGTCTGTAGGTTGTGTGTTTATCTCAATAGCACTTGTTAGTGTTATTGTAACATCTTCATCCTGATTAACATCTATTGTTCCTGTATAAGTAATATATCCTGCCTTTTCTACTGTTATAGGATAGTTTATACCTTCAGCTATAGTTATAATATATTCACCTGCATTATAAGTTGTTCCATTAATGCTAATAATTGCATCATCTATAGTGTTAGAATCACTATCTACTATATTAAAGTTAATAGTATAATCTGCTTTAGTATCATACGAATCATTACTTGCTTTAATATTAAAGGTTGTTCCAATAACTAATAATAGAATAAAACCTAATTTGTAAAATTTTTTCATAATAATAATAATTTAATAAATTTTTATTTTAAAATTAATGATACAAAAATAATAAATTATGTTTTACCAAACTAAAAAAAAAGGAAAAAATTAATAAATTAAGAAAAAAAAGAAAAAAAGTCTTACATTTGTAAATCTTAAAAAAACAAAATAATTAAAATTATGACAGAAGCAATTAAAAAATCTTTACGCGACAGCAAGGGAGCTCGCTGGGGTGCGTTAGCAGTGGTGTCATTTACAATGATGACAGGTTATTATATTAATTATGTAATATCACCTTTAAAACCTATTTTAGAGGAATACATGGGTTGGACAAGTGCCGATTTCGGTTTATGGAATAGTGCTTATGGCTGGTTTAATGTATTTTTCTTAATGTTAATATTTGGTGGTTTAATCTTAGACAAGATGGGTGTCCGTTTTACCGGAATAGGAGCTAGTCTTACTATGATTGTAGGTACATTTTTACAGTATGTTGCTATATCGGAATTATTTCCTATGGACGGAGAAATTTTTGGTGTCAGCAAGCAAATAGCAATAGGTGCTCTTGGTTTTGGAGTGTTTGGTGTTGGAGTAGAGATTGCCGGTATAACTGTGTCAAAAATTATTGTTAAATGGTTTAAAGGAAAAGAAATGGCTCTTGCTATGGGCTTAGAGATGGCAACCGCACGTATGGGAACGGCACTTGCTTTAGCATTGCCTGTACCTATGGCAACTGTTTGGTTTGGAACAGCATCTGCTCCTCATATCTCTGCACCTGTAATGTTAGGATTAGGATTATTAGTAGCAGGCTTTGTAGCTTTCTTGTGGTACACGTTTATGGATAAAAAACTCGAAAAATCCGAAGGTGTTAAAGATGAAGTTAACGAAGAAGACGCATTTAAAGTTAAAGATATATTAAAAATAATGTCTAATAAAGGCTTCTGGTTGATAGCTTTCCTTTGTGTACTATTCTATTCGGGAGTATTCCCATTCTTATACTATGCTGCCGACTTAATGGTTAACAAATACAATGTTGACCCCGAATTTGCAGGAACAATACCTAGTTTATTACCATTCGGAACTATTATTTTAACTCCTTTCTTTGGAAATATATACGACCGTAAAGGAAAAGGTGCTACAATAATGCTTATTGGTTCAATAATGTTATTGTCTGTACACTCTCTATTTGCTGTTCCGGCAATGAATAATTATATTATTGCAATCGCATTGATTATTTTATTAGGTATTACTTTCTCTCTTGTACCTTCTGCTATGTGGCCATCTGTACCTAAAATTATTCCCGAAAAACAACTTGGTACAGCTTATGCTCTTATATTCTGGGTACAAAATTGGGGCTTAATGGGAATGCCTCTACTAATTGGTTGGGTATTAGACAAATACTGTATAACCAACACCGAAGCAGTTGCAAATGGAGCTAAAGCAGTTTACGACTATACTTTACCTATGATAATTTTTGGAGCAACAGGATTATTAGCAATTATTATTGCCTTGTTATTGAAAAAAGAAGACAAGAAGAAATCTTATGGTCTTGAATTACCTAATATAAGTAAATAAAAACGGTAAATTTATAGTAAAATGAAAACGGTAACATTATTTATAGCTTTTATAATAATAAGTACTGCATCTTTTTCTCAATCGATATTGTGGAAAGTTACAGGTAAAAAGATAAAATCTCCGTCTTATTTATACGGTACAATACATATTCAAGATAAAAGAGTTTTTACTTTTGACAATAATGTTTCTGACGCTTTTGAAAGTTGCGAAGCATTTGCAATGGAAATCTTGATGGACGAATTAGACCCTGATGAAATTAAAGAAGCTATGTTTATGAAAAAACATACTATAGACGAATTTCTAACGGACGAAGAATTTGATATATTAGACAGTATCGTAAAAGAAAAGACCGGTACAGGAATGATTTTATATAATAAAATGAAACCGTTCTTTTTAAGTTCTCAAATTATGGCACTTGAGATGCAGAAAGATATGGAAACAGCTTTGGATTTATATTTTTTAAATCTAGCACGAAAAGCAAATAAGTCATGTTACGGAGTAGAAAAATTTTCCGATCAAATTGGAGCTATTGATGCTATTAGCATAAAAGAACAGGTGGACATGCTTTACGAAGGTCTTACCGATACTTCAAATATAAATAGTAGCACTCAATTTGATGAACTTTTAGAAGCATATTTAAGTTTTAACACTCAAAAAATATTTGAAATTAGCAACGATACAGCACTACCGGCTGAGTTTAATAAAGCTTTTTTGATAGATAGAAATAAAGGGATGGTTAAAAACTTTATTAAAATAGCAAAAAAAGAATCTTTGTTTTGTGCCGTAGGTGCAGCACACCTTGTTGGCGAACAAGGATTAGTGGAATTGTTGCGTAAAAAAGGTTATATTTTAGAACCGATAATATTTAAGTGGAAAAACGAAGAACAATAAAATTTGTAAGCCTCGTACAGATTTAATTCTTGTGCGAGGCTTATTATTATTACTAAATTAAAAAAAATCTTATGAAAAATTTATTCCTTGTTTTTGTTGCATTGATATCTTTTAGCATAATAACTCAAGCACAAGACGCAGATACAAGAAAAATTGATGAGTATATCTCAAAATATGTAGATACAAGTTATTATTATAGAGATGCAATAATCAATAATATTGATAATAAATCTTATCCTGCAGTAGGAAATTATAGAATAGAACAATCTTTTTATTACGACTATGCCTATTCATCATATCATATATTAAGAATAATATCTCAAAAGACTATAAGGTCTATGATGGAATATTCTGAATATTATGTTTATGACGATTTTCAGAACTTAATTTATTATATTTATAAGTGTGAGGAATGTGGCGGAAAAGTAATTAAATTTAATGGTAATAATGCTCAAGTTGAGTATAGTAGCAATGACGAAAAAATAGGATACAATTATTTTATTTCGCCGGAAGACCAATTCTCTACAGCCGGAATATTAGAGAGGTCTAAATCTAAAATAAAACTATGCTCACAAATTACAGAAATACCTTGTTATGAAGAAGAACTAAAATATGTAAAAAAAAGATATAAAGAAATTAACCAAAACAAAAACCTAGAAAGACAACAGTTAAACAATATGACAGTTTATTTAGATAAAGATAAACCTGTTAAATTTATTATCAAAGAAAATGACGAGGTAAAAGAGTTTTATATAAATAATGACAATTTAATGTTTGTTTTTTATAGCAATTCTAAGACCAATCTGCAATGGCGAGTTTATTTTGAAAACAATAGTAGTGCAACCCTTTTTAGAGCTATGAAAAATAGAGAACTTATTACACTTACGGATTTCGACGATAAGTATTCGGATATTATAGACGATATTCAAGAAAAATTTATGGATTTTCGTGATGCTTTTAAATAAAAGTATTTTGTTTTTCTAAGTAAAATGAAGAAAGATTTTACAATAATCGCCGGGCCTTGTAGTGCCGAGTCCCTAGAACAAGTTTTATCAACAGCCCAAGAGCTAAAGAGTTTGGTTTCTCCTGATTTTTTTAGAGCAGGACTATGGAAGCCTCGCACACGACCGTCTAGTTTTGAAGGCGTAGGCGAAATAGGCTTAGAGTGGTTGCAGAAAGTGCAAAAAGATGTAGGATTAAACGTAATAACAGAAGTCGGAAGCCCATATCATTTAGAAAAATTACAAAAATATAATATTTCATCGTTTTGGATAGGAGCTAGAACTGTTGCAAACCCTTTTTCTGTTCAAGAAATATCCGACAACATAAAAAATACTAATGTAAATGTATTTGTAAAAAACCCTATACATCCCGATATTCAGTTGTGGATAGGGGCTATCGAAAGATTTCTAAATGCCGGAATAAAAAATGTTTATGCCATACACAGAGGATTTTATCCTTACGAAAAAACACATCTTCGAAATACTCCAAACTGGGAAATCCCAATAGAATTAAATCGAAGATTTCCCGATATAAAAATAATTTGCGACCCAAGTCATATTGCAGGAGATACAAAATATATCGGAAACATCTCTCAAAAAGCTATCGACCTAAATATGAGCGGTTTAATGTTGGAATCACATAGTAATCCTAAAACTGCTTTAAGCGATAAAAAACAACAATTAACTCCTTCTCAACTAAAAACTATAATAGATAAACTACAGTTCCGTACAAGCAATATTATTGACGATACCTATAAAAATAAACTAATAGAATTGCGTAATAAAATAGATGTTATAGATACGCAACTTATAGATATTCTTGAGCATAGGTTTAAATTAGTTGACGAAATAGGAGAATTGAAAAAAGAAAATAATGTTACAATATTACAAATAGAAAGATGGAAAAAAATAATAGAGTCAAGAATAGAGTATGCAAATCCTGATAATGTTTCCAGAAAGTTTTTATTAAAGATATTACAAATTATTCACAAAGAGTCTATACAAAGACAAAATGATATTTTTGATAATTCAAAATAATTTCATAATTCCCATTAACCTAGTATGCTCTCAAATTCCTGCCGAACTAGAAATACCCTTAATATAAGGGAAAACAAACATAAAAACATCTAAGCAATAGCTAATGCATATAGATTTAAGAAAGAAAGATTTTTCTACAATACCTAATTTCACTATAAATTCTGTTATCAAGAAAAACAGTCCGCCAAGAATTAGCAAAATTTTGGAGAGCCCAAATACTATTCCTAACATTTTATTCAGCCATTGGAGCTTTATGATTTTCAGTATTTTATCAAAAACTTTGGAGAAAACAAGCACAAGAATCACTACTGCAATAAAGATTACTCCAAAAGCAATAATAGGCATAAATTTCGGGTCAAGATTTACTTTATTTTCTATAAAGGAAGTAACAAAATCCGAAAATCTTATTGACAAGAAAATGCCGGCAACAAGAGCTATAAGGCTTGCTAATTCGCGAACAAGTCCATTTTTATATCCTCTGTAACCAAAATAACAGATTATTAATACAATGATAATGTCTATAACATTCATTTTTAATCCTTAGCGATGTATTACAATCGACTCTACATCAATTAGTTACGCATCAATATTTGCATAGGTTGCATTTTGTTCTATAAACTCACGTCTTGGAGCCACTTCGTCTCCCATTAACATTGAGAATATTCTGTCGGCTTCTGCTGCATTGTCTATTGTTACTTGTCTTAGAGTTCGTTGTTCGGGGTTCATAGTTGTTTCCCATAACTGTTCTGCGTTCATTTCTCCAAGACCTTTGTAGCGTTGTATGTGTAATCCTGACTCTTTACCGTGTCCAAGTTCATCAATTAGCTGTAGTCGTTGTTGTTCTGACCATGCGTAACGTTCGCTTTTGCCTTTTTTCACTAAGTAAAGTGGAGGTGTAGCAACGTAAATATAGCCTTTCTCAATAAGAACTTTCATATACCTAAAGAAGAAGGTCATAATTAGTGTCATAATATGGCTTCCGTCAACATCGGCATCGGTCATGATAATAATTTTATGGTATCTTAATTTTTCGATGTTTAATGCTTTGGAATCATCTTCTGTTCCGATACTTACTCCAAGTGCGGTGTACATGTTTCTAATTTCCTCGTTGTCAAGGACTTTATGTTGCATTGCTTTTTCAACATTTAATATCTTTCCTCTAAGTGGAAGTATCGCTTGAAAGTTTCTGTCTCGTCCTTGTTTTGCTGTTCCTCCCGCTGAGTCTCCCTCAACAAGATATAGTTCACATTTTGCGGGGTCTTTATCTGAACAGTCGGCGAGTTTACCGGGTAGTCCGGCTCCACTTAATACATTTTTACGTTGTACAAGTTCTCTAGCTTTACGAGCCGCATGCCTTGCTGTAGCGGCAAGTATAACTTTTTCTACTATTGATTTTGCATCTTTTGGGTTTTCTTCCAAATAGTTTTTAAGCAAACCACTAACTGCTTGGTCAACAGAAGCACTTACTTCGGAGTTTCCAAGTTTTGTCTTTGTTTGTCCCTCGAATTGTGGCTCTTGTACTTTTACAGATATTACAGCTGTTAATCCTTCTCTAAAGTCATCGCCACTAATATCAAATTTTAGTTTTGAGAGCATTCCAGATTCGTCGGCATAAGATTTTAATGTTCTGGTAAGACCTCTTCTAAAACCTGTTAGATGCGTTCCTCCTTCTATGGTGTTTATGTTATTAACATAAGAAAATATATTTTCTGCAAAAGACGTATTGTACTGTAACGCTATCTCTACAGGAAGGTCATTTTTCTCGGTAGATACGTGTATTACATCTTCTATGAGGCTTTCACGTCCTGCATCTAAGTATTTTACAAACTCTTTTAAACCATATTCGGAATAAAATTTATTTATTTTATAATTGCCTTCTTCGTCTGTAACTCTTTTATCTATAAGAGTTAAATTTATTCCTTTGTTAAGATAAGCAAGTTCTCTTAATCTATTTGCTAAAATATCAAATTGATATTCTGTAGCAATAAATATAGAGTTGTCAGGAAAAAATTCTACTTGTGTTCCTGTTTTATCGGTTTCGCCTATTACTTCTACCCCTGTTACAGGTTTTCCTATTTCGTATTGTTGTTGATATATTTTCCCCTCTCTATGTACGGTTGCTATTAGTTTTGTTGATAAGGCATTAACACAAGACACACCAACTCCGTGTAAACCACCCGATACTTTATAAGAATCTTTATTAAATTTTCCTCCGGCGTGTAGAACTGTCATTACTACTTCTAATGCCGACTTTCCTTCTTTCTCGTGAATATCTACAGGAATACCTCTACCGTTATCTTCTACAAGTATTGAGTTGCCTTCTTGTATTGTTACGGTAATATCAGAACAGTATCCGGCAAGAGCTTCGTCGATAGAATTATCTACAACTTCGTAAACTAAATGATGTAAACCTTTTACTCCAATGTCGCCTATGTACATTGCAGGACGTTTACGAACTGCTTCTAACCCTTCTAAAACCTGAATGCTCTCTGCTGAATATCCGTTATTTGTATCTATATTTGTTGTCATCTTATTATTTTGTAATTTTTATTTTCTTTTAAAAAAAGCAAATACAAATATACTACTTTTTTATCGAAAACCATACGTTTTTTTATTAATTAAACAAACTTTTATTAACCGCCAATTTTAGGCCACAACACCCTGACAACAAGAAGCTTAACAGCCACAACAATCGTGTATTAACACTTTAACCTTATAAAGAATTATCTTTACTAACAAACATTTGAAATTTGGGATAGATGTGCCTTGTGGGTTTTGGGGTGTATTTGGTCTTTATTATAGTTCTTTGTTAAGCTTTTGTGCTTTACTTATACTTCTTTATACAGTTATTAAAATTCTTATCATTTAAATAATTACCACAACCTTCTTCAACAAAATCAATCTTTATTTCCTGTTTTGATAAACTCATATCCAAATATTTTAGTGCATTTTCTTTTTCTCCTTGTAAAACATAAATATATTAGAGATTATAAGAAAGACCTCCCAAATTAATAGCCTTTTGAAATTTCTCAAATGATTCATTATATAAGTCTTCGGCATCTTTTCCTTCTTTTATTCTAGCTAAGTCTCCTAAGACTGTTCCCCAATTGTATAAGGCATCGTAAAGGTCTGGTTTTAGAGCAATAGCCTTTTGAAATTTCTCAAATGATTGATTATATAAATCTTCAGCGTCTTT
>PDWI01011393.1_pt1 | contig 10089 bp, 7 predicted proteins | sample 1430891 | NCBI WGS metagenome assembly PDWI01 (sample SAMN01162508, study PRJNA174530) | Oral metagenome, whole genome shotgun sequencing project. | biome: Marine environment; feature: Marine mammal; material: Swab sample of the gingival sulcus; isolation source: swab sample of gingival sulcus... | reverse complement strand
ATGACAGATCGACACACTAAAACATTATCGAGTTGGCGCAGAAGCGTCGTTGTAATGCGCTGGTTTACAGTAATAGCCGGCACGTTTGCCATACTGGCACTTAGCTTTACACTGGGCGCATACTTTGAGCGCTTTAGATCGAATAGTAATTATATCGCCGAGCAGTACAATAAAGTACAAGTCGAAAGCGCAGCAGAACAGAGCTACGAGCAAATTCATCAAAGTGTACTAAAACTATTCAATCGCGATTACGCATCCATGATTGCCGACTACGGTGACGACTTTAGAAATTACGAATGTCGCCGAATGTCGCGGCGACTACTTTTACGATTACGACTACACGGGCACGCCTCTGGCATTTGGCTATCGCAGCATTAGACCGCTGGCCGATGAATGTCCGCAAACCATTAAGCTTTGCAGAATAAAGGAAGGTGAAACCTACTATGGCATATCGTCAGATTGCATGCCGAGCGACGTCATCGATTACTTAGGCGAACCAGTACAGAAAAACTACGACGAATTAAACGGCAGATACTATTTATATTACAATATGCAGCACTATAAATTGTTATTTGAATTTGATGGCGAAGACGCCGTCGACCCCAGATTAATTTTTATGAAAAAGTGAGAAAGGAAATGATACTATGAAAACACAAAATGATGTTAATGCAGACAGTAAAGAGATTTTTGAGAAAAGTATAGTTAATGCTGCTTTATTCAATTTTAAAGAGACGACAGATGATAAATATGGCTATCGTCGAGTCGATATTTATCGCCGTTTTGAAGATGCTCTGCGCAATTCGCAGTTGCCTGATTTGGACATGGCAAAGCAAATAGAAAAGCTCAACAAAATACGCCAACAACAAGTAAATATACTACTAGTCGGTGCAACAGGTAGCGGAAAAAGTTCGACAATCAACGCCTTATTCGATATGGAAGTCGCTGAAGTCGGCTATGGCGTAGCCCCGCAAACTGAGCAAATTGCAAAATACAGTATGGACAATTTAATCATTTGGGACAGTCCTGGCTTAGGTGATAGCGAAGCAAATGATATAAATACCATGAAAGGCATCGCGGCAAAACTAAATGAAATCGGCGCCGATGGCAAACCGTTAATCGATTTAGTCATCGTCGTATTAGACGCATCGAGCAAAGATATGGGTACATTTTATCAGTTGATGAATACAGTATTAATACCCGAATTAAAAGAAACAGTCGAAGAGCGCGTTTTAATTGCGCTCAATCAATCAGATCTCGCAATGAAAGGCAAACATTGGAACAGTGAAGCAAACGAACCAGATGAAATACTCAAAGAACATCTTAAAGACAAAGTGGCATCAATTAAGCAGCGCATCAAAGAAAACAACGACGTCGATATAGAACCCATTTATTACTGCGCGGGCTATACAGAAGAAAACTGCGCCGCAAGACGTCCCTATAATTTGACAAAATTATTTTACAGCATCGTGCAGGCAATCCCCAACTTAAAGCGCTTTGCTTTAATAGATAACGTCAATACAGATGAAAACAATTGGCGTGACGACGATGGCGAAGCCGATTACCGCGCCGCAAGTCGCAATCAGTTTTACGAAACACTGTGGTTCTATGTAACAGATGGCGCCGAAGACGGTGCAGAAATAGGCGGTAAAATACTGGGCATACCCGGCAAAATCGTCGGTGGCGCAATCGGTGGCGTTATCGGCGCAGTGCAGGGCGTGATTGAACAATTATTCGAGTAATAGTAATAAAATTTTGCGCCAAAAACAATGACATTAGTAGCCATTGCTTTTGGCGCAGATAGAATTCTATAAAAGGCTATATATACTTATGAATTGTGACGATGTTTTTCATGTGACTGTAAGAAATAAAAAGGAGGGGTTCAATATTTATTAAGAGTGTGTTAATATATTGAAGTGTAGAGCACATCATTTATGGAGCTGTACTATTAAAATATAGTGAATGATATTTTGTGTTTACATATTTAAATTCAAATTATTAAAATGAGGGTGACTGTTCAGTCAAGTTGTCATTTCGAGTGTAGCACGAAGTGCGAAATCGAGAAATCTCGGTTTTTAAATTCGAGATCTCTCCACTTCACTGGCGTTATGTAATTATGTTTACTTCGTAAACACCGCTTACAAGTTCGCGTCCGGATAATTCCGGTAACATCGAGATGACAAAGCGTTATGCATTTCGACGGAACAGTTACAAATGAGGTAAACAGTGGATAGTGTTAGTTTAGCAAGTGAAATTTTAAGTATTATAGAAAGTAAGGCATCGGTAAAAAATAGATATAGTGAAGAAATAGATTGGTTAAAAGATAGAAAGATGCGTTGGCAATCTGATAAGATTCGCATTGGTGTAGTAGGTGTGACTAGTAGCGGTAAGTCGACGATGATTAACGCTCTTTTAGGAGATGAATTATTGTCGACTGCAGTTAAGCCTTCGTCGTGTCAATTGGTGAGATGTTTTAAAGCTAAAGATAGAGAAGCTATAGTGACTTTAGAATCTGGCAACAAGATATTATTAAGAGGTAAGAAGCTAACAAAAAATGAATTGAGTTATTATAGTGATGAGCGCGAAAATTCTAATAACAAAAAAAAGGTTGTTGATATACAGTTGACAACACCTAAGTTCGATTTAAGTAATAAAGTAGAATTAATAGATAGTGCGGGTTTAGATGCTTATAAATTAGAATACCACGAGAAATTGACACTTGAAGTTTTAATCCCGACTGTAGATATTTGTATATTTGTTACGACATTGAAGTCGAATAGTGATGCTAAGGCAAAAGAAGTCATAAATACTATTGCTAAGTATGAGTGTCCGTTACTAATTGTACAGAATATGTTAGATTCTGTAGAGCCGAGTGCTGATGGAACGAAAACTAGGGAAATGGTTGCCGAGGAACATAGAAAAAGGGTCCAGAAAATTATAGATAAATCGGACATCAATAGTAAAAATGACATTCGTATTATACAAATGTCAGCAATTCTTGCAATGCAAGCTAGATGCAATCAAAAACCAGTTCCAAAAGAATCTAACTACATTAATTTTATTAATGTTTTTAATAGTGTTCTTGATAATATTGAACCTCAAATAAATCTGCAAAGAAATAAATCTGTATTTAAAAGATTTAATGATTTTGTAAATGAGGAGAAAAAACACATATCTAATATTACTTCTGAAAGCGAAGAATTCTTATTTAAAGGATTAAATAATCAAATTGATAAGAAATACAATAGAACTGCTGATTTATTGCGTACAGAAATTAATAAACTAAGGAATTGTAAAATTAATGTTACTAAAAGTAATGTTAGTAGAGTTATTAATGATGTAAAGAACGATGTGAAGAATATAGAAGAAAGGCTACTAACTATTATAAGTGATTTTAATAAATATATTGGTGATATGGCTCATAAAATTGCTATGCCTTTAAGGGATGTATTTAGAGTAACCAGTTTTACAGCAATTCCTGAACCGATAAAATTCGAAAAATATGTAAGTAAATCAATTAGGAGGAAAAAAAAATATCCTTTGAGTGGATTCGTTAGATGGCTTGGAGATGCACTTGATAAGGATTGGGGCTATGAATACGGCGAAATGACTGTAAAAGAACTTGATAAAACGCGAACTGAGAAAGAACTATTAAACTATACACAAAGAGCGATGTCTACATATTCTCACACTATAAAAGAATGGCTAGTGAATATGCAGGGATCTGTAGCGCGTATCAAAAGTGAAGTGCTGAAATTAGAAAGGAGTTATGAGAATCGCCAAAAGAAGATATTGGAAGAAGAAAATCTCTTAGAAGTAATATGTAAAATTGAAAAAATAATTGAAGGGCTAGATGTTGACGATATATTAAACAGTTCAAATAGGTCCAGTCATGATTTCGTTTCCAATTTACAGGAAATATCAGTTTCACCTTATCAAATTGGATTACTGCGTCTATCGACAGAGTATTTACAAAAAATATATTCGGAAACTCTAAGAGTTGTTTTAGATTATTGTAAGGCTAATAATAATCATGTTTTGATATCATGGGACTATAATAGTCTATTTAATTTTAGTTGGCGTTTCTTTGCAAGACAAATTGATGCGCAAAGTAAACGGGAACTTGAGAAAAACAGTGAGTTAAACACCGATGCGTTAAAATATATTTTAAACCCAGAGAACACGCATTTAAAGAAACTTGAGAAAAAAGAGCAAGCGTACAATTTTTTTATTCTAGTTAATGCTCAGCAAGATGGCGCAGCGAAAAAACAGATTGATAGTTTAGGCTTAAGCAATATATTGTCAAATGGTGACAAGGTATTTTTTGTTATACAAGATTTTGATGGTTTAACAAAATCTCGCGGCATTTTAGAAATGAGACGTAATTTAATGGATTATTATAAGGATTTTAAAATCGAGAACAATAGGGGAATGTTCTTGATAAACGACGATAATCCATTATTTAATATGGTCTATGTTCAAAATCAAATTAATCCTTGTGTAAATCAGAATGAAGAAATGGAACTCATTAAGTTAATAAAGGAGCGGTTTGTGTATTTGCTATACGATAATTCTGAAGAAGTAATAGCAGACTTAATAAAAGGAGAATTGGTCAATGCGAAATAAGAAATTTAAGAATATTTTAGCAGTTGATGAAGCGACGAAAAAAGTATTAACGGGCGTTCACGATGATATTATGTCAGTCGTTGCAGAGGAAATAGATCGCTCTAATAAAAAAATGATAAGTGTATTAGATGATCAGGTAGCGCGCTTAACATCTATTGAAAGTGCTCAAAAGAATATTAAATCAAGGATTACCGATCAGTCGGATTTTTTAGTCGACGAAATGGATGGGGTTTCACGCAAAATACAAAGCAATATAAGTAAAGATGTTTGCCAATATATAAATAAAAAAATTGATGAAAACAATAAAAACGCTCAAATATTACAGGGTATTGAGGATATAAATAAATCTATGCATTCTTTATTGCTAGATGAAATCAAAGGGGCTAAAGATAGACAAGATGACTTATTTGATACAATAGAAGAAAGACAATGCGAACTAAACAATAAAGTGGATGCAATACATTTAACGCTCAAAGGTTTTGATGATGCGCTTGGGAAGAATAAAACTTTTTTTTCTGCAGAAGTTGATAAAATTGCACATCAATTGAATAACTTAGAGCTAGTATTAAGTGAGATTAAAGATGTTTTAGAGAGCAATCAAAATGATTCTAAAAGGGTTGAAAAATGTGTAATGGATGAATTAAAGCACATTAAATCTATAGTTGAATATAACAGTTTACCATTTTACAAAAAGTTTTTTAGAGGAGGGAAAAATGTTAGAAAATAGGTTGATTGATCTTTTAAATAAATACACCAATGGCGGTGGTAGCGATATTTTTAATATGGAAAAAGCGTTAGAGAATCCAGAAATACTAGTTCCGGTTCTTGGGTTGCAAGGCGTTGGAAAAAGCACACTGTTAAATTCAGTGTTAGGTGAGAATATTATGCCAAACGAAGCAGATGAGACTACTTGTATTCCCGTAGAAGTTAGATATGGAGAAGAAGAAAGTATAGTTGTTAATTTTTCATCTGGTAGATCTGAGAGTATTGAACGCAATAAGGTTAAAGACTATGTTGATAATAATTACAATCCCGGGAATGAAAAAAGTGTTTTAAATATTGTAATTCAACTAAAGAATAAATTGTTAAAAAAGGGTGTTGTTCTTGTCGATTTGCCCGGCGTTGGTTCTATGACTGTAAGCAATGAAAAAGTGACACAGGATTATATTAAACGTCTCTATAGTGCTATTTTTGTAATTAGAGTAAACCCTCCAATTACAAAAAGAGAAGCTTCATTTATTCATATTGCATGGAAATCACTGTGTAATGTGTGGTTTGTGCAGAATAAATGGAATAATGAGCAAGATAGAGAAGTGGCTGAAGGGCTGGATGCCAATAATAGTATTCTGACTCAAATAGCTCACGAAAACAATATAGAGTATAGTGGTGATATAATAACTATAAATGCGTATGCTGCTCTTGTAGGCGTTCTGCAAAATAATGAAGAATTATATGATTCATCTAATGTTAAAGCTATTGTAGAGGAAATCGAATCTATAGATAAAGCATGGCTGAATGAAAAAAGAATTGATTTTGAGAGAATACTGAAGAAACATATTAATCTGGCAATAAAATCAATAGAGGACAAACTGGAAAACATAAAACTATCAAGAGAAGAACTCGAACAAAAATTTAAAGATCAGGAAAGCCAGTTTGAGGGCAACACAAGAAAAATAAAGCGATTAGTTAGAAATGTAAAGAATAAAATTGATGAACAGAAATCTGATTTTAGGATTTTTTTGCGAAAAACAATCCAAGTTTCAGAAGAAAATATTAGAGTAAATATGAATAGAATAATTGATGGTGGCGTGGTTGATGGAGAATTGTTAAATAATAGTTTTAAGGATATTCAAGGACAAGAGTTTAGGTTGATAAACACAAAGTATTTTGACTTTATTAAAGAACAAAATGAAGAACTAAAAGAGATGCTCGCAGATGTTGCAAAACTCATTCAGTTAGAAAAAGAGAACAATTTTCATGCTTTTGAATTTAATAAGAGAGAAGAATTAAAGTGGGAAAAAGGAGTTGAAGCACTCTTTAAACTAGGAGGTGCTGCCGGTGGAACGTATTTGGGATTTAAAGCGGGTGCTTTAGTGGGCTCCTTTATTGCACCACCACCAATAGGTACAATAATTGGAGGTATTGCGGGTACTGGCGTAGCTATTGCCGTTAGTGTGTTTTCATCTCTACTAGGTTCTAAAAGTAAACAGAGCGTAGTATCAAAAAGAGCTTCAGAGACTAAGCGACAGATAAGGACGGAGATTGAAAATATTTGTGAAGATTTAAGAAAGAAACTCTTGGAAACGTATAATTCAACTGCAGATAAACTTATCGCAGGATTAGATCAGTATTTGGAAGATAGAATAGATGCTATAGACGATTTGCGAAAAGAACACGAAATGCAAATGAATAAAGAATTCAATAGAATTGAAGATAAGGACATTCTTCTTGCAGAGTTGAATTATTTGAAATTACAGGAGGGCAGTTTAAATGTTTAATGATGTAATCAAAAAGTACGATTTAGTCAATGAATTGGTATATAAGATAGGCGATAAAAGTCTCGTTGAATTATCAGATTTTCTTGGTGTAAGGATTTCTAGTCCCGATTCATATGTTGTTTTTTTAGGTGAAACCAGTAGTGGTAAAACGACTATATTAAATGGATTACTCGGGACGGATTTGTTGTATACAAGTGTAAAACCTGCGACCGGAGCAATAACCGAAATTTGCTTTAACTGCGACGTAGAACAAACGAAATTCTATGCTATTAATAAGAACGCAACCATGGAAGAATTGACTGAAAGTGTGTTCCATGAGCTAAGCGCCAAACCTGATGATGCATTAAGTCGATTGAGAATTGAATGCAATGTTCATTTTCCAATTAATGGAAATTTGAGGCTGTTTGACACGCCCGGATATGGTTCTCTGATTGAAAAACATGAAGAAGTATTATTGAACTTTATTCCAGAGAGTAATATTATTGTATATGTTGTGGCATATAAAGTTGGCATACAACAAGACGATATGGATTTTTTAAATTATGCTAAAAATATAATAAGTGACGGTACAGAATTCATTTTGGTTATTAATCGTGCACCGGATAATATAAATAATGACGACTTAAGAATAGATGAAATAAAGAGTTATATTTCTGATTATTTGCATTATAGTCCGAAGTGTTTTATTGTAAAAAATGAATATGCGGAAGAGGGCGAGTATCCGTTACCTAAATGTGATGATTTGTGGTCTCACATTGGTAATAATATTTCTTCAGAAGAAAATCAAAAAAGACTTTTAGATAGTTATGTTGGATATGTATATGGATTGTATCAAAGATGTGAATATTCTATTTTAAAGAAACAAGTTCAATTAGAATTGTCTCTTGATGAGATTGAACAATCAAAACTCATTATTGAAGGGTTAAATTCTACTAATTTAGTAATTCGCAATCAATTGATAATACCAACTTTTGATAAAATAATAGAGGCGCTTTATCCAAAAATCAAATCCGCTAAAGCGCGCATTGAAAAAGCTGTTTTTGCTGCTATTGATGACGCTTCTAAGCTTGGTATGGACGAGATGATGACGTATATTAATCAGCACTTGCTACCGTTTGAAACACAAAGTGAAATGGATGATATTAAGTTATATATAGAGGCTGAGCTTAAAGCGCTAGATCGTAAAATAGAAGATAAGCTGAATAGAGAATTGGCAAAAATTGAAAAAGTAATTGAATTACATTTTAATACCGCTACTGCTGATATGGCTAAAGGATTTATTAAAAGAACTGGCGGAAAAATGTTAGAACAGTCTTTATTGAATTATTTTAAACAGTTTGCAGGTAGGGGCGGTACCGGAATTGCAAATGCTTCTAAGCATTTACTTAAAAAAGTTGGTGATTTGTTTGGAAAGACTTTTTCCAGAGAAACACATAATAAGCTAGCTAGTTTTTTGAGTAAAATTGGTGCTACTTCTGCTAAAGCGGTTGGAATGTCTGTATCTGTTATATTAGAAGGTGCATTCATGGCGTACGAAACACTAACTTGGCAAAACAAATTAAAGAAGATTTCTAAGGAGGGGTTAGAAAAGTGGCATGATGAAGTTCTAGAATTATCGATTCGAGACCTTAAAGAATTAAAGGAAGAGAATATTCGCTTAATTGATGAAGAAATAAATGCATATATTAGTGGTTTTAATTTCAACGATATTGTCGACGATGATTTTAAGAATTATGTAAACGAATTAACTACATTGCTTGAAGAAGTTAAAGTGAAAATAGGTTATGAAGGAGAAGAAAATGAAAAATGATTTTAAATTGGTACAGACAACTAGAGGCGGTCAATTAACTGATAGATTGAGTGATGATAAATTAAAACAATCTATTGCTGACAATATGGGGAATATGATTGATCTTGCTAAAGATATAGTTGATATCAAGAAAATGCAAGTACAGTCTGATGCTTGTCTGGCAAAAATGGAAGCGGATCGCAAAATGCTATTAGCAGAAGCTGAAGCATATGCAATAAAGAAAAATTCTGACATCAAAGATACTGTTAATAAAATGATATTTGTTCAAAATTTGCTTAAAGATTTTTATAAGTACAATCAAAATGGCGAGCACACACTAACAGGTGAAGAATTTACTACGCTCATTACCAATATTTTAAATACAATGGAGCGGTGATTAATAATGAATTCAGATTTAATTCAGTTTTTTAATAGCGCTGTAAAAGTGTGCAAAGAAGAAGAATACAAAAGACTTAGTGAGTTGTTAGAGAATAGTTATAAGCAAGTGATAATTGTTGAAGCTCAGTCGAGAAGAAAAAAGTCGAGTACTTTAATCAAGGGAATACAGTTGATAGACAGAGAGCTATTCGCCATTAATTTTCAGTATGAAATTGTGAAAAAAAGGTATAATATCAATTCAATTACTGCATTAGACGAGTATATTGTAGAACTCGAGAAAGTTCGAAAAAGCTTAGTTAAAGAGAAAGATTCTTTAAAATAAGTCAGTAATGATATGGCTATGGGAACTTATAAAAGATAATATCACTAACTACAAAAGTAATTTTTTGTCAGTTATAAGACTAAATCCATAAGCAAATCATATACTCATTTTAGAAGATTACCATTATGAAATAAAGCAAAGAAAACAATTAATTGTAAGGGGGAAAAGATTGTGCCGATGACATGGATGTTAGAATGTCAAGAATGTAGTTTTAGGTTTACGAAAATTAGTGGTTTTAGGTCTCCAAAACCTAGTGTATCAGGACGTATATGCCCTAAGTGCGGTAGCAAAAAAATCAAAAAAGTATCATTGCTTTACATTGTCAACAACAGAAAAAAGAGCTAAAGCAATTATTGAACGCAGATGTAAAGTTTTTATTAGATGGTGGTGTATCGATTTCTGATATGGTTATTTTATCTCGTTATACTAAAAAGAAATCGATTTTATCTGATGAAAAA
>PDWI01010891.1_pt1 | contig 10090 bp, 10 predicted proteins | sample 1430891 | NCBI WGS metagenome assembly PDWI01 (sample SAMN01162508, study PRJNA174530) | Oral metagenome, whole genome shotgun sequencing project. | biome: Marine environment; feature: Marine mammal; material: Swab sample of the gingival sulcus; isolation source: swab sample of gingival sulcus... | reverse complement strand
ATATTTACCTTTATCTAATAATTCATCTTGAGAGTAAGCTCTCCCATTTATAAATTCAACAATTTCTCCCCACTCACATTGTTCCCAATCGTTAGTAAATCCTCTGAATCTTAATGAAGGTTTATTTGTATTATTAGACATATTATTTACCTCCAAGTATCTTTTTAAGTTCTTGAAGACCCATCATATCTGTCTCACTACCTACTAATTCATCTATCATCTTGATAAGTTCTTGTTCTGTTTTTCTTATATCTTCTTCTATATCAGAAAATGTAGTATCATATTTATCTGCTAGTTTTTTAACTTTATTATATAACTCATCAATAATATTATCACAAATATTATTTAACCCGTTTAATATTGGTTCTATCCATTTTTTTGTAAGAAGCATATTTATATCTTCATCACTTAAACTTTCAATCATATCTTTTATAAGTAGATGTACTCTAATTTCTTCTTCTTTTATTTCTTTTTTTAATTTCTTTTCATCTTCTTTTAAATTCTTTATTTTTATAACTCTATATTCGATACTCTCTTCATCATAATTTGTAATCTTTGAAAGACTTTTTACAAATTTAGTTAAGCTTCCGCTTACAAATGCACTATTATCATCATTTAAAATATCACTAATTTCATCTTTATCTTCATCAGTAAAAGAATCAAATAGTTCTTGCTGTTCTGAAATAGCTTGATTTAAATCATCTTTCATCTTTTCTAATTTATCATAATCATCTTTAAGTAAAGTAATATGAACTAAATCAAAAGGAATAATCTTTCCAACAAAACCCTCTTGAATCTCTATTTCTTTATTATTTTTCTTTTTTACAACCATATTAGGATTTACTTCTCTAATACACTCATATCCTTCTGTTTGAATAGTTTCTAAATCTGAAGAAATATTAATCCAATTATCATCTAAAAGCTGATATGCCTTATATTTATCTATAAGCGAAATATTCTCTAAACGATTAAAAATATCATCTGCAATAATATCTTCTTCACTATTAATATTAAGAGTAAGCATATTATTGATTAATCTATCTTTTAAAGTATGATTAAATCCATTAAATGCATTTATAAATTCTTTTTTAAAATCTATTACATCCTTATGATTATTAATTGTATCTTTTACATCATCAGATAATAGTTTTAAATGTTCTTTCCCTTCTTCTATAAATAAATCATTTTTTAAATTAGTAAAAGTTTCCCAATATTCATTTATACTCTCAATTTCTTTTATTGGTATACCACCAAACATAGAAGAATAGATATCCCATGTCTCAAAATCATCTGATGAATCTACATATCTAGGAATATTAAGATTATAATCATTCTCTCTTATTTCATCACGACTAATTTTTCTTGAAAACTTTTTAATATCTTTTCTTTCTGTCATTGCATCTATTATTCTCTTAATATCAGATGCTTGTAATTTATTGTTTTTACCTTCTTTTATAAATCCTTTAGAAGCATCAATAATAAATGTATCTGTATTATCTCTTTTTTGCTTTAAAACCATTATTATCGTTGGAATACCAGTACCAAAAAATATATTTGCTGGAAGACCTATAATAGCATCAATATGATTATTTTCTATTAAATTCTTTCTTATATTTCCTTCTTCTCCACCTCTAAATAAAACACCATGAGGAAGAACAATTGTCATAATTCCATCAGGTTTTATATGATATAAATCATGTAATAAGAAAGCATAATCTGCTTTTCCTTTAGGTGCAAGACCAAACCTAGCATATCTAGGATCAGACTCTTTTTCATTTGGATCCCAGTGCTGAGAATAAGGCGGATTACTAACAACAGCATCTACATACAATGGACTATATGTTCCTATTGGATCATTTTCTTCAAAATATGGCCAATCATCTTCTAAAGTATCTGCATTTCTTGTTACTATATTTGATGGAAGAATCCCTCTCATTACAAGATTCATTCTAGTAAGGTTATAAGTATTTCTTTTTAACTCTTGAGCATAATATTTAATATTATTTTCCTCTTTATTATATTTACCTATACTCTTACCTATATTAATAAGTAATGATCCCGATCCACTTGTTGGATCAAAAATTTCAATTTTTTCTCTATTTTTCAAATGATAAGCAACAATTTCACTCATTAAAATTGACACTTCATGTGGTGTATAAAACTCTCCTGCTTTTTTACCTGCATTGGAAGCAAATTTAGAAATAAGATCTTCATAAATATAACCTAATACATCATAATCTTGTTTCCCATCCATTGGTATATCTTTTATAAGATGTATTAAGTCACTAATTGCCTTTGTCTGCTTTATTGCATTTTCACCTAATTTAGAAAGTCCTGTTTCAAGAATATCAAATATCCCTCCAAAAACTTTTTTATGATTTTTATTAATCAATCGATTAAAAGCAGATAATGCATCATGAACATTTGAAACATTGAATTCTTTTCCCATTTCAAGCCATGTAGAAAAAAGATTATCATATGATATGAAATACCCAATTTCTCCACTTATATGTTCCAAAGAATCTGTATTTTCCTCTACTAGAATTTCTTTCATTTCATTTTTTGAAAGACCCTCTTTTTCTAAAAATCTAATTTCTTTATCAGATAAATACTTATAAAAAATAAAACCTAAAATATAATCTTTATATTCATTAGCTTCTATTTTTGATCTCATTTTATTAGCTGATTCCCAAATTTTATTTGATAACTGTTGTTTATTCATTTAATCCTCCATAAATAATTCATACCATATCAATTATAGCATACTAAAGCTTTACTATGAACTAAAATTCAAAATAAAAAAAGACATGTAAAAACACATCTTTTATAATCACTACTATTCTATATATCCATATATATAAGCATTTAGAATATTTTGAGGTGCATCGTAATAAAAACTACTATTATAATCATCTATTTTTTCACTAACATATGAATTATAAGCCTCTATTATAGCATCCGCTGCATTCATATTTTTTTCTTTCATAATTCCTTTTACAAGTCTTTTGTACACTTTCCCAATATCAAAATGCCCTGGAATATTATACTTACAATCATTTACATTATCAAATGTTCCATTTTTGATATCTGCTTCTGCTATAAATTCATCACTTACCTTATCGATATTTTCACAATGATAAATATCAGAAAGTTCATAGATTTTCTTTATTCGTTCTTTTCCTAACTGATTAACAACATAACTTCTATGATTTTTTGTTCTTCTTGCAATATAGTCAATAAGACTACAAGTAAAGAATAAATTATTATCTAATACTTTATCTGTCATGCTCTATCACCTCACTTTTTAAAAAGTTAATAGATTTTAGTGCATCTTCTGTACAAAAAACTATTTGATGAGTAGGATATTTAAATTTAGCTAATATCCAAAACTGCTCCCTTGTGATATTACCTTCTAAATAATCAGATATAAAATTATATATTTGATCATCTGCCATAGCACCTATTACAATATCGTATTCATGCTTTTGACCATTTCTACAATTTATTATGAAATCAAGCCACTCATCTGTCATAGTTTTAAACTCTTTTATTTTTAATTTTTCAGTTCTTCCAATTTTAAAGCTATAAATATTTAAAACAGATGTTTTATATTTTCTAGTCCATCTTGCTGCTTGCTCTCTTAAATTAGTACAATAAAACCCTTCTCCAAAATCTTTCGTATTCCTTGAAGCTCTTATCTCAGGCTTTTTAATCTTTTTATAACTTCCATGATATATTAGTGTTTCTGCCATATATCCTCCTAAGCTTCTATCTATATTATAATATATTCTTAAAAAAAGTAAAAGGACATTAAATGCCCTTATTCTTATACACTGTAAATTGATATTTAAGCCCTCTTTCTTCTCTTATTTCAGATTCTTTTACAAGCTCAAAATTATCATCTTTATCTAAATTTCTAAAACTCTTATCCGCTTCAAATTCTTCAAATATCTTTGTAACATAGACTTCATCACATTCATCTAAGAATAAATTATAAATGCACTCACCACCAGAAACCCATATCTCATCTGAATCGTATTTTTTAAGTTCCTCTCGTAAGCTATCCATACCTACACATACAGTAGCTATATTATGAGTAAAGTTCTTATTATTGGTTAGTACAATATTTGTTCTATTAGGAAGAGGCTTCTGTCCTGGAAAGCTCTCTAATGTCTTTCTTCCTATAAGAATCACATGCCCCTCTGTCTTTTCTTTATAATATTTTAAATCCCCAGGTAAATGAACTAATAAATCCCCTTCTCTACCTATATTCCAATTCTTATCTACAACCACTATTGCTTTCATAAAACTCCTTAAATCGCTATTGGTATATTCTTAATCTGTTTATTTTTTTGATAATTTTCTATTTTAATATCATCTAAAGTAAAATCATAAAAATCTTTGATTTCTTTATTTAAACTAAATGTAGGAGCAGGAAAACTCTCCCTTTCAATAAGCTCTTTTATAATAGGAATATGTCTATCATAAATATGAGCATCTGCTATCACATGAACAAGTTCTCCTGGAACCAGTCCTGTTACCTGAGCAAGCATATGTACAAGTACAGCATACTGAACTACATTCCAGTTATTTGCTGCCAGTATATCTTGTGATCTCTGATGAAGTATTGCATTGAGTTTATTACCAGTAACATTAAATGTTACGCTATATGCACATGGCTCTAAATTCATCTCTGTTAAATCAGAAAAATTATAGATATTTGTTAAAATTCTTCTAGAATATGGTGTATTTTTAAGCTGCCATATAATATTATCCACTTGATCCATCTCACCATGTTTAAACTGATATTTTACACCGAGCTGATATCCATAAGCCTTACCTATTGAACCATCTTCATCAGCCCATTCATCCCATATGGAAGATCTTAAATCCTTAATATTATTTGATTTTTTCTGCCATATCCAAAGCATCTCATCTACTGCAGATTTGATAGCAGTTGGTCTTAAAGTAAGCGCAGGAAACTCTTCTTCTAAATTATATCTATTTACTACACCAAATTTCTTAATAGTATGCGCTTTTTTTCCATCTGGCCAAACAGGTCTTACATCCTGTCCTTCTGATGAAAAGCCATTTTCAAGTATATCCTTACACATATCAATAAAAATCTTATCTGCTTTGCTCATTTTGCCTCCTTATCTACATTATAAGTATATACTATTTTATAAAATATTGCATTAATTTTAAAAAAACTCCCTTAGAAAAATCTAAGAGAGTTTATATCCTATAGTGCAAGAGCTCCCATCGGATCCCATGGTTCAAGTTCCACAAGTTCCCCATCTAAAAGCTTTACTTTATCTTCGTCTAAATACTTCTTATCTGTCATAATCTGATATACAAAAGTATCAAACCACTCATCACTCATAGAGAACATTCCTTCATTTCCTGGATCTTTACCCCATGAATTCTCCACTTGCCAGTTAATTGGATTCCCATTCTCATCAAGATTTACACCAGTAAATACCATCGCATGAGTTAAAAGACTTTGATGATAATCCAGTCTCTTAGCCTTTGTCCAATTAGGTACATAGCCAAGTGTTAAATCAAAATCAAATGTATCCATATCCATAACACCTAATGTTCTATCACTTAATTTACCAACATCACAACCAAACCATACTGGATCTCCAGCCTTTAATGACTTAATCGCTGCTTTTTTAAGATCTTCAATCTCTAAGTTTAAGTATTTAATAGGATCCGCTTCAGAAATTGTTCCTAAATACTTCACAGTATATACTTTTCCATATGGTTTATCCGCAGTAGGTGCATTAATAATTGATACCTTATCATCTAAATCCCAACCTACAGCTTCTTTAAAGAATTCTGTTGGACTCATAGTAGGAAGTCTATGATAATTATCATCTTTATCTACATATTCAAAATTAACTTCCTTAGGTGGCTCGCCAAGTGCTTTTACAAGAATATTATAAATATTATAAAGCATATCTTCTTTCATTGCTTTTAATGCTTCTACATCTTTTGTCTTAGCATATTCTTCTCTTAATTCAGAAGTATAGAATCTAAGCATTCCAGTTAAATAAGCTCTTAAATCATTTGTATTTGATGAATGGAAAGTCTCAGGCATATGATCCTTTGGAACAGCACCATATTTCTTTAATATAGCCTTATACATATCCCATTGTCCACCATCACCAAGTGGATCAGACATTAAATAAGAAACCACTCTTGAATCTAATGCTTCATCAATTGTATCAATCATTGCATCTAAGAAATAATTTGATCGTTCAAACTTATCCCAGAACAAACTATAATTTTGAGAAAACTCTACCGTTTCTAAATTATATTTCTTCATTGTATCCACTCTAGCAGTATTAAGCGCTGCAAACATCCAGCATCTACCACTAGCTTTTTGATATGTTATTTTACCTCTTTTTGTTCTTACTGAGAACATATAATTATGTCTTCTTTGAACATTATTATTAAGTGATGCTGCTTTAATACCATGCTTTGCAATCGCACCAGCAACAGCCTTATCCGTATTATTGAATCTTTCTTCAAATTTTTCTAACATTTTATTATCTATCATTGTAAACACCTCCATCTTTTAATAGATATTATTGTATTCTATTTTTTATATAACCATTAAAATCAACAATTTCATGATGATACTCCTCATCCATAAAACGTGATGTTAGAATAAAATCAGCAGTTGCTTTATTATTAGCCATAGGAATATCATATACCATAGCAATTCTTAAAAGCGCTCTGATATCTGGATCATGTGGCTGAGCCTCTAGTGGATCTGCAAAGAAAATAATCATATCGATATTTCCACCCACTACTGCTGCACCTACCTGCTGATCTCCACCAAGAGGACCACTATGAAAACCCTTTACATCAAGACCTACTTTTTTAGAAATAAGACCCGCTGTTGTACCAGTTCCCACTAGATTATGCTTTTGAAGTAATGCCTTATTTTCAATGCACCATGCTATCATATCCTCTTTTTTCCCATCATGCGCAATCAGCGCAATTGTTTTTTTCTTATTGATTGTCAATTTTATTAACTTATTCATTTCTTCTCTTTCTATTTCACTCCATAAAGAAGTTTAGAACCATTTAACATAAGACTCTTCGCCTCTTTATAATCCATCACTTCTCCATTATCTGTATCAATAAGCTCTACTTTTTCAAAACCCATTTCTTTAAGCTTATTCATAAACTGTTCCATATCGCCATACTTTGATTTTATAAAAAGATCATGTATCGCAAATGTTCCACCTTTTTTTAACACTCTAAAACTCTCTAATAAGTAGTTCTTTCTATTTCCTGGAATATTATGATATACATAATTTGATACAATAGCATCAAATGTTTCATCATCAAATTCTAATTTCACCGCATTCCCTGGAATAAACTCTACATTCGTAACCTTTTCAGCCTCTGCATTGCTTTCACAGAGATTCTGAGAAAAAGATTTATAAGAAAGCCCCCATTTATCAATACCAGTAATTTGTGACTTTTTATTATTTTTAGCAACTAAAATGCTAAGTGCACCACTACCACAACCTACATCAAGCACTTTAGTTCCTTTATCTAAATGAATCTTGCTCGCTACATAATTAATAATATTCCAGCTGACAGAACCTTCTTTTTCAAAAGAAAAAGCCTCTCTCATCTTTTTAAATTTAAAGTAGAATATAATTAAAAGAATCGCTGCAATTATAAATAAAGTATCAATAATTGAAAGTACTTTAATATAAGTATAACCACTTGCCTTTCGGTACATAATATAAGAACTAAGCCCAATAGCTATAATAACAGATAAAGCTCCCAAATACTTTAAAACATTTACCATTGTTTTTGGCATCCAATTCTCATAATTAACTTTCATATGACCTCCTTGATTTATATTATACCATATTAGTAGGAAATACGGAATATAAAATATTTTTTCATATCCAAAAAAAAGAAGATCTTAATGACCTTCTTTATTTTCATTCTCAGACTTAAAAATAACCATATTTCTTCCTAAGAATTCATTGTATTCAATATGTACAGGTACATCATATAATGTCTTTACTAAATCCTCAGTTATCACATCATGAGGACTACCTACTGTTAAAATTTCACCATGATTAATCACAATAATCTTATCACAATAAGCAATGGCCATATTTAAATCATGGATAGCAGTTAAAACTGTTTTATTTAAATTTCTAACCAAATCCATCACTTTTACTTGATAGCCAAGATCTAAATGATTCGTCGGTTCATCCATTATAATAAAATCTGTTTCCTGAGCAATCGCCCTAGCAATTAAAACCCTCTGCTTTTCTCCACCAGAAAGAGTAGAAAAACTTCTATTTTGAAAGTGATGTAGTCCAACTCTTTCAAGAGACTCTTCCATAATCTTATTATCATATTCATTTTCTCTTTCATAAAATTCTTTTAGCGGATAACGACCCATTAGTACAATTTCTTTTACTTTAAAGTCAAATCCATAATCAAATTCCTGAGAAACAACAGCGAGTTCTTTTGCAACTTCCCTATTTGTCTGCTCTTTTAAATCTTTTTCATTTATATATATACTACCTTTAGTAGGTCTTAACACTCTATAAATGTTTTTTAAAAGCGTAGATTTTCCAGAACCATTTGGTCCTATAATACCAACAAAATCTCCAACCTCTATTTTTAAACTAATATCATTTAAAATTTTAACATCATCTACATGATATGAAATATTTTCAACATTTAATAGCATTCTATCCTCCAAAAGTATATTGATTCTTCTTCACTAAATAAACAAAATAAGGTGCTCCGAGCATTGCTGTAACAATTCCAATTGGAAGTTCCTGCGGCGCAACTAAAAGCCTAGCTGCAACATCCGAAAACACAATGAATATTCCTCCCATTAAAATAGAAGCGGGTATCACGTATTTATGATCAGAACCTACAATATTTCGAACAATATGAGGAATAATCAGTCCTACAAAACCAATGGATCCACTAACAGAAACAATTGAACCTGCAAGAAGTGCTGATATCACAACAATAATTTTTCGAGCAAGTTTTACATTCATTCCTAGTATAATCGCTGTATTTTCCCCTAAAAGCATCGTATTCATCGCTCTATGAAGAACCATTAATATTAAAAAAGCAGCGATAAGAATGATTAAAGGAATCCATAAATACTGCCATTTTGATCCAGCAAGAGAACCCATCATCCAAAATGTTGCATTTCTAACACCACTATCTGTTCTTGCATTAAAAACAAGAAAATTCGTCATTGCCATAAACATAGAAGAAACAGCGATACCTACTAGAATCAGTCTAATCGGTATAACACCTTCCCTTGTTTTTGCAATATTATATACAGCAAGTAAAGCCGTTATGGAACCAATAAATGCTCCTATTGGAAGAGCGAATCTTCCTAAAACACCTACTAATGCACCATTTAAAACAACTAATACAGCTCCTGCAGACGCTCCAGAAGATACCCCTAGAATATAAGGCTCTGAAAGAGGATTTCGTGTAAATGCCTGAATCGCAACACCCGCAAGTGAAAGACCTGCGCCAACAACGAAACCCAAGAGCACTCTAGGAAGCCTGAGCGCCCATACTATCTTAACTGTGTTTATTTTTATATCACCTAAGTCAGCAGAAAATAGCTGTGACATAATAATCTTCCAAACTACTCCAAATTCTATCTTAACTGGACCAAGTCCTACTCCTGCTACAATTGATATAACAGCTAGTATAATAAGTAGTAATATAAAGTAGTATGGAGATTTACTTATTAATTTTTTCATATTACTTGAATAACTCTGGATAGAACTCTTTTGCTAAATATTCTATAGCATCACCATTTCTGATTCCAGTAAATACACTTGGAAGTGGAAGTACTACAAATCTATCTTCTTTCACTGCTGTAATACCAGAAAGAGCTTCATTTTCTTTAAGGAATTTAATTTTATCTTCAGCAGGAGTATCTCCATAATTATTGATAACAATAATATCTGGATTCTTTTCAACTACTTCTTCCCAGCTTACTTTAACCCATGTCTTATCGATATCACCAAATACATTTTCTCCACCAGCTTTTGCTATA
>PDWI01010890.1_pt1 | contig 10090 bp, 12 predicted proteins | sample 1430891 | NCBI WGS metagenome assembly PDWI01 (sample SAMN01162508, study PRJNA174530) | Oral metagenome, whole genome shotgun sequencing project. | biome: Marine environment; feature: Marine mammal; material: Swab sample of the gingival sulcus; isolation source: swab sample of gingival sulcus... | reverse complement strand
CTTATAGTAATTATCATCTAATCTTTCGCGCTTTTGTACCAGTAGAAGGTAACATCGTTTTTAAAAACATAATAAGAACCCTTTTGTGCAGTGCTTTCCCATCCTCCAACATATTTTTTGTTTTCTTCCCTTTTTTCTTGCTTATTTGCTGAACACGATATAGAAAGTGCTAGTATTAGAATAATTGTTATAATTTTTTTCATGAATAATCTCCTCATTTACTTTAACTTTTAAGTACATTATACTATAATATACTTGTTGTTTTAATTCTTTTATGGAGGTAAATATGAAAACAAATTTAAAAGCTTTAGAAACGATGTTATTTATATGGGCAACGCTTAGGGATAAAGAGAAAGTAAGCGATATGATACTTATTGACTTAGCAAAGTCTGATGAAATGAAGGCAGCTTATGACGACGAATTTACAGAGGAGTCAGTAAGAAAAGTGCTTAGTGCAATTAGCAACAAAGAGCTTATTAACTCTCCAATTAAGAAAGAGTCAAGATTTTGGAACTACAATATGTGGATGTTAGAAGATGAGGAAATGACCAATCTAATGCTTGCGCCAATAAAAACACTGAACATTGATGACATTGGAGGAGATACAGAAGTGGTATTTTTCCCAGGGCATTTAGATTTGTATAAAATAATAGATGGCAAGCTATATATTAACTTCTTTTTACTAAAAGTTGATATTTATGGTGATTTATCAGTGAGCATTGATGGTAAAACAATAAAAGAATTTATAGCAGAAAAGATAAAAGAGGCATAGAATAATTTAGATGGAAAAATTAAAACTATACGAATTTAATAACCTTACTAAAACACTTAGCTTTAACATATTTGATATTTGCTATGCAAAGGATATTGATGAAAAAAGGCGTTATATTGAATATATTGATGAAAAATATAATTCAGATAAATTGACGTCAATACTTATGGACATAACCAAAATTATTGGAGCAAATGTATTAAATGTAGCGAAACAGGACTATGAGCCAGAGGGAGCAAGTGTTAACATTTTAATTACAGAAGAACCATTACCGGATATTTGCGTTGATAAGAGTTGTAATAAGGGCAACATAGGCGACAATTTTCACAATGTCCTATTTCACTTAGATAAAAGCCATATAAGTGCTCATACATATCCTGAGAGTCATCCAGAAGATGGTATTATGACATTTAGAGTTGATCTTGATGTTTCTACATGTGGTATGATATCGCCACTAAAGGCACTCAATTACCTCTTCGACTACTTTGATAGCGATATAATAATATGCGATTATAAAGTAAGGGGATTTACTAGAGATATATACGGGAATAAACATTATATGGACCATCATATAAATTCAATTCAAGACTTTATAAATGATGAAATATTAGACAGCTATGTGAATATGGATATGAATATATATTCTGAGAGACTATTTCACACTAAGATGATGCTAGAAGATATCGATCTAGATAATTACTTGTTTGAATTAAATGCAGATGATTTAAACGAAGAAGAGAGAGAGACTTTGGAAAGCAAAATCAGATCAGAAATGCTAGAAATATATTATGGAAAGAATAATATGGGGGAATAAAATGGAATTATGGTATACAGAAAAATGGACAAAGAATTGTGATTTTTCAATAAAAGTTAAAAGGGAAATATACTCAGAACATACTGGACTTCAAGATATAGCATTTTTTGATTCATATGATTTTGGTAGGTTTTTTACACTAGATGGGCTTATGATGGTAAATGAGAAGGATGAGTTTATCTATCATGAAATGATAGTACATACGCCTATGTCAGTTAATCCAAATATAAAGAAAGTGCTTGTAATAGGCGGCGGAGATGGTGGTACCATTAGAGAACTAACAAGATACGCTGGTATTGAACTCATTGACCATGTCGAGATAGATAAGAGAGTAGTGGAACTATGTAGGGAGTACTTACCTCAGACGTCTTGTAAGTTAGATGATAAAAGAGTAGTTGGCAATTATACAGATGGTAAAGATTTTGTTAAGGCAAAGAAAAATTATTATGACCTTATCTTAGTAGATTCTACTGACCCTATTGGACCAGGAGAAGGTTTATTTACAAAAGAGTTCTATACGGATTGTTACTCAGCGCTTACCGAAGATGGTATCTTAATCAATCAACACGAAAGTCCTTACTTTGATGACTATGCTAATGAGATGAGACGTGCACATGAGAAAATAAAATCTTTATTTGAGATAGCAAGCGTTTATCAATTCCATATGCCAACATATGCATCTGGACATTGGCTATTTGGTTTTGCTAGCAAAAAATATCATCCAGTAAAGGATCACAATGCTAAAGAGTGGGAAAAACTGAACCTCAAAACAAAGTATTATAACTCTCAAATACACGATGCATCCTTTGTGTTACCAAATTATGTAAGAGAAGAGTTAGAGAGTGTATAAGTTTGTTGTTATATATCTTGTATTAATAAATATATTAACTGCTTTACTGTTTGTGATAGATAAAAGGCGTGCTATAAAGAACAAAAATAGGATTAGTGAACGAACACTTATAATGTTCTCCTTATTAGGTGGTGCTTTTTCTGCCTTGATTTCAATGTATCTTTTTAAACATAAAACGGCAAAAGCAAAGTTTATCATATTGATACCGTTTTTGTTTTTAATCTGGGCGCTAATTATAATGTACTTAGTAAATGAAGGGCTTTTAAGATGAATTACTTAGCATTAACACTATTCATTCTTTGCTTTATATTATATGGATTTATAATTGCAAGGAAGATAAACTATATCAGGGTTGTAGATCAAAATTTAATCGTTATCTCTTTAATTGGAATAGGAAACTACTTTTATTATAAGAAAATTCCCTTGATTTGGCAGTTGGTATTCCTATTCAGCCTTGTTGCTATGAGATTTTTGTGGATTACATTCTACGGGGATAGGGGAAGCATATACTTATATAATGCTTCTAAATTAAATAAGGGTGTAAATTCATTAATAAAAAAACATGCTAAGCATATTGAGTTATCGATGAAATATAAGAATCAGATTAGTTATCAGATTACAACTGATAAAAAGGCATTAAAAGTTTTTTTAAATGATTTAAATGAATATATAGCTAATAATGGGAAGTCTTCATTAAATGAATATACCGTTATAATACTATTTGTTATTCTCTTTATAGCAATGTTTTTATAATTATAATTATCTGATACAAAATTGATATATTGTAGACAATGTGGACATTTTGTGGTAATATTCACATATAAAGTTAGGAGGAAAATATGAAAAAAATATTATCTTTATTATTGATTTTTGTTTTAGTTTTTTCTGTTGTTGCATGTAAAAAGGCAGATCAAGGTTCAGCAGGAATGGAAACTGTAATATCAAAAACAAAAGAAGGAGCGGTTGCTAACTCACTTATGATAAATAGCATAGATATTAGCAAATCAGAAGTTAGTGCTGAATTTAAGTTAGAGTTAAAACCAGGACTTGTTTCTTTAATTCCTAATTTACCAATACAAAATAAGGAAGCATTAGAAAAAATGCTAATGAATATTGTTGGGAAAATGGGCTTTAAAATGAATTCTGTTTCTGATGTTAGTAATGGTTTCGATGTTAAAACAGGAACTAAAATTACTTATGGTGGAAAAGATCTAATTGATTTAAACGTAAAATTTAATGGAAACAAGTATTATTACTATATTCCACAGATGGTTGACAAAACTATTGTTTTCAAATTAGATGATTTAATGGGACCTAGCGAACTTCCAAAGAATGAAAAAGCAATGGACGCTATGAAGGCTATTTTGGATGTTAAAAACAATGATAAAAAAGTAAACGCAGCACTTAAGGCTGTAGCTAAAGATGTAGCTGCAGAGTTTGAGAAAGTATTTGCTGAGAAATCAATTGTTAGCGATCCAGAGGATGTAGAAATAGAACTAAAGTCTGGCAAAGCGAAACTTAAGAAATATTCTATGAATATTAAACTTTCTGAGCTTAGTGATGTTATGTTTGAAGCTATTAAATCATTAAAAGCGAAACCAGAATTTAAAACAAATGTGATGACTTTAGTTGATTCTGTAAAGGTTGCATTTGACAAAGATGATAAATTCAAAACATTTTATGAAGATGAGAAGCAAGCTACAAAAGAAAACTTTGAAAAGGATTTCAATGAGTTTAAAACTTCATTAGAGGATTTCTTTAAGGATGAAAAAGCATTAGATAAAGCAAAGGTTCAGCTTGATGAAATGAAAGAATCATTAACTCAAATTGATTCAGTTTTCAAATTAGACTTAAGTGTTTACTTGGATGACAAACAAATCTCTAGAGCTCAAGAAATTAATATAGACTCACCATTTGCAAAAGTTAACATGATGTCTAAATTAGAAGCTATCAATGATGCTGTAAAAGATTCTGCTGTTGCTTTTGGTAAAGAAGAAATTGAAGTTAAGTCTCGTGAAATGAAGGAATTAGATGGACTTAAAGATGAAGCAAAAGCAAATTTAATTAAATTAGTTGATGGCGATGCAGTTAAGGAATTAATAAAAGATGTACAAGAAGGTGCGAAAGCATTTGAAGGTCAAGATAAAGCATTAGTAGATCAACTAATTAAATTCCTTGATCCAGAGCAACTTAAGGCATTAATTAATGGTTTATAAAAACAAATAGAAACAGTGGTCGCTTGACTACTGTTTTTTTAGTTATATAATTATCATTAAGAGGTTGATTATGAGAGTAAATGATTTAAAAATAGAGTATAAAGACAAACTCGTATTAGAAAAAATTAATTTTGAAGTTAATAGAGGGGATGTACTTGGAATAATTGGTGAAAACGGCGTTGGGAAGAGCACATTAATAAAAGTACTTGCATGTATAATAAAAGACTATGATGGGGTATATGAAAATGACTTTACAATAGGTTATGTTCCCCAGTATATAGCATTATATGATAATTTAAGCGTTTATGATAATATTAAAATATTTTCTTCTATGTCATCGCTCACAAATGATGAATTAAACTTAAAAATTGATGAGGTCTTGAATAAATTGGATCTTCAGATAAACAAAGAAACCAAGATAAAAGATTTATCTGGGGGAAACAAGAGAAGGGTAAATATTGCGGTATCATTAATAAATGAGCCAGAGTGCTTAATAATGGATGAACCAGAAGTTGGTATAGATTATAAGGTAAGGAATGACTTAGAGGAAACGATTAGACAAATAGCGAAAGAAGGAAAGGCGGTAATTGTATCTAGTCATTCAAAGGATTTTATTAGTAACATAAGCACAAAGGTCCTTATACTAGAAGGCAATACTCATTCGTACTATGGAGAAGCAAAATATGAGGTTTTTGAAAAATTATAAAAGTATAGGAGTACTTATTTTAACTCATTTAAGAAATCTTTTTTTCGATTTAAAAAAGCTTGTATTGCTTTTTTTTGTAATCTGTTTTTTGATGTTAAGTTTTCATCATTATATTTCCAATGCTAAGAAACCAACGATTGCCATCGTCACAGATGACAAATCATTTCAGATGAATTTAGTTGTAGATAATCTTAAGAATTCTAATGTTAAGGAAACATTTAATGTGGAACGTAGGGATAAGGGAGATATTGATGATGCAGTATTTGTAGCTCAAATAGAGGATGATGCTATCAACAAGATGGAGACAGATCCTCCTATCGATATTGAACTCAGCTATAACAGAAACGAGCCACTTAGCACAGTTATAAAGTCCTATGTTGATAGTGTGGTTAAGTTTATAAATTCAACGCAAAAAAGCGCTATGTTGTATTGGAGCAAGTTAAAGGAAGCAAATATCAGCCTTGAGGATAGATTTTCAAAATTAAACGGGCTTAGCCTTTTTGTCGTAACATCATTTACTGCGAGAGACAGTTTTTCTGAATCTAAAGTTCGTATAAGCAATTATACGATCATGTTTATATCTGTACTAATACTAGTTATAGCGATGTTTATAAACAATGATATTCTGGGCGATATTAGAACCGGTCTGTATGAGCGACTTATAATTAACGGCTTTACTAGCTTTGATTATGTCATTTCTAGATTTATTCTATCAAGTTCAATAAGCATTGTTTTGTTGATGATAATACTATATTTATATCAATCCCTCATAGGTATAATTGACTTATCTATTATAAATCTTTTAGCGGTTACTTTTTTAATGAATCTACTCAGCATAGGTATATACTTTACCGATAAATATATCTATCTATCCATTACAATAGTATTAGTCCTATTTGCTATATTTGATACTTATGTATTTATATTTGCATCATTTATAGTTCAATTATTAATTATATATTTAGACAAAAACAAATTTAAAAAAATGTTAAATTTGCGATAAGAATTAATTTTTTTTAACACATAATGATTAGTGACAACTTAAAAACAATGGTAGACTCAAGAAACTAGCACAAAAACTAAAAAAATAAGTTATAATAAGACAAAAGGATATTTTATACAAAAAGAAAAAAAACAACTAAAATACAAGTTAGTTAACTGTTGAAGGTATTCATATAGATAGTCTTTATTATGGTTTGATAAGCATACTAAGAGTACTATAAAGTAGGTAAATATACTTAAGAGAAATGGGAGTTGTCCAATGATTAAAAACAAAATTAATATATTTTCATATTGCTTTCTTATCATAACAACTTTGACATTATTCTATTTTAATTACTTGATATATACGAATCACATGTTTATGTTTAAGAACTTACATTTATATATACTCATAATATCTATAATTGTTTCTCTTACTTTATTTTTTCTAGTTTATAAATTTGGAAATAAAGCTATCGTGCTTGTATTAATAATCTTATTATTGATAGTTGTTTTATTTATGGTTTTTAAAATACATAATACTACGAAAACCTTTAAAGCAATGAATGAAAGGGCAAAAAAAACCAAAAGAGAAAATTTAATTGAAGTTTTGGTTTTAAAAGAATCAAAATATAATACCATAGAAGATTTATATGAAAAGAGTATTCTGGGATTTATAAAAGATGAAGAGGATATTAAGAGAACTTTAAAAGAATACAGTGAATTAAAAATTGATTATAAAAGCGGAATAAATATTTATAAGTCTCTAATGAATAAAGAAACAGATGCTATTGTTTTAAGTAGTAAGAGTTCTTCTTTAATGACAGATGAGAGTATTGATCTAGATTCTTTTAGGACGATTTATAGCAAAGAAATCGTTCCAAAGGCGGATACAAAAGAAAAAAAGATTGATAACATTAAAAAGATTAAGTCTTATGAAGGCGATAAAGTGTTTAACATATATATAAGTGGTGCTGATACTTATGGTTCAATTAATACCGTTTCAAGGTCTGATGTTAATATTATTGCTAGCGTTAACTTGAACACAGGAAAGGTTTTATTAATTACTACCCCTAGAGATTCCTATGTAAGGATTGCTGGAGATGGGAATAATGAGTATGATAAGTTAACGCATGCTGGAGTATATGGCGTTAAGAGTTCCATTGAGACATTAGAGAATTTATATGATATAGACATTGACTATTATGTAAGGGTTAATTTTGATTCCGCCATGCATATCATTGATCTATTTGATGGAGTTGATGTATATAATGACCAAGATTTTGTGTCGTTTCATTCAGGCATTCATTTTAAAAAGGGCATAGTGCACCTGGATTCAACTAATTTATTACCATTTATTAGAGAAAGATATTCTCTTGTACACGGAGACCATGATAGAGGCAGAAATCAACAAAAAGTTATCACGGCAGTAATAAATAAAATAGCGAAACCAAATTATTTAATAAGTAGAGGGGAATCAATATTTATTGAGGGTTCTAAATATGTTGAGACAGATATAGAGTTTAAACAGATTATGAAATGGGTCAATTATGTTATTGATTCTAATACTAAATTTGAGGTCAAAAATGTTTCTGTTAGCGGAACAGGAAGCATGGGACTACGATCATATGCTATGCCAGGCTATAAACTATATATGTTTAAAATCAATGAGTCTAGTCTTAATGATGTCAAGAATCAAATAAAAGAATTAGCTTCAGAAAAGAAATGAGGGAATAATGATAGACATCCATTCTCATATTATATTTGGTGTAGACGATGGAGCGAAGGACATAGAAGAAACAAAAAAAATACTGATAGATAGTTATAATCAAGGGGTTGAAACGATTATTTTAACTCCTCATAGAAGAAAGAACATGTTTGAGACGCCAAATTCAGTTATAAATAAACATTTTGAAAAAGTAAAAGCAATTGCGAAAGAAGTAGCAGAAGATTTAAATGTTTATTTGGGATCGGAAATATACTATACATATGATGTGCTAGAAAAGCTTGAAAGCGGTGAATATGTTACTTTGGCTGGGAGTAATTATGTATTAATTGAATTCAGATATAGTATTTCATATAATGAGCTTTATACAGCAATTAGTAATATTTTATTATTAGGATTTACTCCAGTGATTGCTCATATTGAGAGATATAAGTGTTTATATAATGGTAAAGATAGAGTAAAAGAGTTAGTGGATAGTGGTTGTTTTGTTCAAGTAAATGCCGAAAGTGTTCTTAAGTCGAAATTATTTGGCGATAACTTGAGAACTTATAAAAAAAGAGTAAAAAAACTATTGAGAGAAAATCTAGTACATTTTATTGCTAGTGATGTACATAATACTTCTAGTAGAAAGTGTTATATGTCATTAGCTTATGAAACGATAAGTAGAAACTATGGTGAAGATAGGGCACGAAAACTATTCGTTGAGAATCAACTTAAAATATTAGAAGGAGTTATTAAATAATTATGAATAAATATCAAAAACAAGATTACATAGAAATAGATTTAATCTCAATGCTTCAAAAAATATGGGATAAACGAAGAATTATTTTGTTGATTACCATTTTGTCTACCATAGTAGTTTTTCTATTGAGCTACTTTGTAATAGAAGAAAAGTATTCTTCTACAACAAAAATATATGTAGTAAATCAAAATGATCATGAAGAGCTTACAACTCAGGATATACAGCTAGGCAATTATTTAGTTCAGGATTATAAAGAAATTATTTTATCACGCGATATTTTGGAAGGAGTAATTGATGAACTCCGTCTTAAAGTGACAACTTCTGAACTTATTGATAATATAGAAGTTTCAATTCCAAACGGTACGAGAATAATAAACATCACAGTACAAGATGAAAATGCAAAAAATGCAAAAATGATAGCAGATACTTTAAGAGAATTATCTGCTGAAAAAATAAAAAAAGTGACTAGAATCTATGATGTAACGGTTTTAGAGGAGGCTCAAATAAGTGAGGAGCCATCATATCCTAATGTAAAAAAGAATACTTTTTTTGGTTTTGTTATAACATTATTTTTGCTAATTTTTATGACAATACTAATCAACATATTTAGAGATAGAGTAACCTATCCTGAAGATGTCGAAAACAAATTGGGTTTACCGCTTTTAGGGGTTATTCCTATCGCTAAAGGTAAGAGAAAGTAGATGATGTATGAAAAATATAGAGATATCAAATAATACCAATATAATTAATAGAAATTTAGAAGAGTATTACAATTTACTAAGAACCAACATTCAGTTTTGTGGCAAAGATATAAAAACCATTTTAGTAACATCTGTTTCTAAAAATGAAGGGAAAAGTGTTGTTTCAATAAATCTATGTTTATCTTTGGCTAAACTTGGGCTTAAGATTTTATATATTGATGCAGACTTAAGAAAATCTCTTTTTGCAAGTAGATTTTTAAGAGGGCACAAAGTGGTTGGGCTTACAGATTATTTATCTGGAATGGTAGAAGCGGATGATATTTTATATCATACGGAGTTTCCTAGTTTTCAGGTTTTACCATCTGGCCATAGAGCACCAAGTCCCACAGAGTTACTACAGAGTGAAAGCTTTAGTAAGAGTATTGACGATTTAAAAGATCTATATGATTATATAATAATTGATACCAGTCCTATAGGTCTTGTGGTTGATCCTCTTATTATTTCAAAGGTTTGTGATGCTAGTGTGCTAGTTGTAAAATCAGGGGAAGATAAGAGTCGTGACGTTCAAAAAGCAGTTAATGA